>Ga0302315_10004413_pt1 | contig 12298 bp, 3 predicted proteins | sample III_Palsa_N3_1_FD_200532 | JGI IMG/M metagenome (GOLD analysis project Ga0302315, IMG submission 200532) | Peat permafrost microbial communities from Stordalen Mire near Abisko, Sweden - III_Palsa_N3_1 | ecosystem: Environmental > Terrestrial > Soil > Palsa > Peat permafrost | place: Sweden... | reverse complement strand
GTTATTAGCGCTATTATCAATGTAACGCCACCTGCAAGAGCAAAGATCCACCAGTTGATCTCCGTTGGATAGGCGAAATCCTGCAGCCATTTGTTCATTGCCCACCATGCTAAAGGAAAGGCTATAAACGCGGCTATCAGCACCAGCTTTAAAAAATCTCCCGACAGCATGGTTACCACATTTTGTACAGAAGCGCCCAGCACTTTGCGTATACCTATCTCTTTGGTGCGCCGCTCGGCAGTATACATGGCTAGGCCAAGCAAACCCAGGCACGCCACAGTAAGCGATAAAAAGGTAAACACGCTGAATACCTGGCCGATGGTTTGGTCGGTACGATACAAAGCATCAAATTCGGCATCCATAAAGCTGTATTCAAAAGGAATATCAGGCGAAAACTGCTTCCATTTACTTTGGATATTGCTGATGGCCTGGTTGTAATCGCCTGGTTTGATCCTCACCGAAATATAGGACGAGCCGGTAAAATAAGTTTTTGAGCTGGTGTAAAATAACGCGAAAGGGCTAATAGTGCTATGCAACGATTCGGTATTGAAATCTTTTACTACGCCTATTATCTTAAATTTGGTACCGTTACCACCAGGATAAGTGATGGTTTTGCCGATGGGATCGGTCCACCCTATCTGGCTGGCGGCAGTTTGATTGATTATAACTGATGCTGAATCGGTAAAATCTTTAGAGAAATTCCTTCCGCGCAGCATCGTTAATTTTAAAGTAGGTACAAAGGCTTCATCTACAATAAAAGAACCCAGCGTAATATTTTTGCCTGGAGAATTGTTACCGTTGCCAGCTTCTGGAGTGTAATAATCATTAAATGTACCCTGGGTAGGCAAACTGGTAGAAATGCTGGCGCCGGCTATACCCGGCAGGCGCAGCAATTCCTGTTTAAAGCTTTCCTCGCTTTTGCCCAGGCGGTCGGCATCAGCTATCATCAGTACGTTTTCTTTGTTGAAACCAAGGTCTTTGGATTGATCGTACATTAATTGTTTGTAAACAATAATAGTACAAATGATCATGGCGGTAGATACCGTGAACTGGAAAACCACCAGCGCATTACGGGTAAAAAATCCACCCGCAGATTTTTTCCCATCGCCTTTTAAAATGCTTGCCGGTTTAAATGAGGTGAGGTAAAACGCAGGGTAACTGCCAGCTAAAAATGTGGTAAGCACTATCAGCGCCAACAATGCCGCAACTGTATAAACGTTGAGAAATGCCACCAGGCTTAGCGACTTTGCCGCCAGCTGGTTGAAGGCCGGTAAAGCCAGCGAAACAATAACCAATGCGATGATTGCGGCAAACAGCGTATACAAAAAGGCCTCGGCTATAAACTGGCCGATAAGCTGTTTACGTTCGGAGCCCAGAACTTTGCGGATGCCTACTTCTTTAGCCCTTTTAGCCGACTGCGCGGTAGCCAGGTTCATGAAATTAACGCAGGCCAGCAGAATAATGAATAAGGCTATCGCCGAAAATATATATACATATTTAATATCGCCCTGCACTATAAAGGCGGTGCCGATATTATTAGAATACAAATGCACATCAGTTAATGGTTGTAGCTGCACTTCATACTTGCCACCTTTTTTAATGAACTCATCAAAGGGCTGACCTACGCGTTTAAAGGCGGTAGCCGCCTGCACCTTCACCATTGCCGGAAATTTGGCTTCGAGGCCTTTTACACCAGCCTCATTTGCTACCTGGTTGCGTAGTTTTACGTAAGTACTCATTTGCAGCCAGATCCAGCTCCAGTTGAAACGCTTAACGGGCGGCATGCCTGTGTTGGAGCGCAGCATATCGAACTGTAAAGACGATTGTTCCGGTACATCCTTCATTACAGCAGTTACAACAAAGGGCGTGTCGTAACCGTCGAATATTAAATTTTTACCAAGCGCTGAAACATCTCCAAAGTATTTTTTTGCCGCCCTTTGTGTAAGCACTACCGAATTAGGGCTGTTTAAACAAACAGCGGGATCACCTGCCACTAATTGATAACTGAAGAACTGTAAAAAGTTGGAATCGACAGAAAGTAAATTCTTTTCGGTCAATGAACTTTTTTGACCCTTGCTGATATAGTGGATGATCTCGTCGCCCGGCTTAAATATGCGGGTATAGCTCTCTACTTCGGGAAAATTGTTCAATAAAGCCGCGCCAACGGGTGGCGGGGTATGGCCAGCGACAAATTCTTCATCACCCATTTTTTCATGGGTATTTACACGGTATATCCGATTGGCATCTTTAAAAAAACGGTCGTAGCTTAGCTCATCTTTAATATACATGCCTATCAACAACACGCAAGCCAGGCCGATAGCCAGGCCGCTTATATTAATGATACTGCTCACCCGGTTGCGGGTAAGGTTCCTGAACGCGATCTTGAAATAGTTTTTTATCATCTTTTTAGTTCATTTTGTTCAATAGCTATTTGTCTGAACCGGAATTTTTGGAATTTCGGAATTAATTGAATTGCATTTTAATTCAATACATTCTGTTAATTCAATGAATTCCGGTTCAGACAATCACTCCGACCTCAAACTCCTCACCGGGTTTGCCAATGCCGCCCGTATGGCCTGGTAGCTTATAGTTAAGGCAGCCACCAACAAGGCCATACCTCCCGCCGCTATAAACACCCACCAGTGTATGCTTATGCGGTAAGCAAAACCCTGCAGCCATTGGTGCATGGCATACCACGTTAGCGGAAATGAGATAAGCGCGGCGATAACGATCAGCTTTAAAAATTCTTGTGAAAGCATGGCAGTGATGGTTACCGGCGAAGCGCCTAAAACTTTGCGGATACCAATTTCTTTAACGCGCTGCCGTATCATAAAGGCGGCCAGGCCAAACAGGCCCAGGCAGGCGATGATAATGGCAATCGCCGAAAACGTGGTAAATATTTCGCCGGTTTGCTGCTCGGAGCTGTATAGATGCGCGTATTGTTCATCTAAAAATGTATAGCTGAACGGCGCGCTGGCTTTATAAGTTTCCCATTGTTTTTTAATGGTAGCTATCAGCGAAGCAACATCGGCAGTTTTAATTTTTACCATGATGGAGCCGTGATTATAGCGGGAAAGCATCATCAGCGGACCGATTTTTTCTTTGGCCGATGTATAATGAAAATCCTTCACCAAACCTACCACGGTATAATGGCGACCGCCGGAGCGGATGATAACTTTACCTACCGGGTTGGAATCCGCCCAGCCGAGGCTTTGTAACGCTGCCTCGTTCAGGATAACCGAAGCGGAATCGGCTGTTGTGCCGGGGTAAAAGTTACGGCCCTTTAAAAGCTGCATGCCGAGTGTTGGGATATAATTGGCATCGATATTAAAAATACCGATCTGTATCTCCTGGCGCGGGCCTTTATCAGCAATGTCCTTGGCATAAACTTCGGTGCCGCCCATGTTATTGGTAGATGGCACATTGCTGGATATACTGGCGTTCACTACCCGGCTATCCTCCAAAAGTTGCTGCCTGAAAGCCTCGATATTTTGCCCGAGCGAATAGGTATCGTTCAATACCAGCACCTGGTTTTTATCGTAACCCAGCTTTTTGTTCTGCATAAAGTGCAGTTGCTGGTAAACCACGAAAGTGGCCACAATTAGCGCTGTGGATATGGCAAACTGAAAAACGATCAAACTACTGCGCAAACCGCCTTTATTTGCAGCAGGCGCGGTGCCATTCCCTTTTAATACCGATAATATTTTGAACGATGAGAGAAAAAAAGCAGGATAAATACCGGCAATCAAACCTACCAGCAACGCCGATCCAATTTCAAGCGCGAGCGCCTTGTAGTTCAGAAAGAACGCGATATTGATATGCTTACCCGCGAGATCGTTAAAATACGGCAATAGCAGGTATACCGATAGCAAGGCAAAAAGCAGGGCCAGGAAGGTAAGCAATACGGATTCTGTCAGAAACTGTAAGACCAGTTTACCTTTTTCAGATCCGAGCACCTTGCGCACGCCTATTTCCTTGGCGCGTTTGGACGAACTGGCGGTAGACAGGTTGGTAAAATTAATACCCGCCAGCAATAAAATAAATACCGCGAGCGCTCCGAAGATATATACATAATGGATATCGCCATTAGGCTCAAATTCATATTTGGTGGCGGAGTGCAGGTGAATATCTGTTAGAGGCATTAAGTAAAACAGGAAGGTGTTCACCTCTTTTTGCGCTTCGGCCAGGGATACGCCCATATCGTGCTGGGTTTCGGGCACTACGTATTTGGCTACCAGTTGTGGCAAACGGGCCTCCAGCTTTTTAGGATCGGCATTTTTATCAAGCAATACATAGGTAAAAAAGCCTATGTTACTCCAGGTTTGCGGGAATGAGGGTTTAACCAATGTACTCATGCTGATAAAAGCATCGGCATGAAAATGGGAGTTATCGGGTATTTTATCTATAACACCGGTAACCTTATACAGGCTGGCTCCATCGGCCAGCATTTTGCTTAAACCTGGCTCATCACCAAAATATTTGGTTTCCATCGCCCTGGTGATAACGATGCTGTTGGGTTCGATAAGCGCGGTTTTGGTGTCACCTTCAAGTAAAGGGATTGAGAAAAAAGAGAAAAAGTTTGAATCGGCAACCGCCAGCTTCTCTTCTTTAAATTCCCTGTTCCCGTATTTGATAAAGGCTGGTTTGTAATTCTCCAGGCGGGTGCCCGCCAATACTTCCGGAAAGGCGTTCTTTATTCCCGGGCCTACGGCTACGTCCACCATCGGAAAATCTGTAGTGCCCCCATTTTCAATGGTATGCAGGCCTACACGGTAAATTTGTTTGGCGTTGGCGGCATAGGTATCGTAACTTAATTCGTTATATAAATAAGCGCCGATAAACATACAGCAGGTAAGGCCTACCGCCAAGCCAAAAATATTGATAAAGGAGAATATCTTATTAACCCTTAAATTGCGCCAAGCGCTTTTAATATAATTTTCTATCATGATTCCTATAATTATTCATTTCACTTCGTTGTCATTGAGTCATTAAGTCATCAACCAATGACCTAATGACGCGCAGCAAATGACTAAATGAAAAAAACTATTCCGATCTCAAACTCTTTACCGGGTTGGCTATAGCTGCTTTAACAGATTGAAAGCTTACGGTAATAAACGCTATAAGTACAGCGGCGGCACCGGCTAAAATAAATACCCACCATTGTATGTTAATGCGGTAGGCAAAATCCTGCAGCCATTTATTCATAGTCCACCAGGCTAATGGCCAGGCCAAAATATTGGCTATTATTACCAGCCTGATAAAATTACCGGCCAACAGCATAACAATATTTTGTACCGATGCTCCCAAAACCTTTCTTACGCCAATTTCCTTTATCCGCTTTTCGGCAGAGTATGAGGCCAGGCCCAGCAAGCCTAAGCAGGATATGAGAATGGTTAAGCCAGCCAAAATGCCAACTATTTGGCTTACCTGGTTATCGGCTTTATAAACCTCGTTAAAATGATCGTCCAGAAACTGGTATTCAAAGGGGTGATCGGGGTTGATGCTGTCCCATTTGGCTTTGATAAATGCGATGGCCGCTTCGGTGTGCCCGCCATTTATTTTTACCGATACATCTCTGAAACCCCATTGGGTTTGACTGGCTAAAAACATGGGCTCAATTTTATTGTGCATTGAATTAAAATTGAAATCCCTGGCTACACCAATGATGGTGCCCAGCGAATCGAACCCGAACTGGCTGCCGATCAATGATGCCTGTGATAGCTTCGGGCTATCTTTTAACAGTTCCTTGGCCAATGCTTCATTAACAATATATTCGCGGCCGTTAGCTGCCTTTTCCTTTGAAAAATCGCGTCCGTATTTTAGTTTGATATGGTACAGATCGAGGTAATTGTTATCTACAATGAGTAAGGTTGTCCCCAGGTCTTTCTTAGGGCCATTGGCCGGTTTAAAGCTTACGCCGGTTTGATCAAGATGGCTGCCCAGAATATCCTGCGAAGCAGTAACACCCGAAATTAGCGTGCTACCGTATAGTTCCTGTTTAAGCAGTTCGTATTTATTGGAAGTAACATTATCCAAAGGTATGTTCACTATTTGCGAACGCTCGAAACCGGGATCGCGCTTTTGCATAAAATGCAATTGTTTGAGCACGAATATGGTGGCAATCATCAGGAAAATAGCGCTGGTAAACTGCCCCACTACCAGTATATTGCGCAGCGTGCCTTTGTTCTTTCCGGTTTCGACAGAGCCTTTTAAAACTTTCACAGGCTGAAATGAGGACAAATAGATGGCCGGATAGATGCCGGAAAGCAAACCGATCAGCATGGTGCCGCCGGTAATTATCGCTACAAAACCCAGGCTGCTGAATATAGGCAGCACGATATCGCGCTCGCTAAGGCCATTAATGTAAGGCAGGGCCAGTTCAACTAAACCAATAGCCAGTACCAGCGCCAATAGGGACAGCAATACCGTTTCGCCTAAAAACTGGATAGCCAATTGAAAGCGATGCGCCCCGATGGATTTACGGATACCCACCTCCTTAGCCCGCTCTGCTGACCGCGCGGTTGACAGGTTGATGAAATTGATGCAAGCGATAACCAATACAATGAGCGCGATAATGGCAAACAGGTTGGTTGATTTTTTATCGAACTTTTTATAATTGATATAATCCAGGCCTATATCCGCAGCGTTGGCATGCACATCTTTTAGCGGCAACAAAAACAGTTTCATTGATTTGGAGCCCTGGCCCTTCGTGTATTTATTCAGATAAGCCGGGAACTTTTTCTCCATCGCGGCAACATCAACATTAGGCGATAGTACCAGGTAAGTATTTAGCCAGTTGCCCCCCCAGTTACTGAACATCCAGGGTTTGTAAACGCTGCTGAACGAGAACAAGCCATCAAACTGTAACTGTGAGTTTTGAGGCGGATCGGCCACTATACCGGTTACCGCGAACATTACAGTATCATCTGCATAATGTGTAATGGTTTTGCCTATGGGGTCGGCATCGCCGAACAGTTTTTTAGCGGTTGTTTCGGTAAGCAATACGCTGTGCGGTTTAGATAAAGCGGTTTTCGGATCGCCGCGCAGCACCTTAAAATCGAAAATATTAAGAAAGGTAGAATCCACAAAGAACGCCTGCGGCATGAAGATCCTTTTGGGGCCTGCGGTCATCTGGTATTTTTCCTGCCAGCTGATGCGTGTAAAATCCTTTACTTCGGGAAAATCCTGTTTGAGCGTTGGCCCCATCGGGAACATGGACAGCGCTACTTTTTGCGTAACGCCGGCATCACCAACGGTTTGCACCTCGTTGAGGCGGTAAATGTTCTTCGTATGAAAATTGTCGAAGCTTTTTTCATAGTTCACAAACATCATTATCACCATGAAAGCGGCCATGCCCACGGCCAGCCCGATCATGTTAATTGCTGAAAAAAACTTGTTTTTCCAGAGGTTTCGCCAGGCGATCTTGAAATAGTTCTTTATCATTTTCTTTTGTCATTAGTCATTCACTTTGTTGTCATTGGGGGTCATTAAGTCATTAGCCGATCAAACAATGACCTAATGACGCGCAGCAAATGACCCAATGACTTAACTATTCACTCCTCAAACTCTTTACCGGGTTGGCTACCGCTGCCGATATGGTATGGTAGCTTACCGCTATTACGGCTGTGGCCATGGCTATCAGGCCAGCGCCGGCAAACAGTTCCCAATCGGGGGTTATGCGGTAGGCAAAATTATCCAGCCATTGGTTTACCAGGTAAAAGGCTATAGGCGCGGCTATTATAAATGAGCCCGCTGCCAAATAAAGTGTCCCCCGGTTAAGCAGCAGGAACAAATTGGATATAGATGCCCCTAAAACCTTGCGTATGCCGATCTCCTTTGTACGGTTGATGGTAGTAAGCCCCGATAAGCCGAACAGCCCCAGGCAGGCAATAATAATAGCCAGGATGCAGGAGGTGGTGATGGTGGTCATCCAGCGCAGATAAGCATCGTAACTTTTGGCCACATCCTCATCCATAAAAGTATAGTTAAAGGGCAGGTTGCCGGTTAGCTTATTCCAGTTATCATGTATGCGGGCCATGGCGGCGGGTATACTTTCGCCTGCTCTTATTTTAATCCAGTAATAGCCTATTGCATTGCCATTTACCGTATGATAAACCGGCACTATCTTTTTAGTAAGGTCTTCCGTATGGTAATCCTTGCAAACGCCGATAATCACGCCCCCCATTTTATCATTCATAACGTTTAGCTGCGGCTTGCCCAGCAGGTTGTACAAAGTTTCATTTATCACTATGTTATGCCTGGCCCGGGTTCCTTTACCAGTTTGCGCTGCCGTGAGTACTATGCGGGCACTGTCAGATACAATATCCTTTGAAAATGCCCGGCCCATAACAATGGGAATTTTATTGAACGAAAAATAATTAAAGTCGACATTCAACGCCTGCAAAAACACTGTTTTACCATTGATGCTATAGCCGTTGTTATTATAACCGCCAAAAGAGAACGAGGTGCTGGTGATATCGGCAATGGCCGGTTCGGTAGCCGCGTAATTGTAGAGTGTTTCTTTCAGGGCGTTCACTTTTTTGCGGTCCCATTCATAGGGGTTTTCAACTACTACCACCTCGTCCTTATTAAAACCCATGCTGGTTTGGTTAATATAGTGCATTTGCTTGTTGATAACCATTGCCGATATAACCAATATAACGCATATAGTAAACTGCAACACCACCAAACTTTTTGATAGTACCGGACTAATACGGTAAGCCGAAAACCCGCGCATGATATTTAAAGGTTTAAGGCCCGACATGGCCAGCGCCGGGTAAATACCGGCCAGCAAACCCAGTATGATCGAGAGCACAAACAACATCAAAGTAATATCGGCCAAAGAAAAATTGGAAAGCGCCAGTGTAGAGCCTGTTAAACTGCTAAAGAATGGCAGGCAGGTAGCTGCTATAATAAAACCGACTATTACCCCTATAAATGCCAGCAACTGGGTTTCGGTATAATATTGTAATACAATTTGCCTGCGGCCCGCGCCTATGGTTTTGCGTACACCCACATCCTGCGAGCGCGAAATGGCGTTGGTTAGCGTGAGCAAAATATAATTAAGGCAGGCTATGAGCATGATGATAACCGAGAGAGATACCAGCTGGTAAATGTTTTTAATATCGGTATAGTGGCCCCAGCCCTGGCTTTGGTTGTAATGCGCCTCGGCAAAAGGGCGCAGGTAAATGTGCATATCGGCCACTTTATCTTTCGGTCCTTCCTTCCGAAAAGATTCAATGAGTGGTTTAAAATATGTTTTGGCAAAAACATCCAGCTTTTGCTCAAACGCGGCGGCATTGGTACCCTTGCGCAATTTGAGTATCAAGGGCTCGCTAAACGAGTTAACCCCGTTCTTTAACCCGTCTTCATAATTCGGGTCCGACTTGATAGGTATCACCATATCATATTGAAAACTGGAATTAGCCGGGAAGTTTTTACAAACGGCGCCTACGGTGTAAAGCAAATTATTATCGTTCGGGAAGGTTATTACCTTGCCAATGGGGTTGGCATTACCAAAATATTTTTTAGCCAGGCGCTCGCTTATAACAATCTTACCTCTTTCGGCCAAAGCAGTGGCCGGATTGCCAATTTTTAAAGGAAAATTAAAAACGCTGAAAAAATCGCTGTCGGCGTAGGTTAAATTGTCGTCTTTTTCACTAAAATTCTGATCCCCTATGCGTACCACTTCATCGCCCATGCCGCTTAGGCGTACGGCATCCTGTATCTCCGGAAAGTTCCGCTTCAGGTCCACCGCCAAAATAGGTGGTGTTACGATCATATTTTCCTGCTCGGCATCCTTCATTAAAAAAGAGAAGAAGCTCTTTTTAGGCTTATCGCGGCCCAAAGAACCCCAGAAATCAGTTTCCTCCAGGCGATAAAGCTGTGCCTGGTCGTGATGAAAGTTATCAAACGAGCGCTCGTTTTTTACATACAGGTAAACCAGTATACAAAACGCGCTGGCCACACTTAAACCAATAATATTGATGGCCGTGTATAGCTTGTTACGCACAATATTTCTGAAAGCCAGTTTTAGGTTGATCTTATTCATGTTATTTTATTTTGTCATTTCAATTATTGTCATTACACTGCGTTGTCATTCACTTCGTGTCATTGGGGTCATCCGCTTCGCTGTCATTGGTTGTTGGTTAACTCAATGACCTAATGACAGTGCAGCGAAATGACCAAATTATTCACTCCGCAAGCTCTTCACCGGGTTGGTTAAGGCTGCTTTTACCGATTGAAAGCTTATGGTGATGAACGCGATGAGGATCGATATGATCCCAGCCGCTGCAAACATCCACCAGGCTATATTTATACGGTAGGCAAAGCTTTGCAGCCATACATTCATAGCGTACCAGGCTATTGGCGAGGCCACTAAAATGGAGATGAACACCAGCTTAATAAAATCCTTAGCCAATAAGCCTACTATGCCGTTTACGCTGGCACCCAATACCTTGCGCACGCCAATTTCGCGGGTACGCACCTGGGCGGTAAATGCTGCCAGGCCTAGCAAGCCCAGGCAGGAAATAAGTATGGCTATGCTCGAAAAATAATTGAACAGCGCGCCCTGCTGCTGTTCGCCTTTGTACAGATCATTAAACTTATCATCTAAAAAGGTGTAACTGAACGGAAACTCGCCGTTGTATTGCTTAAACAGGCGGCCTGCCGCCGCTATGGCTTTCGGCGCATCGGCGCCGGTTGTTTTCACATACATGCTGCCCAGGTATGGCGGGTAATAATAAAATACCGCCGGGCCTATCTTTTCTTTCATGGATGCGTAATGAAAATCCTTCACCACGCCTATAATAGTGCCCTTAAACTTCCACATCCGGAAACGCTTGCCTATGGGGTTGGTCATCCCTATTTGTTTAATGGCGGTTTCGTTCAATATTAAATGATTGGTATCGTTCGGCGCGCCGGTAAAACTGGCGCCGGCTATTAGTTTCATCTTAAAAAAGGATAAAAAATCCTTATCGATAGCCATGGGATGCACAATAAAGGTGGAGTTTGGTGTTTTACCGTCCCAATCGTTATCGCCCGAAATACCGCCTATATCCACAATGTTCTGGTTGGAGCGGGTTACGCCTAAAACGCCTGGTTGTTTTAATAATTCGGCCTTTACCGCATCATAATGGGTACCTATATCACGCATCCAGAAAGTGAAGGTGTGGCTTTTATCGTAACCTAATTCCTTCGATTTGATGTAGTTTAACTGGCTGGTAATAACAATTGTGCCGATGATCAGGATGATGGAAAACGAAAATTGCGCAACCACCAGTATTTTGCGGAACAGCGCATCGCCAATACCGGCAGTTACTTTTCCTTTGAGCGCTTTTAATGGCTCGAACGAGGACAGCAATATGGCAGGGTAAATGCTGGATGCTACCAGGGTGCCCAAAATAGTTAAGCTGATCACCGTCCAGATGTGGGTATCGGCAATATTGAAGGTGAGTTGCTTGCCCGATATTTGGTTGAACAAGGGCATTAATACAGATATTAAACCTAAAGCCAGTACCGCCGCTATGAGAAACAGTAAGGCGGTTTCCACAATAAACTGCATAAATAAATGGCTTTTAGCAGCGCCCACAATTTTGCGCATGCTTATTTCCTTTGCCCGCAGCATGGAGCGCGCGGTTGACAGGTTTACATAATTGATACAGGCAATAACCAGTATCAGTATGGAAACGATGATGAATATCCTTACGGTTGAGATTCCCCTATCGGTAAGATCGGCATTGTACAGGTGCATTTTTGATAAGGGCAGCAACAGGTAATCGGCATCGGTATCGATGGCGCGGTGGTTTAGGTGTACACGGGTAATTTTCGCGGCCAGGCCCTTCAAATCGGTACCGGGTTTTAACAACAGGAAGGTTTCATAAGCATAATTATCAAAATCATTGGTGGGGTCCTGGTGAGCTGCAATCAGGCTTTTAACAAAAAAGCTCATCGGCATTATCATGTCGTATTTGATGGTGGAGTTCTCGGGGAAATCAGCCATTACCGCGCTAACCGTAAAATTTTGCTTGTTATCGGCAACTATAACCTTACCTACAGGATTTTGATCGCCAAAAAACTTTTCAGCGGTTTTTTTGGTGATGACCACCGAATTATCATCGGTAAATGGCCGCGAGGCATTGCCTTCAATAATAGGAAAATCAAAAACCGTGAAGAATGAAGGATCGACAAAGGCCGCGTTCTCATCGCCAAAAATCTTATCCTGGTATTTATACAGCGAAAAGTTGTAATTGCCGGTTATGCGCACCTCATCTTTTACATCGGGCAATTGCTGCTTAAC
>Ga0302315_10004412_pt1 | contig 12303 bp, 9 predicted proteins | sample III_Palsa_N3_1_FD_200532 | JGI IMG/M metagenome (GOLD analysis project Ga0302315, IMG submission 200532) | Peat permafrost microbial communities from Stordalen Mire near Abisko, Sweden - III_Palsa_N3_1 | ecosystem: Environmental > Terrestrial > Soil > Palsa > Peat permafrost | place: Sweden... | reverse complement strand
ATGATGATGCGTTCGGAGATTTATGATCGCTTCGATGTCGTCGTTGTTCCATTTCCGTTTACTGACCGGCAGAGTGAAAAACGAAGGCCGGCGCTCGTCCTTTCAGATGAAACCGAAATGCAGACCAAGATCGGTCATTCAGTATTAGCGATGATCACCAGCCAGGAAACTCCTCCTTGGCCTTTGGATGTAGAAATCTCGGATCTCAAAGCTGCAGGTCTTAGTGCCAATTCAAAAGTCCGGTTTAAGATTTTTACTCTAGATAATCGATTTATCTTGAAGCGGTTAGGGACTCTCTCGAGCGCCGATCAGAAGTCTGTTTCTCGGGGACTCAAGAAGGTTTTGAAAGTCACGTAGAACGAACTGTCAGAAAAATCGACAGTAGTGTCTAGTTCTAGAGATGTGTCCGTGGCGAGCCATCCTATAAAGATGGCGTTTATCGGCTGGCATCCTCATTGCTTTGTCAAGCCCAAATAAAAAGAGATGAGGACTGAGCAATGAAAAATTTTAAGCATGGTTTAATTTTAATGGCGGTGGGAGTGAGCACCTCGTGGTTCGGTCAATATGTCCACGCCGATGATTCGGCAGCAAATACCTTCGCGAGAGAAACTCGCAGCGGTGTTAAAGTGGATACATCCGTGTGGCTTTATAGCTACGATGAGGATTCCCACCCTACTACTATCGCAAAGAAGTTAGATACGAATGAACTTCAATGTTCACATCAACTACAAGATCAAGTTTTTAATCGAGCGAAGACCAATGCTAGGTTGAAAAAACTCTTGGCCACGAATAACTTTTTGCTTCAAATCGATCTGAGCGTCGGGACTGATAGTCTGTCTAACTGGGCTGCGGTAATCAGTAACACCACCTTCGTCGACCAAAAGCACCTCTACTTACGAGCACCTTTTCGTGTGCAGGGAGTAGACGATAATATTCAAGGGTGTAGTTTGCCGGTGACGTTTGACGCAGAATTTCCTCCGCTTCCTAGCGAAGACCTTGCTCTTAATAAGGCATTGAAGGCGGGAGAAGAAGCACAGCAACACATGAATGCTGTTTCAGCACACGCCGAAAAGATTAGTCTTCAAAAAGAGAAAGACTCTGGAGTTCGACCTGCTACCTTCGATGACAGTGATGGTACTTCTCTTGGTGTTAAACCAGCCGGCCATTTCTGAGCTGAGTAGTTTATAAAATAAGGAGGGCCCTGGGAGTTGATCTTCCAGGAACCTTTTCTTATGCCGAGTCGGCGCGTCTCAGAGGACGTTCCTGTTCAGCGCGGTCGATTTCAACGACAGTTGCGGACTCGCCTCGGAGTCGTCTGTAGGTAAGACCTGCGCAGGCAGCGCCTGCCATAGGAGCGAGCCAGAAGAGCCAGAGTTGACCGATGGCCCAGCCGCCGACGAAGAGGGCGGGACCGGTGCTTCGTGCAGGATTCACGGAAGTGTTGGTCACGGGAATGCTAATCAAATGAATTAACGTCAGTGCGAAACCGATGGTGAGGGGCGCGAATCCTTTTGGCGAGTTCTTGCCGGTCGCACCGAAGATTAAAATCAAGAACATGAAAGTCAGTGTGAACTCGGAAACGAGGCACGAGAAAAGAGAATACTTGCCGGGAGAGTGGGCGCCGTAGCCGTTGGCTGCAAAACCTTGCGCAATTTCAAATCCGGGTTTACCAGATGCGATCAAGTAGAGAACAAATGATCCGACGATCGCGCCGAGCACTTGTGCAGTAATGTAAGGGAGAAGTTCATGTTTTGGAAATCGTCGAGCTACGACGAGGCCCGTGGTGATTGCGGGATTGAGATGGGCGCCTGATATGTGCCCCAACGCGTACGCCATCGTCATCACGGATAAGCCGAAGGCTAAAGCGACGCCCACGAACCCAATTCCTGTTCCGGGAAATTGAGCAGCTAAAACCGCACTTCCGCAGCCCGCAAAGACCAGCCAAAATGTTCCGATAAATTCTGCCAACGCACGTTTTGAGAGAGCCATAATGCTTTTAGCTCAGCAAAGTCTTTGCCAAAGGGCAGCTAAGCGCGCTCTAGGTCTTGACTGCGACTCCTGAGAACCCCGTCAGCGGGAGGCTCGTGAATCGAAAACGAAAGTCCGGTGGAACTCGGCGAGTGAAGATCATCTTCCAGAACGCCCAGCAAAGGAAAACGGGTGTGACGCCCCGGATTCGCTCGACGGTCAATCCAGAGCGAGCGCAATACTCGCGAGCCTCGCTCGGTTTCACGAAGAGATGAAGGACGTGCATTTGTTTTGGGGTGTTTTTCACAAACCACTCGACGCCCTTGATGATGACGAGATAGCTGAGCCAGTTGCGATTGAACGTGTGAAAGAAAAAAATCCCACCGGGTTTCAACACGCGCGAAGCTTCTTGGAAGATCCGTTCTGGATTTTCGACATGCTCAAGGAAATCCATCGCGCAGACGACGTCAAAGCGGGCATCTTCAAATTCGAGTTTACTCGCATCCATCGCGACATAACGAACGGAGTTGCTCTTGTCATAAATTTTGGCGACTCGCAAACTATCGGTTGAGAGATCGATCGCGGTTACGTCGTGTCCCGCAGCTGCCAAAGGGTTGGAGAGAAAACCTGCGCCACAGCCGATATCCAAGACTTTCTTTTTGGTTTCGTTAGAGACCTTATTGGGTGTCCCGATGCGCTCAAGGACCCAGGGTATTCTCATTTTGGATTCGGCGCGAAGAAGGGCGACGGGGTCATCCGTGGCGGTGTACCAGCGCTCCCCTAAGGTTTCGTAGAAGGCGTTGTTGACCTTCGCTTTATTGTCCGCTGTTTTATTGGGCTGAGGATTCGCTGGCAGTTGATTGATGAGGGCGTAAACGATTTGATAAATAAGAAAGAGCAGAGCAGGGGCTGCGAAGAACCACAGCATTCCGAATTTTTCTGCAGTCACGGGTTCTTTCCAAATGAGAGCGATAGTGATCAAGACCACTGGATGGACAATGAAAAGAACCGAATGTAGCCAGCACTCGGCGGCAGTGCATTCTTGGCGATGGACTGCTTCGTCTTTTGTGATGAGAAGGCAGGAGAGAAGACAAAGAGCGATATAAACTTTCAGATTGGTGGCGTTGTAAGTCTGCGTCAGCGCGAACGCGAGGCAGGCGAGAAGGCAGAGAGTGTCGACGGGATGACTAATGAGTTCCCAAAGTCCGAGTCCGCGTCGCCGGTGAAAATAAAACTCGTCCACCGAGATTGCTCCCGCTTGAAGCAAGAAGGGGAGGATTAAAATCGCTGGACTGATGGTCACGCAGTATTGTCCGGTTTTTGGAGTTTAAGAATCGCACCTGAGATGGTGAGCCCTGGCCCAAAAGCCATTGAGACGACGAGGTCTCCCGAGTGTGCGTCATCTTTCAAGAGGAGATGGTTCCAAATATGCGGCAGAGTTGCAGAGGACATGTTGCCGTAATTTCGGAGAATGTCGTTGCTGGCTTGGACCTGTGAGTCTTTGAGCTCCAGAAGTTTCTGAATCTGATCGATGATCCGAGGGCCGCCGGGATGAATGACGAACCACGCTCCGTCTTTTTGGGTCGCGAAATCGAGAGACGCTTTCGCGAACAGTCTTTCCAAGTAGCCGTTGAGGACTGTCCCGATTTTGTCGGCAATCTGACGAGACAAAGTCATTTGCATCCCGTGATCAGAGGCCATCCAACTCATTTCATCTAACGTATCCGAAATAATCTCTTCGCGAGTGGCGAGCACTTCGAAGTGAGATTGCGTTGGAGTAGTTGCGCTCATCTTGTATCGAATGAGTCCGTCGGCAAAAAGAGTTTGAACGACGAGCTGCTCGGGCTCTCTTTGAGTGGGATTGAGATGAAGAGTACAGAGTTCAGTGTGAACAATATCGACACTCGAGCGACTCATGCTAAGAAGTCCGCCGGCCATTCGAATTGCGGGCAGAGAAGCGTAGCATCCCATGTGGTAGGCGTGAAGAACTTCAGTCGTTTCACCCCAAGCGCGGTTCGAGACGAGTCGTTGAGCTCCGCTGGGAGAAACATATCCTGTGCACGTCACGTGGATGATCGCGGGCGGGGGAGTGGATTCCTCCGCATAAAATTTTTCGAACACTTCGTTCGCGACTTCCGAGAACAGTCTCGAACGTGCGTCAGCGCCCCGACCAGCCGGGTCCTCGCGAAGCGCATAGACTTTCATCTGATCCCAATCCGTGTGGGTAAAATCGACGAGGGCAGAATTTCTGAATTGAATCCGGTCCGTACTGCAACCGAAGCGTTGGACGCGCTTTTGAGTTCTCGCGACGATTGACGCGGCTTTTGGATCTTCGGGAGAAAGCCCCTGCGTCTCGAGTTCCGCGAGTGCGTGCGCCTCCGCAAGCCATTCTAAAACCTTGGACTGCTCCGCGCGATACCGGGGTGCGATGCTCCGAAAGTCATGAAGGTAGCCCATTGGGCGAGAAGTCATAAAGAAAGGGGAGCAAAGAGCTTGCCAGTATTTCGAGTTTGCTGAGAGGTGTGCACAAGCTTTGATATCCATGCGAGGAAGTCGCGTCAACGTTTAGTTTCGTCGTCATAACGAGGGATCTTCTGGTTGTTTTTGAGCGCGGATTGGAGGGTGACGCAGTGATTGCATGGAGTGGGGGAATGGGGGAGTCGAGGCGCAAAGTAAGGTGGCCTGCGTGAGGTCGAACCGCTTCCGGTGGCGAATCACTTCCGATAACGAATCACTTCCGATAACGAGTCACTTCGGATAACGAGTCACTTCGGATAACGAGTCACTTCGGATAGGGAGCTACTTCCGATGGGGAGTTATTTCCAGGAGCGAATCACGTTCGATAACGAGTCACTTCCGATAGGGAACTACTTCCGATAGGGAAGTGAGCGCGGGGTACGAGAGTGATTTTTCAAAGTCTAATCTGTCGTAAGAATCGCAATAAAAGTTTCTAAAATACTTTCACTTTTTTATTGACGCCTATTTTTAATTTTCAATCGTGATTTCTGAATTGTCATTAGAATTGCCATCAAACGTTTCACGTGACCTTAGGGTCGACGTTTAGAAATTATTTGCCGGAATTTTATTTTAATTAAAACTATCTTCACTCAAGGTCTTCTCGTCTGTCTGAGAGGGTGTTTATTTCTCGTGTTATGGATCTCTCGAGAAAGGTAACCGCCGATATGAATTTGAACGATATGAATTTGAAGTCTTTGCCTGATTTAGAGCTACTTTCGCAAACTAAGAGTCTCGCCACGCAAGAGCGGAAAATTGGAATTGAAGTTCTTCATCACCTTAGGGAGATTGAGTCGCGCAGGTTGTTTGCGTCTTTGGGCTTCTCGAGCTTGTTTGAATATTGCGTGAAAGAGTTAGGGTATGCAGGTGGCAGTGCTCATCGAAGAATTTCTGCAATGAGATTGCTTCGAGAAATTCCAGAGTATGAGTCAAAGCTTCAAGAAGGCATTGTTACGGTTTCGAGCTTGAGCCAACTTCAAGGGTTCCTGGTTCAAGAGAAACGACAGATGGGAAAAATTTATCCGAAGGAAGCAAAAATTGAACTTCTCGAGCAGATTGAAGGGAAGTCCTTTGAACAGACAGCGCGAGTTCTTGCGGCGATCTCTCCTGAGCAAATTCGTCCCGAGAAGGCGAGGGTCCTTAACGAAGAAGATACCGAGATTCGGTTCACAGCAGATCGCGCGCTGATGGCTAAGCTTGAACGTCTCAAAAATCTCATGGGCCACCAAGCTCAGGCGCAAACTTATGCAGGCTTGATTGGGGAGCTCGCGGACATTGCGCTGAAGAAGCTGGACCCACTCCAAAAAAGAGATCTGCTTCAAAAGGAAGCGGCACCGTCAAAAAACCTGGCCATGTCACTTCCACCATTGGAAGTGAAAGAAGCGGAAGTGAAGGAGGCGGAAGTGAAAGAAACGGAAGTGAAAGAAACGGACGTTAAGAAAATGACGGCGAAGGGAACAGTGCCAGAAAAGATGCTCCATCAAAACCGGTACATCCCCGAAAAAATCCGCAGGTTTGTTTGGCAAAGGGACCAAGGCCGATGTTCTTTCGTTGACCGGAAGTCAGGCCGTCAATGTGAGTCGAGGTATGCTCTGCAGATTGATCACATCCATCCAGTTGGAAAGGGTGGGACTTCGGAGATTGAGAATCTCCGCCTTCTTTGCGCTGTCCACAATCAGTTCGCCGCGATCGAATCTTATGGGGCTATTCAAATGCGGAAGTTCTGCTTAAAATAAGAAACAAGATTTAAAGCGGATGAAATGTGGAACTGGGGACACCCTGCCTGGTGGCGAAGTGACCAAATGGGTGCTGAACTCGGTTTTATCGAGTGCTGAGCTGGTACTGACCTTGCTCTATGGGCGACACCTCACTTGATGAGGGGAGGATCATATGAAGCGATCTTTAAGTTTGGCTCTGAATCTGTCTCTGATTCTTAATCTGTCCCTGTCTTTGGCACTTTTGTTAACGAGTTCTACTTCATTCGCGACAGACCCAGCATCCGCGACATCTCTTACTGCCCCTAATCGTGTTTGCCCGACCGGCGCAACTCTCGACGGTGTGGATATTTCAGAATACCAACCCGATTCGACTTTCACACAGGTCGCTCAATCCGGAAGAAAGTTTAGTTTCGTCAAGGCAACGGAAGGCCAAGATGTGACGAATAAGGATTTTGCGAAGCATTGGCCGGATGTCAAGGCTGCCGGAATTGCCCGCGGCGCTTACCACTACTTTATCGCTTCGGATGATCCTACTCAGCAGGCGGATTTTTTCCTTTCAACGATGGGTCAACTCGAGTCTGCCGATCTCCCTCCGATGCTCGACTGGGAAGTCAGCAAGGGCGTTGATGCAGAAACCGTTGTTGAGCGCGCAAAGATTTGGCTTGAACGTGTGGAAGCATCCACGGGCAGAACGCCTATCATTTATACGGGCCCAGCCTATTGGCACACGCTCAAAAACACCGCAGGCTTTGAGCGCTATCCGCTTTTCATCGCCGACACGAACGTGACTTGCCCTGATGTCCCTGCGCCGTGGAAGAACTGGACGTTCTGGCAGCATGCGATTGGGAAAACCCCAGGCATCGTCGAAAACAGCGATCAGGACCTGTTTAACGGTCTTATGGACAGCCTCGAAGCCCTCATCCGCGCGGCAGGTCTTTGACAGGGTAGGGCCAGCGCCGAGACAGTGTCCCGATTGACCTATTCCCTTTAGCTTTTTCCCTAAATTACCGAAGAAACTCAGTGAGGAGTTGTGTGCTCGCTTTAGCACTTCCTCAAGAGATCTCAGGGATTGGAGAAAAAACTTATGAAGAAAATTTTAAATGGCGCAGTAATCTTTTTGGCCCTCACGACGATTGCACACGCAGGCACGGTGCTCATCTCACCTGACAGGTTTGCTGATCCCGATGAAGGCGAGTTTCCTTCGTCTCAGTTCGGTGTCGCACCTCCGCATGCGATGACTTCGGGCTTCGCAGCAAACCAAGTGGTCGACATGGAAGAGGGCGATGATGGAAGCGGAGTTCAGCACTTTCATGCGAGTCGCGGAATCGCTTCTGTTGGTGATCAACCGAATTCGGGCATCGATCCTTCGGTAAAAAACGACCAAGAATCTAAAATGATTATTTCGCAGTCCTCTGAAATGAAGACGGCGACGGAAATGTCTCGCAAGGGTGTTCAAGAAGTCGCGATCATCGCGAGTGACTTGGGTTACTTTCCGAAAACGGTTTTTGTGAGTCGCGATGTTCCCGTGAGAATGTTCGTCACCGGCTCATCGAAGAACACTCTCTGCATCATGATGGACTCGTTCCAGGTGCGTAAGCAGATCCGCTCTCAGAAGATCGAAGAAATTACGTTCACGCCAAGCGCTCCTGGCAAGTATCGCTTCTATTGTCCGGTCAACGGGATGGAAGGGGCACTCGTAGTGAAGGAGTTCAGCAACACCTTGGGCAACGAAGCCGATTCGTATGATCAAGGCCAAGGGCAAATGCAGGGCCAAGGCCAAAATCAAAATCAGAATCAAAACCAGATGCGTCCTCGCAACCCTGCAAGCTCGCAACGTTCTTCTGTCGGAATTGCAACTCAATGGGATTCAGCAGTTGGAGGCCCGCAGCGCTAAGCGCTGAGGCAATAAAACAACATGGGTGTTTTCGAAGATTCAGTCAGTACATTCCTCGGTGCTCTGAAGCCTTACTTGGATGACGATTCCGTCTCCGAAGTATTGGTGAACGGCCCCACTGAGATTTTCATCGAGCGAAAAGGGATTCTGGAAAAAACAGACGCCAAGTTTCGTGATGAGCAGGCGCTCGAAGCAGCGGTGAGAAACATCGCTCAGTTCGTCGGCCGCAAATTCGATGAGGAACATCCGCTTCTCGATGCACGTCTTCCTGATGGAAGTCGCGTGGCTGCAGTTCGTCCGCCGATGTCTCGTAAAGGCACGACACTTTCGATTCGTAAATTTTCAAAAGGCAATCCGACTTTTGTCGACATGATCAATCGCGGTTCCATCACCAAAGACGGCGCCCGCTTTCTCGATATCTGCGTTTTCCTTGCTAAGAACATCGTCGTCTCGGGCGGTACCGGTTCCGGTAAGACGACGCTGCTGAACGTGCTCGGAAGCCGCATTCCTGGCAACCAGCGCTTGCTCGTCATCGAAGATTCGTCAGAACTCAAAATCAACACGGCCCACACGGTTTTCTTTGAAACTCGTCATGCTAACGCTGAAGGGGAAGGCGAGATCTCGATTCGCGATCTTTTGAGATCAGCACTTCGTCTTCGCCCAGACCGAATCGTGGTCGGGGAAGTTCGCGGACCTGAAGCACTTGACCTGATCACGGCCATGAACACCGGTCACGGCGGTTCGATGGGAACCGTCCACGCCAACACGCCTTACGACGCTTTAATCCGTCTTGAAACCCTGTCCATGATGGGGGAAGTGAGCCTGCCAACGGCTGCACTCCGCCGTCAGATCTCATCTGCCGTAAATCTGATCGTTCAGATCAAGCGCATGAATGACGGGACGCGTAAAATTGTCGCCATTTCCGAAGTCATGCCGGATGTTGACGATAAGGGACGGTACCAGCTTGAGGACATCTATCGCTTTGTGATGAGGGGTAGAACCGCAGACGGCAAGATTCTGGGCGAATTTGTTCCTACCGGGTACCTGCCTTCATTCATTGAAGAAATAGAAGTGAACCGACTACCGTTTTCTCGTGATAAGTTCCTTGCGCCTAAAATCGCGGCTTGAGATACTCGCCCCCACATATGGCCAATTTTGATCTCATCGTGATCGGCTCCGGACCTGGGGGCCAAAGAGCAGCATTGCAAGGCGCGAAAGCCGGTAAGAAAGTCGCCGTTATCGAAGAAGACGCAGCCGTTGGCGGCGCCTGTCTTTATGTCGGAACCATTCCTTCCAAATCCTTCCGAGAATCCGTTTATCGATACTCCTTGGGTTCCAAAGGGGCTCTCGGGCAAGAGACGGCTGCTGCAAAAGGCAAAAAAGAAGAGCTCTTGGAAGCTCTTCCCGATATGCAGCGACTTCTTCGTCGCCGTGATCGAGTCGTTAGCAGCGAATCCCAAATCATTTTTGATCAGCTCAAACGCAACAACGTCACCGTGTTTCACGGACGGGCGAAGGTTGTTTCGGCGACCTCCGTCGAAGTCACCTCGCGAAAAGGTGTTGAGATCATCAACGGGTCTTACATCATCGTTGCCGTGGGCTCGTCACCCGTTTGCGCTCCTCACTTAAAAGTCGACGGAAAGTTTGTTCACAACAGCGACACCATTTTGAGCTTAAAAAAGCTTCCAGACAGCCTTGCTGTGCTTGGCGCAGGCATTATTGGTTGCGAATACGCGAGCATGTTCTCGATGGCGGGCACGCAAGTCACCTTAGTGGATCGTCGTCCAGAAATCCTGGCCTCAGTTGATCGCGAGATCGTGAACCACCTGGTGGAACGCTTCGTTCACTTGGGAATGGAAATGGTTCTCTCGGCTGAGACCACTCAGCTTGAGATTCGCCAAGAGAAACCTAAGAAAAAATCCGCCGCAAAAGGGAAGAAGAAGAAACCCGCGAAGACCAAAGCTCCTGCCGGTAAAGAATCCGTGCGCGTTCATCTGGCCGATGGACGGAAGATCGACGCCGACGTCATTCTGATTGCGGCAGGTCGACAGGGCAATACTGAAGGACTTGGCCTCAAGGAAGTGGGCGTCGAGCTCGATGATCGGGGCTTGGTGAAGGTCGATTCGAACTTCCGGACCAAGATTCCGACGATTTTTGCTGTGGGTGACGTGATTGGTTCTCCTGCTTTGGCTGCAACAGGGATGGAGCAGGGACGGATCGCGACCTGCCGAGCCTTCAATATCGATGATTCGACGATGCCGAAGCTGTTTCCTTATGGAATCTATACAATTCCAGAGATTTCGATGGTCGGGATGACCGAAGAAGAGCTTGTCGCCAAAAAGATCGATTTTGTAGCCGGCCGGGCTCGCTACCGTGAGCTTGCGCGTGGCCAGATTGTAGGCGACCGCTGGGGCCTCCTGAAGATCCTGGTGGATAAGAAGACCCTGAAGCTGCACGGTGTGCACATCATGGGCGACAATGCGGCCGATTTAATTCACATTGGCCAAGCTGTGATGGACTTTGGCGGCGATGTGAACTATTTCATACGGACCGTATTTAACTATCCCACTCTGGCTGAGGCCTATAAGACTGCTGCCTTTCATGCCGTCAATCAGATTAAGGGAACGACCCGTACCAAGTAAGGTTTCGGTCGAGGCAACGAAGTAAAGGTCCCCCCCGCACATGGCATCTCCCAATTTAAGAAACATCTGCATCATTGCTCACGTCGATCATGGCAAAACGACCCTCGTCGACTACCTCCTGCGCCAAGCCGGAACTTTCCAGAGCCATCAATCGGTCACTGACCGTGTGATGGACTCGATGGACCTCGAGCGCGAGCGCGGGATCACCATCATGGCCAAGAACACTGCCGTGAAAGTGGGCGATACCAAGATCAACATCGTCGATACTCCAGGCCATGCTGACTTCGGCGGTGAAGTGGAACGTATTATGGGAATGGTTGACGGAGCTTTGCTTCTCGTCGATGCGGCCGAAGGCCCACTTCCACAAACTCGTTTCGTTCTTCAAAAGGCGCTTCGCCAAGGCCTCAAAGTTATTCTTGTGATCAATAAGGTCGATCGTCCTGACGCTCGTACCGAAGAAGTTGTGAACCATGCGTTCGACTTGTTCGTGGAACTTGGCGCATCCGATGCGCAAGCAAACTTCCCGATCATCTACGCTTGTGCTCGTCAGGGCTGGTGTACTCCGAACTACGACGATATTCCGGGGCTTCTCGATGGTTCGAAGAAGAGCACCTTGCAACCGTTGTTCGACGAAATTCTAAAAGATATTCCAAAACCAAAAGTCGAAGGCGGCCAGGAAACCACAGACTTCCAAATGTTGGTCTCCAATCTTTCTTACTCCGATTATGTCGGACGTCTTTCGATCGGTCGTATTACTTCCGGAACCGTTAAAAAAGGTCAGCGCATGTTCCGCTTGGGCATCGACGCCGCCGGCAATCCCAAGACCGAAGGCTTTAACGTTTCCCAACTTTATACCTACGAAGGTTTGAAGATGGTTGAAACCGAAACCGTTTCTGCAGGCGATATCGGTGTTATCGCTGGAAACGAACTTGCGGACATCGGCGATACCTACGTCGGCTCCGATAAAGTTCCGGCTATCACCCGTATTACGGTCGAAAAGCCGACCTTGGGAATGATCTTCTCCGTCAACACTTCTCCACTTTCTGGAAAAGAAGGCGAAGCGATTCAATCCCGCAAACTTCGTGATCGTCTCGTACGCGAAGTTCGCAACAACGTGGCTCTCCGCTTAGAAGAAACCGCAACAAACGATCAGTTCCGCGTTCTCGGACGCGGCGAACTTCAGTTCGCGATTTTGATTGAACAAATGCGCCGTGAAAACTTTGAGTTCATGGTCGGAAAACCAACAGTTCTTTTCACTCGCGACGAAAGTGGCGAAAAACTCGAACCGATGGAGCGCGCTGTTCTCGACTTGCCTGAGTTTGCAGTTGGTGACGTCACCGGAATGTTCCAAGGCCGTAAAGGTCTTTTGACCAAGTACGAAGGCGGAGCAGGCGGCGGAGCCAATAGCCGTGTTCGTCTCGAGTTCGACATCCCAACCCGCGGACTTCTCGGAATGCGCTCGCGCTATCTGACCGTCACTCGTGGAGCAGGATTGTTCAGTACTTTGCTTTTGGGTTACGGTCCGTTCAAGGGCGATATTCCTCACAGAACCAGCGGCGCTTTGATC
>Ga0302315_10004411_pt1 | contig 12303 bp, 10 predicted proteins | sample III_Palsa_N3_1_FD_200532 | JGI IMG/M metagenome (GOLD analysis project Ga0302315, IMG submission 200532) | Peat permafrost microbial communities from Stordalen Mire near Abisko, Sweden - III_Palsa_N3_1 | ecosystem: Environmental > Terrestrial > Soil > Palsa > Peat permafrost | place: Sweden... | reverse complement strand
AATCTAACGGATGGGCTGGACGGCCTGGCAACAGGACTTTCGATATCGACATCGGTCGGAATTTTGGCAGCGCTGCTTTTTGCCGTTCACGGCTTCTTTCAGCTTACACAAGCTCAGGCATCGCTTTCGGCGGTGAACTCAGCAAGCGGTTTGGGATCGGAAGTCTTTTGTACGGCTCTTATCGGAGCATGCCTGGGCTTTTTATGGTTCAATGCCCATCCTGCCAGGGTCTTTATGGGGGACACGGGGTCGCTCGCTCTTGGTGGTTCCTTTGCCGCGATCGGGGTCATAAACAAGATCGAACTGCCGCTGTTGCTCTTTACGCTTGTCTTTCTTATCGAGATGATGAGCGTCCTGATCCAGGTCGGGGTTTTTAAGGCCACCGGCGGCAAGCCGAACGGACGGCGGGTCTTTAAGATGGCTCCCATCCACCATCATTTTGAACTCTTAGGCTGGCCGGAAACGCAGGTTGTGGCGCGTTTTTGTATCGTCGGTGTTCTGGCGGCTGTGCTCGGCGTAGTGTACGTCGCCGCTTTACAAATTTGACCTGGAAATACGAGATATCCCTGTACGCTCTCGAAGGAGACAGCGGATCAGTGTCGATCAACTGAGGACAGGGTGAGGGTTCGGGCTTGCTTCCATGGGATTTCCACACTGTGGAAACGACATGGAAGCCCCCGAACCACAATTTAGCACAATGATAATACCAACAGAATTTGCAGGAAAACGGGTCGCGGTCCTCGGACTCGCGCGCAGTGGGATGGCAGCAGCAGAGGTTCTCAAACGCCTCGGCGCGCATGTCAGTCTCTATGATAAGAAGCCGACTGCCGAACTGGCGGGTGCTCTGGAAACCGCACGCCAACTCGGATTGACCGTGGCCGGCGACGGCACACCCATCGATCTGGAAGGGCTGGACTACCTGATAACGAGCCCTGGCGTGCCTAAAAACGCGCCATCGCTTATTGCCGCCGTCCAGGCCGGCATTCCGGTTCTTTCCGAGATTGAAGCCGCATATCGTATTGCACGCGCTCCAATCCTTGCCATAACAGGGACCAATGGGAAGACAACGACTGCCGTATTAACCGCGGAGATGCTGCGCGCAGGCGGTGTCCAAACCTACGTTGCCGGCAATGTGGCGGCCGGGGATATCGCTCTGCCGTTGATCAAAGCAGCTCTGGATGCGGACGCCGGCTCGGCCATCGTGGCGGAGATTTCCTCGTTTCAGCTTGAGTGGATTTCCACATTCCGGCCCCGTGTGGCTGCCCTGCTCAACATTACCGAGGACCATGGAGACAGGCAGACCTGGGATGAGTATGTTGCGGCGAAGTGGAACATTTTCGCCTATCAGACCGATCAGGATGACGCCGTCCTCTCAAGCCAGCTTAATAAAGACCCGAAACGTGCTTCTCTTAGGGCCAAGGTTACCGTATTCGATGCCCCGGAGGTGCAGGGCTCGCTCTTATCAGAAGAAGAGTTAGACCGCACGCTTCTGCCTGGAAACCACAACCGGGAAAATATTCTTGCCTCCGCCGCCATGGCAAAGGCCTTCGGCATCGAGCATGATGCAATCGTCCGGGCTGTCTCGTCTTTCACTGGAGTTGTGCATAGACTGGAATACGTCGATGAGATCGATGGCGTGCGCTATATCAACAACTCCATGTGCACCAATGTCGCTGCCTTTCAGCGGTCCCTCGAAGCGCTGCCAGGGTCCAAAATCGTGATTATGGGCGGGGTCTTCAAGGGTGGAGACAAGAGTGGTTTGGTGGATGCCGTACTACAGAATGACGTTACAGAGCTTATCCTGATTGGGCGCTCTGCACCAGAACTCGATGCCGCCATGCGTGGTGCCGGCTATGACCGAACGCATCTCGCCGAAACGCTGCAAGACGCCGTAACGTTGGCCTCATCGCAAGCCGCGAGCGGCCGAACCGTGCTTCTGGCGCCGGCGTGCGCTTCGTTCGATATGTTCAAGGATTTTGAAGACCGTGGAGACCAGTTTAAGGATGCCGTGTCCAAGCTAAAGGGCCGGAAAGGTGAATCTCGATGACAAAACTTCGATCGTTGATGAACCAGATTCGAACAGCCGCCGCCGGCGAGGGAGCGCCCATGGACAAGCTGCTCTTTCTGCTGACACTTATGCTCCTTGCCGTGGGCATAGTAACTGTCTACGACGCGTCCTATGCGCTCGCCATCGAGCACAAACACGGCGACTCCTTCTATTTTGTTAAGCTCCAGGCGGCGTGGGCCCTTATCGGACTGGTCATGATGGTTATTTCGCGGTACATTCCTTACTGGAAATGGAAAAAGCTTGCCATTCCAGGGATCATGATCGCCACGATTCTACTTATGGCCGTTCTGGTGCCGCATGTTGGAATTACGGTGGGCGGAGCCAGACGATGGGTGGGCCATGGCCCATTCCGCGTACAGCCGTCCGAACTCGCGAAGATTGCTTTGGTGCTCTATCTTGCGCGGATCGGGTCGGTTGGCCCCCGAGTGATGCGTAACTTTAAGTACGGTCTTCTGCCGCCTCTGCTCGTTATTGCCTTTCTTGCCGGCCTTATCGCAAAGGAGCCGGACCTCGGCACGGCGATGGTGCTGGCCGGCACGGGTTTCGTGATGCTCTTTCTCGGCGGGGCACGCTCCAATCATATGGTTGGGGTAGGCGCAGTGGCGGGACTTGTGCTTGCCATCGTCGCTTTCTCTAAATCCTATAGCCACCATCGACTGACGTCCTTCCTTAATCCGGAAGCCGATCAGTACAAATCCGGATATCAGGTCTGGCATTCGCTGGTCGCACTCGGAACGGGCGGTGTCTACGGAGTTGGCCTGGGAGCCGGAATAGAAAAACTCTTTATCCCCATGGCAAGGACAGACTTTATCTTTCCTGTCATTGCCGAGGAATGGGGCTTGATCGGAACATTGGCGCTTCTCGTCGTCTTTATGCTGATTGCGGCCCGCGGGCTTGCCATCGCCCATGGGACTAAGGATCCTTTCGGCGCACTGCTCGCTGCAGGCATCACGGTAATTATCGGCATACAGTCGATCATCAATGTGGCCGTGGCGACGTCGTCGATCCCAGATACGGGCGTCCCGCTTCCCTTCATTTCCTACGGCGGGTCGTCGCTGGTTCTCATGATGTGGGGAATTGGAATGCTGCTTAACATCTCCTGTCACCCAGAGGGGCCGGAAACGGAAGAGGACGATCCGACAGTCGTTGCACCCTACGAAAAGGACTACAACCAGCGCTGGCAGAAGGCGCCGTATCTTCGGTACGATAACTCGTGAAGCAGACCGAAGAACACCATGAAGTTAGACTGCTCATTACGGGCGGAGGAACAGGCGGCCATGTCAGTCCAGCTCTGGCAGTAATACAGACCATTCAGGAGATGCAAAAAACGCAGGATTGGGAGGCCCGTTTCCTCTACGTGGGAAGTGCGTCCGGGGTAGAGGCGAAACTGGTCGGCGACGCCGGGATTGATTTCAAAGCCGTCGCCTGCGGAAAGCTGCGCAGGTCGAGGAATCCCTTTGCCATGCTATCCTGGCAAAACCTGACAGATCTGTTTCGTATTCCAGTCGGCATTATTCAGTCTCTTGGACTGGTGCTGAAGTTTCATCCGGATGCAGTGCTAAGTACAGGCGGGTACGTGTCGGTGCCGGCAGCCCTGGCGGCGGCTATCGCGGGCATACCCATTCTCGCGCACGAGCAGACCGCGCAAATCGGGCTCGGAAACAAGATAGTACTGCGCTTTGCCCGGCGTATTGCGCTCAGTTTCGATCTCGCGCAAAAGGACATTCCGCCCATGGCGCGCCACAAATCCGTGGTAACGGGTAATCCCATCCGCAGCGTCGTGCTCACTGGGGATAAGGCTAAAGCGATAGCCCGCTACGGCTTCAGTGACGCCGATAACAGTCTGCCGACTGTATATGTTACGGGTGGGGCGCAGGGCGCACATGTCATCAATGAAGCTGTTGGGCAAGGGCTCGAAGAGCTGTTAACCTTCTGCCGTATCGTCCATCAGTGTGGGAAACAGCCCAATCAGTCCGTTCAAGATTTTGATACACTAAAAGAAAAAGCCGCGGTGCTTCCTGAGGACCTGCGCCGAAGATACGCGGTAACGCCGTTTGTCGGCCCGGAAATCGGAGACGCCTTCGCCCTTGCCGACGTAGTGGTAAGCAGAAGCGGAGCAGGAACCGTCGCGGAAGTTGCAGCGCTGGGGAAAGCTGCCGTATATGTCCCCCTGGTTCCAACCGGAGGCGATGAACAGAGAAAAAATGCACGCCGCTTTGAAGACCTGGGAGCCGCCATAGTTCTGGACAGCTCAAGTTTGACCGGAGCGAAGCTCGTGGAGGCGCTGCGGCCTCTTTTGCGCGATAGGAACCGGGTGGCTGCGATGGGAAAAGCGGCGCATAAGATGGCAAGGCCTGATGCGGCGAATGCGTTGTCGATTGAGCTCTTAAATCTTGCTGGTGTCATGGAGGGGCTAGGGGTGGTCCCATTCCTGTAGTGTAACTCTTCACACTTGATGTTATTAACGACGCGCTCGCTACACTTCGGACTGAAGTCCTACGCTGAACGGGCGAAGACGCCCACAAAGTCCGCATAAGGCGGACTCCACGCATTAGCACGCTTGCAGTCCGCTTGCGGACTTTGTGGCCGAAGGCCGCTCAGCGCAGGACTTTAGTCCGGAGATCTGGTGCGTCTAAGATTGACTCTCATGAGGGCTGAACACTTACCCTGTAGTTTTGATTTCAGTCGCAGTATCTCAGAACAGGTACAATAAAGGGAATATCTACGGCCTTTAAACGTCGTATGCAATGGAGCTGGTGAGTTTGTCGGAAACTATACATTTTATTGGGGTTGGCGGGGCGGGGATGAGTGCGCTGGCCAGGATTCTGGCCGGGCAGGGCGCTGTTGTCACTGGGTCCGATCTCAGGGAGAGCGCTGTTCTAGAGAGCTTGCGCAGCGAGTACGGCATGCGCGCCGTCGGGCACCACGACGCGGAATTTGTTCAGAATGCGGATCTTGTCGTCTATTCGGCGGCCGTTAAGGGAGACAATCCAGAATATGCAGCCGCGCGGCACGGCGGCATTCCTTTAATCACCCGGGCGCAGATGCTCGGCAGGATGATGTCGCAATACCCGAAGAGCATCGCTGTGACGGGCACGCATGGAAAAACGACGACTTCTGGAATGATTTCGTCCATTCTTCTTGCCGCTGGAGTCGATCCAACCATCGTTATTGGCGGCGATCTGCCGGCCATTGGCGGAAACGCAAAATTGGGAAAAAGCGACTTCTTTGTGGCCGAGTCGTGCGAAGCGTACGGTTCCTTTCTAGAACTGTCTCCGCACCTGGCAATTGTCACGAATATAGAAGCCGATCATCTCGATTACTACGGCGATCTTGCGGGCGTTAAAAAGGCATTCCGCGATTTTCTAGAGCGTGTTACGGGCACAGCCATAGTCTGCGGACAGGACCCTAATATCGCGGCGATCACTGCAAATAAAAGCAAATTGCCACGGATCGTCAGGTACGGATTCGTCGATAATTTAGACTACAGGGCAGAGAACATCGACCATAGCAACGGTCTGCCGACCTATACGCTCTCCGTTCACGGCAAGGCTGCCGGAACAGTCCAGCTTGGTGTGCCTGGCTATCACAATGTTGCGAATTCCGTGGCCGCAGCTGCGGCTGCATTGGAGCTCGGCGTAGACTTTTCCGCTGTTGCCTCCGGTCTGGGAGATTTTCGAGGAACGGGACGGAGATTTGAACACCTGGGCGTGTCGGCCTCCGGTGTCCTTGTGGTAGACGATTACGCACACCATCCTACAGAAATCCAGGCCACACTGTTGGCGGCGCGGTCTCTATATCCAAACCGGCGTATAGTCGCGGCATTCCAGCCACATCTGCCGAGTCGAACCCGCGATTTTCTGACCGAGTTTGCTTCAAGTTTTGGTCAGGCGGATCATGTCGTGTTAACCGACATTTATCTTGCACGGGAAAAGCCCATGGAAGGTGTAACCGGAGCAGGGCTCGCCGCACTAACCGCCGACGATCGAGGCTCCGAGCATGTGACCTATGTGGCGGATCCAAAAGCGCTGCCGGAACGCCTGCAGCGATTGACACAGCCTGGGGATTTGCTCCTAACCCTTGGTGCCGGAGATGAAATCCGCAAAGTCGCGGAGGCTTTTGTGGCCGCACCTGCCCAGATCTTGGAGGAGTCACGATGAGCAGTCCAATCCGCGTTGCAGTTCTCATGGGAGGTTCGAGCGCCGAGAGAAAGGTGTCGCTGTCGACGGGAAAGCAGATTCTGCAGTCTCTCGATAAGTCGAAGTACTTAGTTTATGCTCTGGACACTCTGTCCGGCGATGCATTCCTGCCGCAAGTCGTTCTTGAGGAAGCTGGAGTTAAACAACTGACCGCAGGCGGCGCGGAGATCACAACTCTAGGCGGCATCACCCAGGCCGGACCTGCCGAGCGCCCAGACGTGGTATTCATTGCCCTACATGGTCCGGGCGGTGAAGACGGCACCGTTCAGGGGCTACTCGAAGTACTCGGCATTCCTTACACGGGCAGCGGCGTGCTTGCCAGCGCCCTGGCTATGGACAAGGCGATGTCGAAGCGCGTGCTGATGGCCGAAGGCGTTAAAATGCCGGCCGGAGTGGTAGTGCGCCGTGCAAAACCGGTGAGCGCTCTGGATATGGGGATCGGGACATCTTTGCCGCTTCCAGTGATCGTAAAGCCATGCCGGCAGGGATCGACATTTGGGGTTACGGTTGTCAACAATCTGGAGGACCTGAATGTTGCACTGGAGACGGCGTTCGTCTACGACGATACCGTCCTCGTGGAGCAAATGGTCTTCGGCACAGAGATAACCGTTCCTATTCTTGGAAACGAAGAGCTGGACGTGCTCCCAATCGTTGAGATAGTGCCAAAGGGCGGATTTTATGACTTCGAAGCCAAGTACACGCCGGGCGCGACCGATGAGATAGTCCCCGCGCGTATTCCAGCGTTGTGCGCTGCCGAGGCAAATCGCATCGCCGTGCGCTGCCACGAGGTCCTGGGCTGCCGCGGTATGTCGCGCACGGATATGATCGTAACGGCAGAGGGCGAGATTTATACCCTCGAAGTTAACACAATTCCTGGGATGACACCGACCTCTCTTCTTCCGCGTGCGGCGGAAGCGGCCGGTATTCCATTTCCAGTACTGCTGGACCGTTTGATTGGTTATGCGTTAGAAGGTTAGGGGATTGTTTTGAAGCGGGCGTTATACACGAATATTGGGAGTAGGGGCTCGCGAAATTTAAGAGGGAGACGTTCCATGAACAGAAAACGGAAAGATGTCGGTCTTATTGTCCGCCGCTGGTTAACTTCTGTCGCTTTGGTCGCTGGCTTACTCTTTTTGTTCGCCAACCCTTCGTTCCGCATAAAGTCCGTACAGGTGTACGGAGCACAAACTGTCGATCCGCAGAGTGTGATTGCCGCAGCGCAAGTCCCCATGGGAAAGAACTTGTTCCTTGCCCTGCTGTCGCATAAAATATCGCGCCGCGTTGCGGAAGATCCGGAAATCGCGTCTGTTACCGCAGGCCCAATTCTTCCCAATACGGTGCTCATTCGGGTCGTCGAGCGCCAGCCTTACGCTGTATTTGCAGCAAACGGGCAGCACTGGCTGATGGACAAGGAAGGCATTCCGTACAGGCAGATAGACGAAACCGCGGTTAACCCGGGACTACCTGTTCTGGCTTATACAGGAATCTTGCCCGCCGGAGAGCCTGTCCTTGGTCATTCGATGAGCGAAACATGGCTTAAGCAGGCCTACCAGCTTATTTCCCTGGTCAAAGACAGCAATAATCTGTCCATCCAGAAGATAACCGTTGACCAAAGTGCAAATTTATGCTTAAATAGACAAGATAATCTACAAATTAAATTGGGTCAACCTGACTCGTTGCCGTTTAAAGTTGCTGTCGCGCAAGCCACTCTTTCCGCGGACGACGGTTCAATTGCACGACGGGCTGCCTATATCGACCTGAGCAGCCCCGATCAACCTGTGTGGCTTCCTAAGTCCGCAGTTCCGAACGGAAAGAACGAAGATGGCACTGTTTCTGGCGACACCTCGCAGTGAGGCGAAGCCGAAGAGCGAAGATCGATCTTGGTGGATCAGCCTTTTCATCCTTTGCGCGATTCTGGGTGGTCTCTTTGGACTGTCCTTCAAGACGCAAAACGCCATTCGGCACAACGAGCTTCCGTCAGGCAACTACGCGGGATTAGCCCAGGCCTACCAGGTCCTGAAGAAAAGCAACGACGCAGACCGCGGAACCATTGGAGACCTTCAGCTTAACATCGGGAAGCTTGAACAAGCCTTGGGAGCTCATCCTGGTCAACAGCAAGTGCTGGAAGATCAGTTAAAGGGCCTTCGCTTTCAGGCGGGGCTAACGGCCGTGACTGGTCCCGGACTGATCGTCACGCTCAACGACAGCAAGAAGAGATTCCCGGATGAGCCGGCGTCGGTGCAAATGCAGTACATCATTCACGACGTGGACATCAATCAGGTTGTGAACGAACTTAAGGCGGCGGGGGCAGAGGCGATCGCCGTGAACGATCAACGGATCATCGGCATGAGCCCCATTCGCTGTGCCGGTCCGACAATTTTCGTGAATAACGTTCCTGAAACGCCGCCCTACGTTATACGCGCTGTGGGTGATGCAAAAACTCTGCAGGATGCGATGAACCTGGCGGGAGGGGTAGTAGCCGGATTTTCGCTCGATCCTGCGATGATTGCCGTTGCTAAATCAGACTCGATGCTCCTGCCGGCTTATCAGGGACCGACCGAATCGAAGTACGCACGCCCTGTGAACGATTTGCGCTCTCATAGCAGAAGCCTTTCGGCAGGATAAAGGGCAGGAAAAATTATGCTGGCGATCCTTGCTGTGTTATGTGCGGTGGCTGGATTTGCTCTTACTTATTTCCTTCCGGGCATCACGGTGCCATTTGGGGATCAGGAGTATCTTTCGCTTGCGGCGCTTGCCGGATTGGACAGTCTTGTTGGCGGCATCCGGGCTGGAACGGAAGGGAAGTTTCAGAGCACCGTCTTTATATCGGGATTCGTTATGAACACGCTCCTGGCTGTGTTTCTCGCCTATCTGGGAGAGAGACTGGGCCAGGATATCGGTCTGGCTGCTCTGGTCCTACTTGGCGGTCGAACGTTCGTTAACCTCTCTATCATACGGCGGCATTGGCTTGAAGGTAGAATGATAGGGCAAAGTGCTTCGACGGCGGGAGGTTCTTAAAGTGTGGCCAGGGACTGCGTAGTCGGACTCGATGTCGGAACCACTAAGATTTGCGCCATTGTTGCTGAAATCGATAGTTCCGGTCAAATACATATTGTCGGCTTCGGTCAAAGTCCGTCCCAGGGTATCCGTAAGGGAGTCGTTGTCGATATCGACAGCGCAGCGCAGGCGATTGTTACCTGCGTGAACCAGGCGCGGGAAACATCGGGATACGAGATCAATCGCGTTATTGTCGGAGTTACGGGAGAGCACATCGCATCTCTGAACTCTCGGGGAGTCGTTGCGATTACGCATCCGAACCGGGAAATTACCGAGAGTGATGTCGAACGGGTTCACGACCAGAGCCGGGTTATCGTCCTACCGCCCGATCGGGAAATCGTGCATGCGATCCCGAGATCCTATTCGGTGGACGGTCAATCTGGAGTGCGATTCCCAGTTGGCATGTGTGGAACTCGGCTTGAAGTTGAGACACATGTGGTAACCGGTGCTGTCACGTTTCTTCAAAACGTGGTAAAGTGTGTGCAGAAGGCCGGACTTGTGATAGAAGCCACGGTTTTACAGCCCATTGCCACGGCAGAAGCCGTGTTACTGCCTGACGAGCGTAATCTCGGAGTGGTTGTCGCGGATATTGGCGGCGGCACCACCGACATCGCGATCTTTGCCGAGGGAGATATTGTATACTCGTCGGCCGTAGCGGTCGGCGGAAGCCACGTCACGCGCGATATAAGTATCGGGCTGCGGACTGCGGCGGAAGAAGCCGAGCGCGTTAAGATAAATCACGGCGCGGTTATTTTGTCGGACGCCGGCCAGGAAGAATTGTTTTCTGTAACCAGCCTGGGCAGCGATAGCCCTTCGGATCTGGAGAGACGACGTCTGGTCGAAATTATCGAGCCGCGGATGCACGAACTCTTTTCCTTGATCAAGAAAGAGATCCTTAAGTCCGGGCATTATAACCTGCTTCCCGCCGGGGTCGTGCTCTCAGGTGGTGGGTCGCTCCTGTTGGGGGCGGCGGATTTGTGTCATTCCGTAACCGGCATGCCGACCCGAATAGGCGCTCCAAACGGAGTGCCGGGTCTTCCGGACCAGATTAAAGCGCCTCTGCATTCAACCGCGGTCGGCCTGGTTCTCTACGGATCGCGGGCGCACAGACGGGCCGAGCAGATCGCTAAGGATGGCTCCCTGCTGGGCAGGCTTCATCGCTGGCTGAATAGATATGCAGCCCATGTGATTGGCCATTAAGATTTCGCTCAGTACAATGCCCTTCGGGGCTCCAACGTAAACTATTTGCAATACATTTCGTTACAGTTACACCGGCCTTAAGAAGGCCGGCACAGATTGGAACTTTAAGGGAGATCAATTCAACTATGCCGCTCGGAACACGTGACGAGGCCCCTTTCGCCCGGATCAAAGTGATCGGCTGCGGCGGGGGTGGCACCAACGCTGTAAATCGTATGATCGACGCCGGTTTAACCGGAGTCGAATTCATTGCCATGAATACGGACAGTCAGGTGCTGGACATCTCCGCCGCCGATTACAAGCTGCAGCTCGGTGAAAACCTGACGAGAGGCCTCGGCGCGGGCGGCAACCCCGACGTCGGCCGGTCAGCCGCCGAAGAGTCTAAGAGCGATATCAAGAAGGCGCTTGAAGGCGCCGATATGGTTTTTATCACCGCAGGTATGGGTGGTGGAACTGGAACGGGCTCGGCTCCAGTAATCGCCGAGATCGCCAAGGAACTCAACATCCTTACGGTTGCCGTAGTAACCAAGCCCTTCAAATTTGAAGGCCCTCGCCGTGCTCGTCTTGCCGAAGAGGGTGTGGAAAATCTGCGAGGCAGAGTAGACACTGTCATTATTATTCCCAACGACCGCCTGCTTGGCGTCGTTGAGAAGCGCGCCACGTTGGTGGAAGCCTTCAAGGAAGCGGATGATGTGCTGCGCCAGGGCGTACAGGGCATTTCCGACATCATTACCATCCCTGGAATTATCAACGTAGACTTTGCCGATGTCCGGGCCATCATGCTTAACGCCGGTACTGCTCTTATGGGCATCGGTGTTGGAGTAGGCGATAATCGCGCTGTCGATGCCGCACAGGCTGCTATTGCCTCCCCTCTGCTAGAAACCAGCATCGATGGGGCTCGCGCCGCTCTCATCAATATCACAGGCGGTCCGTCCCTTACGCTGGCTGAGGTTTACGAAGCCACCGAACTTATCCAGCAGGCCACCGACGCGGAAGATGCAAACATCATCTTCGGTATCGTTCAGGATCCGCGCCTCGACGACGAAGTCCGCATCACGGTCCTGGCAACCGGATTCGATCCGATCCGAACAGTAGGCCTCGCCCCAGGCCGGCGACCCTCCGGCGGCCCAGCCCCAACCGGCGGCCCTCAGGAAGATCCAGGCGGCTCCCGACAATCCATCGACAACGATGTGGACATCCCCGCATTCCTTCGCCGCCGATAAAACGTGGCCTGATTTCATAAAGTAGCGCCCTGTTTGGAGAAACATCTCCGGGCAGGGCGTTTTTGTTATCTGGAAGGACAAAGAAACGCACAAACCTCACGGATAGGAGCAAACTTACCGTCCCTTTACTAAGTGGAGGGGTTAAGGGTGGTCTATGTTTTCATCTTCATAAATTTCAGGTACTATAGAGGAGTTGCTGTAGGGCTCTTGATCGCCTTGGTGTCAAGAAATCTTCCGAAACAACAAGGAGCACAAATGTCTACTCAGTCTCCCTGCCTCAATACCGTTATTACCGGGGAATACCCTGTCCTGGTCCGCCGTATTGCCGCACGAATCGCGGAGCTTGTCCGCTTCAAGCCCAATGCTGTGCTCGGTTTAGCCACTGGGGCAACGCCGATTCCTATTTACGAAGCCCTCGTCCGATATCATCGTCAGGAGGGGATCGACTTCTCTAGAGTCGTCTGCTTCAACCTGGATGAATACTATCCCATCCTCCCTGCATCTCCCCAGTCTTACCATCACTATATGCAGAACAATCTCTTCCGTAAGATTAACTGTC
>Ga0302315_10004410_pt1 | contig 12305 bp, 12 predicted proteins | sample III_Palsa_N3_1_FD_200532 | JGI IMG/M metagenome (GOLD analysis project Ga0302315, IMG submission 200532) | Peat permafrost microbial communities from Stordalen Mire near Abisko, Sweden - III_Palsa_N3_1 | ecosystem: Environmental > Terrestrial > Soil > Palsa > Peat permafrost | place: Sweden... | reverse complement strand
TGACGGACGTAGTGAAGAGAAACAGGGATGTGTAGCCGGAGCTTCGCGCAATGTTTTGCGAGGCAGCTGTTGGAGCATAGTACTGGCTGTCCACATAAATCCCGACGGTGCCCTGCGCCAATGCTTTCCCTGCGGTGGAGATGACCGTTATCGCCAGGGCGAGTGACAGGCACGCTGCCCAAAGTAGTTTTTTTGTAGATTGATTTTGCATATCTTCCTTGATTCGTTGTTAAATTGCTATGAGTGCAATTAAATCGTTATGTGTCGCCCTCTGTAACATTTCATACTTAGTACAGCGGACATGCCCCATTATATCAAGGCTTTGCAAATCCGTCAACCATAATTGATCCATACTGAGCACCAAATTTCCAATAGAAATTTCAGGTATGGGATTTTGGAGCGATATGCGTGAAGGCATAGATCTTTACCGACAGTAACCTGTTCGCCATCGTAATGAGAAAGATGATTTGATACGTTCCTGTGATTTTTTAGCATGTGACCGTTATGATTACATCTATATGGTACATATATTTGTATCAAAATCACATCAAGCAGGCTGACGTAATTATAATTTGGAACTAGTTTGGTTCTACTTTTTCCGTTAAATAGCTAATACTGAACCAAAACGCTCTCAGCAATACCTGCTCCCCGCAATTAATACGTTTTGTATTTGTATATGTTACAATACACCACGGATCCACAATCCGAAGCAGACGGATTTACAAATGGCCGATGGAGAAGATTTTGAAAGCTCTTATTGTTGCGTTTTTTGCGCTGCTTATCGTGGGAACTCATGCGTTGGCAGATCCTGCCGTGGTCGATCCGGGCGATTCTCTGGTGGCCTACTGGCCGGCGGACGGCGACTTCAACGATGTGGTCGGGGGTAACAATGGAACTCCTCACGGCGGCGTTTGCTTTGTTCCGGGCGACATTGGGTTGGCGTTTGATTTCGACGGAAAAACTGGACGAGTTGCTATCCCCGACTCTCCCAGCCTCGCTCTTACGCAATCACTCGCGATTACAGCGTGGATAGATATCAACGCCTACCCAACGGCGGCGGCCTTTATTCTTTTCCGGGGTGACGACCGGCCTGGACTCGATCCTTACAAGTTCTTTGTGAACCCGGAGGGAACGCTTGGTTTGAGCATTTCTGATGCGGGCAACAACGAGGCGCACGTGGTGAGTCCAAGTCCGCTGCCTGTTGGCGTCTGGACGTATGTGTCTGCTTCGCTGGACAACTCCACCGGAGTGATGTCGGTATACATAAACGGCATCCTTGCCGCAACGAGTACGACTACCGTTCGCCCATTCGGTCCCCTCGACCCAGCGCAAAGTCCCGGTCTCGGAATTGGGAATGTACAGAGCGGCAACTATACAGACTACTTTGATGGGATTATCGACGAAGTGAAGTTGTACGATTCGGCTCAGCCTGCTGCTGTACCGCCGTTCGTTGATAGCCCGAGATAGATCCTGAATACGCTTCACCAATGATAAACATCAACAAGTCGACCTCCAGACCTTCGCTACTGGTTGAAATTTCAAGGCTGGGCGCGATAGTTCTGTTGCTGACGGCTGCTCATTGTGCGATGGCGATCGATCTTAGGCGTATGTCTGTTGACAGATCGGCGGACCGAGCTGCCGCGGCTCACGCTGCGAAGGCAAGCATGAAGTCTGACGAGATCGTCCTCTCTTTCGCCGGCGACTGCACGTTTGGCACGGTTAACAGCGATGACAGTTCGATTCGATTTCCAGCTTTGTATCGACGCTCTGGTCTAAAGGATTATCCGTTCGCGCTGGTGCAGCCATGGTTTGTGAATGACGATCTGACCGTAGTTAATTTTGAATGTACTCTGACAAACGCCACCAAAACCGCCAATAAGCAGTGGAAGTTCAAGGGAGACGCAAGCTACGCTTCCATATTTCCGGCGGGTTCGGTAGAAGTGGCGGGACTGGCGAACAATCACTCGTTTGACTATCTCCAGGCCGGCTTCAACGACACCATCGCTAATTTCAAAAAAGCACATGTCCCGGTTTTCTACCAGAACGTCCCCTATATCACAACGATTAAGGGTATTGAGACCGTCCTGATTGGCGACTGTACCGTAGTTGGTGAGAATACGACGCTCATAGACGGCACGCCGAAGCGTGTCTTGAGCGCGATTAAGCGTTACAAGAAGCCAGGCAACCTCGTAATCGTGGTGATGCACTGGGGCAGCGAACTCGATACCGTTCCCCGGCCATGGCAGCAGTCCATGGGAAGAGCGTTTATCGATGCCGGGGCTGACGCGGTTGTCGGCGCGCATCCTCATGTCGCCCAGGGCATCGAGCGGTATAAGGGCAAATATATCGTCTACAGCCTGGGCAACTTCGCGTTCGGCGGAAACTCACTCGCCCACAATCCACAGACATTCATTCTGAGGCTGCGGTTTCGTAGGCTGAACGGAATAACGACAGTGGCGGGCGCAGCTATCGTCCCTTGCCTGACCACGTCCAGCCACGAACGAAACAAGAATGGCGTCCTGCTAAACAACTACCAGCCACAGCCGGTGTTTGGAGGACAGGCCGACAAAATCGCAGACCTGATAATCCACCGCAGTGCTGGTTTGGAATTCGGACTGAAGAGAATAACTTATTAGTCTGCAACTAATCCAATTTGTTCGTGTCACAATACGCCATGGAGCCAGAAACCCGTCAGGCGGCTGTTCAGATCACACTGCTGGACTGCGTTCTGTGTCTCATTATGGGGATAGGATTCAGCTCTGTACGTTGGGGAAGGCGAAGGTAGCCCGCTTGTGTAATTGGATCACAGTAACGCAAACGGCTTCCTCCAAATCTAATCGACTGGAACGTAACAGAAGAAGAACGGGACGATAGATCTGAGTTTGGTAGCATGTTCAGAGTAACTTCTTCTCCTAGTCGAAAAGTATGGTGCAAGCACGTAATTTCATGTATGAAAATTTGGTGTCGTAATGGAACATATATAGTATTGACGTATTCCGTTCGCCCTGTTATAATGGTCGCGGCGCAACGTAGTTATGCCGTGTTGTGGTAACTTGTGCCCATTATTGCGCATACGTATGCGCTAGTTGACTCGTCGTGGATGCGCCATGCTTTTAGTATGGGAAAAGCATGTCTTTCCTTGACGGATAGGACCTGTAGGACATGCTTGTTCAGGACCACAAGCATAGCACATTGGTTTATTGGATGGTTCTTGGAACATGAAAATTGGTTTGATTGGGGAGGTTTTACACTTATTGCTATTCAGTGAGGAATTGAAACTTGACAGTAAAAATGCAAAGGAAACAAGCACATGAGATTAAGTCTGTTTGCTAGTATTGCTAGTTATGGGGTTTTAGCGGCTCTGACTGTTGGACTGTTGCCGAATAAAGCGTGCGCCAGCACTACGCCGTACTTTAACATCGTCAATAAGTACAGCGGAAATTCGATGGACCTGATTGGTGGAAATACGGCAAACGGCGCCGTTATCGAAACTTACGCCAGCGATTCGGGCAGCGCCAATCAACTCTGGTCGCTGGTGCCGGTTGATGGCGCGTTCGAGATAGTTGCTTATGATACGGGCAGCGCCCTGTCTGTATCGAACGATGCGACGACCAATGGCGCCATAGTCTGGGACTGGCAGTTCAACAACGATCCCTCGCAGCTCTGGAATCTGGTAGACGCCGGAAACGGCTGGTTCTATATCGTGAATGTCCGCAGTGGTCTGGTGCTCGATGACGATGGTTACGGCACCGGCAACGACAATCCGATCGATACGTGGTCCAACAATTCAACCAACGGCTCCGGCGCCGATCTGGACAACCAGCTCTGGAAGATCCAGCCAAACGGTACCTATTACATCAAAGCGGCAAGCGGCCGTTATATCTGCATACAGAATCAGGGCAGCACCGATGGGTCCCCTATTATCCAGTACGATCAGGAGAACAATCCCTGGTTCAAGTGGCAGTTTACCAGCGAGGGCAATGGATGGTTCAGCCTTTTCAGTCTGAATGCCCCCACCCGTGTTATTTCCGTGGACAATGACTCCACGGCCGCTGCCGAAGATACCCAGCTCTGGGATTATAATTCGAGCGACCACAGCGGAGGCCAGCAGGTAAGAATCGAGCCAAAACTCGACGGGCACTTCAAGTTCTATTTCGAGCTCGACGGCATGAGCTGGGACATGCCCGGCGGAAACACGGCAGACAACGTTCCGCTGCAGCAATATCCGGACAACAGCAACTCCTGGCAGGAGTTTTCCCTGGAGCGTACGGACAATGTTGCCGGTCCAGAGAATACGATTGAATCGGTATCACCGTCGTCGGTCCCAGCACCCGCTTCGGGTGGGGCCATGTCCTTCGAAATCCTTAACGGCACCAATGGCGCCTATGCGAACAATCAGATCTATTGGGGAGTTCTCGGCATTAATCCGGCTAACGGACAGTGGAGCTATCTGAGTTCCAACGGGACCCTTCAGCCAATCTCGGCGGCTCTAAACACTGCGTCGGGCTGTCTGGTAAAGAATGGTGTGGATTACGCCAACATTTACAACACGATCAATCCGGGGCAATGGATCAGCATTCCGCAGATCACCTCCGCGAGAATGTACATCAGCAGGGGCAGCCCATGCTATATCACAACCTACAACACCGGCTTTGCGGGACCGAACATCGACAATCCGTCCGATCCTAATAGCAATGTGAATTTCGATTTTATCGAGTTCACGATCGACGGAGCTGGATACCATGGCAACACAACCCGCGTCGACATGTTTGGATTCCCTATTCAGCATCGATTGATCAATGTCGGGGACACTTTCGATCAGACGGTGGGTGAAAATGAGATCGAAACGACGAACGGGCTTCCTATGAAGTTCCAGAGTACGGTGCCGTCGCAGTTCACGAGTCTGGCTACTGTACAGTCTCCATATCGAATCGTCGCTCCCATCCATGGATCGTTTGCGGCGGGACAGCCCAACGCAAACTACTTCTCGGGATACTCGAGCATCGACACTCAGGATATCCTGCTTGGCACCGGAGCGGCTGCCGATCCCGACACATGCGCGGCGATCAACCGTCATGTCTACACCTTACCGGAGGCAGACTGGAATGTTGTGGGCGATTACTATGGCGCGGCACCGGCCAACTACTATGCGCAATTCTGGCATCAGCACGATATCAACGCGCTGGCCTACGGGTTCTGCTACGACGACGTCAACGGCCAGGCTTCCTACCTGTCTGTTGCAAATCCGTTGGGTTTGATTCTGCGCATCGGACAGTAAGATCACAGAGAAAATGGAGCGCCTGCAACTCCATGCAGACGCTCCATCCCAGGGCGTTGCGCCGGGCTCCGATTAGCTCGCCCCTCCGGAGCTAAAGACCGGACGTACCATACAGTCGTATCGCAAACATTTTCTTCATGAAGAGTGAACGGTTGCGAAACCTACTCGATCAGGCGAGCAATCATTGTTCGTGGTACTATCGTTAGTTAAGTGCAACGAAACACTGTGCCGCCGGATAAGATAACAAACCGGGGTGGCGTCATTTGGAAAACGGATGTGAACGGAAAACGAATCAATCAGCCCCGGAGCAATGATCCGGGGCTAATTGATTCGTTGGAAAATTCAAACCTATCGACGTTATCCCTGTTTGGGAGTTATCAGATCCGCGGAGATATTGGTAAGATTAACTTCGACGTTGCCGCCTCTTTCCCGAACCGGCACGGACAGAAGTGCAGACAAAGCTTCCGCAGGGTTACGGCGGGTTCCGTGTACATTTGTGCCGTCGGATTTGAAGGCAGCTCCGTGGCAGGGGCACTCAAACTGCGTGTCCGCGGCTGTCCATGCCAATTCGCAGCCACGATGGGTGCATTTCGCTGAAACAGCGGTCAGGCCCGTATCGGTTCGTGTGATGTAGAGGGCTTCAGTGACGTTGACAACAACGAGCTGCGGTACACCCTTTACGAAGGTGCCCGACTTGCCGGCAGGGGTCCAGGTGTCCGCGGCGTTTGCAGAGCTCTGCAGAAGAGGAAGACTGACCAGTACTCCTGCTGCCGCTGTTTTCAGGACGTCACGGCGAGACAGTACGGTGTCTCGGGTTGCAGACACAGAGGCCTCGTCCAGGCTGTCTTCACGAACGATCGAAGGGTTGTCCATCAATGATATCCATTCTCCTTTGAGCAAGGTTCCAACCAAATACATATCGGCCTTATACGGCTTACGCGGTTATTATGTCCGCATTTTATTAAGAATCTGTTAAGATTAGACAATTAGTGTAACTATTGCGTCTCCTCAGTGTCATAGAGAGTAGTCTTTAAGACGGTGAGTTAGCATATCATGCTGAAATCTATATCGTGTTTTCAAGCGCGTTGTCTTGCGCGTATTCCGATGGCTTTTGCAGCGGCCGGGGCGTGCCTAATTTTTTTGATGACGGGTTGCGGCAGCAGTGGCGGCTTTCAGGGACAAATGTCCTCCGATTTTGGCAAAGGGAATCATGAAGTAATCACCATCAACGGGGACCAAACATACGATCAAAAGATTACGTGTGGATCAGGAAAGGTCTTACAGAAGTCCGGTCAGTGGGTAGAAGCGGCAGGACAAATGGGTAGCCTTCCTGGGGGTGGAAGTCCCGACGGTTATATTATGATTCAGGATGTATACGATACTTCTACTTGCTGCACGAATGGGTCTCCAAGCCTGACAATGGATCTAGAACCGAAGTCGATGATCAGTCCTAACTACAATCCGCAACAGTCCGATCAAGAGACTACATTGGGCTGGATTATCTTTCTTCGGATCGTAGTTTTTGTCTACTGGATTTGGGCTATCGTCGACGTGTGCCGGCGCGATTTCGGCGCAAAGAATTCGAAAGTCGGCTGGGTACTTTGCGTCGTGCTGCTTGGTTGTATCGGGGCGGGTATCTATCACATCTTCGGTCGTTCGGCGGGTGAGATTCCATTGGGTTAGGCGATAAAACGTATCAAACCGACCAGTGATGGCGGATGATTTCAGATATAAATAAGGAGTACATGGCGCATGATCGCAGAGAAGGTAAAGAAATCTAATATCGGAGTTGGGATTGGGATTGTTCTTGAAATTGCAGGCCGCGTTCTGACGGCCTCGGGCGCACCGCTTATTTTCTTGGGTATTCCGATTTTGGTGGCAGGTGTTGTCATCTTCATTTGGGGATGCTTCAATTACAGTGAAGCGAAGGGCTATTCGCGGTACTTGGGTTTCCTGGGAGTGGCAAGTTGTATTGGATTAATTGTGCTTATTCTACTGCCTGATAAATGCAAGAATGGCGGGCCACCGTCGAATAACGCAGGCGGACCTTACGGCGGACAGCAGCCTGGCAGTTGGCCGCCCCCACCGAGTAATCCAACTTGACCGGTGTGGAGTTCTTGCGGCATGATTGCTGAGAATCTAAAGAAGTCCAACATTGGGATTACTCTCGGGATAATATTTGAAACTCACGGGCACGGTCTTATCGCTGCGAACGGATCATCTCGTGTTATCGGTACAGCGATTCTCTTGATTGGAATCGGTGGTTTTGTGTGGGGGTGCCTTAACTACAGTGTAGGAAAGGGCTATTCCCCCTTCCTGGGATTTTTGGGGTTGTTAAGCTGCCTCGGGTACTTCGTATTACTTTTCTTGCCTGACAAATGCAAGAATGGCGGTTCGGCTAAGTCTGGCTCCGGACTATAACCCGTATAACGGATACAACACAAATAGACCTTCGAACACTCCTTTGATCGAGGTCAATGGGAAGCTGGAATTCGATCTGCCAGGCACTCCACTGTTCCCGGCTTTTACAGATGATTCCATATTGAGCCCAACTTTAGAATGGACGCTGTACACGGATAAGCCGGGCCTGCTTAATGCCGAATTGGCCTATATCACAGAAGGAATCACGTGGGATGCAGCATACAACGTTATCGCATCGAAGACAGGTTCCAACCTCGATTTGACCGCATGGGTGACCATGGACAATGAGAGCGGCAAGGAGTTCGACGACGCGCGCATCAAACTCATGGCGGGCGACGTGAACAAGATCAAGACTAACAGGGATGGCGCCTACGGTGAGGGTGGAGCCGTGTATGGATTACAGGATAACGATGCGATTATCTCCACGCGCGCTACAGAGAAGGCGCTCGACGAATATCATCTCTATACGCTTCCCAATGCCACTACGCTGCGCAATCACGAGACCAAGCAAGTTCAGTTTCTTCAAGCAGGCAATATTGCGTCCCAGGAAGTCTATGTCTATGACGGTCTCAAATTGGACCAGAACCAATACAATGGATGGGGCTACAACAACATACGGAATCAGAGCGATTATGGAACGGAATCGAACACGAAGATTGCGATAGAGCGTGAGTTTGTAAACTCCAAGGTGAATGGATTGGGTGTGCCACTGCCGGCCGGACGTGTGCGCTTCTACAGAAGGGATGACGACGGTCAGTTAGAGTTCATCGGCGAGGACAATATAGGTCATACACCGCCGGATGAAACTGTAAAAATTGTAACGGGCAGCGCGTTTGATATAGTCGGCAACCGTACGCAGGAGAGTTATTCCATCGGTAATAATAACACCATGCTGGATGAATCTTTCTTGATTACGCTTAACAACCACAAAGACACAGCGGTTACAGTAAATGTCGTTGAGCATCTCTATCGAGAAAAGAACTGGACCATTTCTGTGCATTCGGATCCGTTCGACAAATTAGATGCGCATACGATCCAGTTCAAAGTACAAGTGCCGCCTAACGGCGAGAAGACGGTTACCTACTCGGCTCACTATTCCTGGTAATCTGGAGTGCCTGACCGTGGGCTATGCAGAATGTTCTTTATAGTCTTAAAGCAGACAGGCTAATTAACATCTCGAATCATCTATCACTTCACTCTTGACAATATGCGGCTGATATGCTAAGCTAATTCCGTGCTCAGTTAATAATGCGTTACACAGAATTTTACTGAAAAGGGGAGGTGGCGGCATGCAGATTTTGAGACTTGGAAAGTCAGTGCGAAAGGTATCCCTGGTCAAGCCGGACAGCTCGAATGTCATCGTTCTTCACCGTGGGAAAAAGGATAAGAAGAAGAAAGGGTCGCGGGAGCTGGAACCCATGGAGAGAGCCGTACGGCGATTTACGGACGCTAACACAGCTGGTGTAAAGAGCTACTCGGCACGGCATCGGAAATCCAATCGCAAAAAGCGGGATGGTTGGGCGAGAGACCTTCCCCTCAACTTGATGCGGGCAAGCCGAACGGGCTGGAAAAAGCTGTAACGGGCCTTCGCCATACAGATGTGCGCGCCATATCCTTTTGGGATCGCAGTATGGCGCGCAGCTTCGCTAAAGAACAATGGTGAGGCGCGTGGACCGACCTTGGTCGGCACCACCCCCGACCGGCTAATTTATCCTGGGATATAGTTTGAAGAATAAGTGGATTCCGACTCGTCTAATCAGCCAATCGGAGCGTCGCGCGTTGCCGACACGCCGAGCAGTTCCTGACGGTGGAGGAGGCGTTTTCCTTTCGTTTTTACAAGTCGTACGTTTTCTGGCCTTACTTGCGGGTCTTCGGTTTCGGCGTATACCGGAGCAGCAAAAGGCTGTAATCGTACGGGAATTTCTCGAGCGGCGCGGCGGACTGTGGGTTAAAATCGCTCAGACGCTGGCTAGTCGCCACGACGCGATGCCCGCGGTTTATTGTGAAGAGCTGGGCAAACTCTTCGACTCTGCTGCTGCGTTTCCCGGTGACCAGGCAAGGCAGGTCGTTGAGGAAAGCCTGGGGCGGCCTCTTGATGACGTGTTTGCGGAATTTTCCAGCGAGCCTATCGCAGCCGCATCTATTGCCCAGATCCATAAAGCTCGCTTAAGATGGAACGATGTTACGGTTGCTGTAAAGGTGCGCCGCCCATATATTGAAACGATCTTCCGGCGTGATCTAAAGTTAGTTCGCATTCTTGCTAATCTATTGGAATGCATTCCGAGTCTTCGGCATATCCACCCGTCGGACATGTACGACGAACTCGAACTGATGCTGCTGGAAGAGCTCGATTTCAGGGTGGAAGCTACTCTGATCCGGGACATGAGGGATAATCTAAGACGTCAAGGCGTCTTTTCTCCCAAGGTTTTCTTTCGTTACTGTACGCGGGATGTCCTGGTCATGTCGTTTGTTGAGGGTGTTTTGATGTCGGACTACGTGCGGATCTTAGGCGAAGACCCTCTGAGAGTTGCCGCATGGCTCGACGAGAACCATATAAACCCGGCAAGACTGGCGCGCCGGATATACATTAGTTGTCAGCGTCAGGTATTCGAGGACAACCTCTTTCATGGAGACTTGCATCCGGGCAATATCATGATCATGAGAAACAACCGGTTTGCGCTTCTGGATTTCGGAGCGGTAGGTTCGCTGGATTTGAACACCAGGAAACAGGTCATGCTGTATCACCGCCTGGTTGGAGAGGGCGACCTGTCGAAGTCTATGATGGTGCTTATCCACATGTCTTCGCCGGTCCCCAGAATCGATCTGGCGTCGCTGGTGCGCAAGCTGGTGCGTGTGACCCAGAAGTCACTTCGCTACATGACTGTAAAGGGGCTTTCCTACGAGGAACGGATCTATTCCGATGCCGCCAATCAGCAGCTTCGTTTGCTCGGTCAGGCGCGAATACCCGTAAGCTGGGATTTTTTGCGGGCGCAGCGCACGTTTACCGTCCTGGAGATGTCCTTGCGACAGTTAGACACGAAGATTCAGCCGATGAAGCTCTCACACGCCTACTTTACTCTTAGGGGGAGGCGCATGCAGGCGGAGGCCGGCGGCGAGACACGTCTGCTGCTGAATGATATTGAGCGATTTTTCCATGACGCGGGCTTTCTGCTCAGGGATTTTTCGGACTCTCAGGCGCTTGCTGGATCGATCTGGGGCAGAAACTTACAGGGGAGAGAAGCTCAGGTCGTACGCTTTGTATTTGGGGTATTGCTGCAGAGCCTTGGTGTTGCTGCCTTGTTGATCGTCGCGGTATGGGGCATTCAGCATCAATCAAGGCATATGCCGGCATGGATCCATTCCCTGCTGGTTCCTGTGGCCTATACGTTCCCACAACTCAGTCAGATTGCATGGCTTGGCCTATTCTTACTCACTGTAGGAATTTACCGGGTCGTGTCCATGATGCGCAGAAGCTACGGCTAGGCTGAACGCAGCAATTAACGCGTCACACTTGGTCGTGCTTTCCATCGGAGGTGATACAAGCAGGCATACACCAATAAATCTTTATGGCTACATGCACAACTAGTTGTTTGTGCAAGGTATATTTTCACCATTAAATTACGCCGCGAAAGAATAGGAGAACGATACAATGGCTGACCCCATTCACGAAAAAACGGAAGCCGCCCCAAAGGCTAAGCCGGAACCGATTATTGTAGACCTTGGGAAGCAGAAGAAGAACAAAATTCGCCGACTGCGCAACGGCAAAGGCGACTTGTTTTCGAAGGTTTTGGAAACACACGCTCAGTTGGAAGCACGGGGAGTTACTGGCGAGGCAACGGGACCGGTTATCGTTGTTGTCAACGAGAAGAAGCGCAAGGCGAGATGGCCCTACGCCTCTCTCTGGCGATAGTTTTTGCTCCTGCATTGAGCATTAGAGTTTGTTTCCATGCTCAATGCGGGCTCTCTGTTTAAGAAAGGATATCTCGTTCATGAACGACGATCAGGAGCCGTCAACGGCATATGTTGTCGTAATTAATCACGAAGAACAGTACTCGATCTGGCAGGCAGGCCGTTCGATTCCGATGGGCTGGAAGTCTGTGGGTATTGATGGGTCTAAGAGCGCGTGTCTGGATTATATTGAGAAGACATGGACGGATATACGCCCGCTTAGTCTCCGCAGGAAGATGGAGCAAGTGGAACGTCGGGCCATTGCTGCCTAGGCTTCGCATGTCTAGCAACGTATTAGCCCCTATAGCAATTTTGCATCAACTGCCACAACGATTTTCTTGCAGTACAAGTCCCTGCAGCACATGACGAGGGAGGCCTCACATAGATACTTTCGCCGAGCACTGCCTGGTGCCGCTATCAGTTGCTCAGTCGGGCATTTGGGTTGCTCAAATGCTCGACCCTCAAAGCTCCGCTTACAATATCAGTGAATACGTGGAAATACTTGGTCCAGTCTATCCCGAGTTGTTTTGCCGTGCCGCGGATATTGTAGTTAAAGAGACGGACGCCCTTCATCTGCGTATTGTCGATACGCAGGATGGCCCACGTCAATACATAGGCGATCGGGAATGGGTCATGCCATTTTTCGATGTTAGTGGTG
>Ga0302315_10004409_pt1 | contig 12305 bp, 9 predicted proteins | sample III_Palsa_N3_1_FD_200532 | JGI IMG/M metagenome (GOLD analysis project Ga0302315, IMG submission 200532) | Peat permafrost microbial communities from Stordalen Mire near Abisko, Sweden - III_Palsa_N3_1 | ecosystem: Environmental > Terrestrial > Soil > Palsa > Peat permafrost | place: Sweden... | reverse complement strand
TTTATACTATCATACCTTGCCAGGTAATTGTAGGCAAGTTGCGGCTGCCCTTTTGTAACATAATAGTTTGCCATCAGCTGGTTCCAATCGGCCTCGGCATCAAGGTTTTTAATGGTATCAAACTGCATGCGAACAGTTTGCAGCAGTGCTGCAAGTGAATCGGATTTATTTTCCTGGCTATACAAATGCGCCAGTTTTAACTCGGATAGTTGGGCGTCATTATTATCATATCCTTTTCTTAAATTGATGCTGATGCTCTTTTTTAGCAGGTTTTCTGCCAGCTTAATGTTACTATCTTTAATGTATATGTTAGCTTCATTACCATAAACCACTCCGCGGGCGGCATCAATTAAATCCTTTTCCCTGAATTGTGTACTTGAGCTGTTAATGTAATCCAGAGCCTTGGCATAAAACAATAAGGCGCTATCCGTCATGCCTATTTTGCTATAACTTAACCCGGTGTTGTTCAGCAGTTCCTGCCTGCGGTAAAACGAGGTGATATTCAGGTCGCAGGTATTGGCTTGCGCAGTGCTGGTTTTAAAATAACCCGCTGCTACCTTATAATGCTCCTGCTTATACATTATCATACCCATCCTGTAGCTGTAATCGCTCAAAATACAGTCGTCGAGGCTATTGCTGGCAATTATTTTACCCTGGTAATAATATTGATAGGCCTCGTCATATTTATTCTCATCAAAAAGAATATCGCCTTTTAAAAAATAAGCCTGCCCATACTTGGCCGTGTATTTTAGTTTTTTTTCGGGTGTATCAAACAGGTTAAGCATGCTATCGGCATACAGCATGGCTTTTTCTTTATTATTTTGCTTATGATAATAAAAAGTACAGTTAAAATTATAATAATAAAAGCGCTGCAGCAGATCCAGGTTTTTATACTTCGCGGTAGCCGAATCAAGATAGTTTACTGCCTTTTGAGCTTGTTTCGCATCTAAAATGCGGTTTGCTGTATCAACTATGTTACTGTAATCGTCAGTTTGAGTGGTTTGGTTCGCTGCCTTTCCGCAACCGAAGACAATAAAAATGAGTGAGAAAATAATCGTATTCAGCAGGCCCGCCTTAATATAAATACTTGAATTGAACCTGTTTATATAAAGAAACATTATGGAGGGCATTAATTTTTAGTATATACGTTTTAAATAATAGTTTAAACTAAACTAAATTTCGGATATTCAGGTGTTATTTTTTTAAGGAGTTTAAAGCTTTTGGTTGTTAAGGCGCAGTAATTTAAGCGCGTTTATGCTGATTAAGCCCTTGGAAGGCTTACATAAAAAGTAGTGCCGGTTTTAACATCGCTCTCGAACCATATTTTTCCGCCATGGTTTTCAATAATCTGCTGGCAGATGGACAATCCCAACCCAAATGATTTTTCACCGGCGGTGCCAGGCCTTTTGGCATCGGTAAACATATTAAAAACCTTGCTTTTCATTTCTTCAGGTATGCCAATGCCATTATCCTTAACGGCTATTGTTACTTGGCTCCCATCATCAGTAAGCGTTACCAGGATAAGCGCGTTTTTGGCGCTGAATTTTATGGCATTACTAATAAGATTGCTAATTACCCGCCATATCTTTTCGCGGCATATAAATAATTCTACCGGGGTGCTTAGTATATCGGCTATGATCTGCTGGTTCTTTTCGGCCGCGTTAAAACGCAATAGTTCAACGCAATGGCCTACCAGCGAGTTGATCTCAACCAGTTCCTTTTGCTTGTTTATTTTTATTAAGGTATTATCGGTAGCCTCTAAAATCTCGTTTATCAGTTCCAGCGAGTTATTTGATGTTTCCTTTATCAGCGTGATGAGTTGTTTTTGGTCATCAGTGTACTCACTTTCTTCGGCCATTAAACTGGTTAATGATGCTACACCACCCAGCGGATTGCGGAGGTCATGCGCAACTGTACGCAGTATTCTGTCCTTTTCCTGGCTGCTAAGGTTAAGTTCAGTTAAAGCATCTTCCAGGTGATGGTTCTGATCGTTTATCTTGTTATTTAAATAACCCAATACTTGTATATTCTTTTTGGATTTTTGCGAGTTTAAAAAGATCAGGAAAATAATGAGCAGCAGCATTAGGCTAAAAACAAAAGCCAGCTTTAAATACAGGTTTTGCAGCAGGTTGTGCTTCTTCAGGTTTTCAAACTCATGGTTTTTTGTAAGCCTGTCCATTTGTTCGGTAACATCAACCTCTTTAAGTTTCCTGTCCCTGCTTTCTATCGAGTCTTTTATCACGTCGCTTTTAACCAGGTAGGCAAAAGCTAATTTTGGCAGGTTTTTGTTTGTATAATAATTCGCCATTAGCAAATTCCAGTCTGCTTCGGCATCCTGGTTCTTAATGCTGTCAAACTGTTTGTTTACAACCTGCAAAAGGTATATGAGCGAATCGGCCTTGTTTTGCTGATCGTACAAATGGGCAAGCTTTAGTTCCGATAGCTGGGCATCGTGGTTATCATTTCCTTTTTGCAAATTTATGTTGATGCTCTTTTTAAGCAGGCCCTCTGCCAGGCCGTAATTGTTCCGTTTAATATAAATATTTGCCAGGTTGCCATAAACAACACCCTTTGCTACATCAAGCAGTGCCTCTCTTATTTTAAATTGCCTGCCGGTACTGTCAATATAAGTAAGCGCCTTTTTATAGTAAACCATGGCGCTGTCGTCCTCATTTATTTTGCTGTAACATAGGCCGGTGTTGTTCAGTAATTCCTGCCTGCGGTAAAATGATCTGAAGGTCCACTCGCAGGTATTGGTTTCTTTTGAACTGCTTTTAAAATAGCTTGCCGCTATCCGGTAATGTTCCTGTTTATACATGATCATGCCCATGCGGTAGGTATAATCGCTAAGGGTGCAATCATCCAGGCTGTTATTGGCTATCAGCTTACCTTTGTAGTAATATTGATAGGCATCTTCAAATTTATTTTCGGCGAAAAGGATATCACCTTTAAAAAAATGAGCCTGCCCGTATTGGGCATTATACTTTAGTTTTTTCTCCGGCGTATTAAACAGGTTAAGTATGCTATCGGCATATAGCATGGCCTTATCGTTATTATTTTGCTTATGATAATAAAGGTTATAGTTGTATACATAATAGTAAAATTGCTGCAGCACATCGAGGTCCTTGTACTTAGGGCTTAACGAATCAAGGTACCGGATAGCTTTTTGCGGATAGCCGGCATCAAAGGTGCGGTTTGCCGAATCTAAAACCTTATTATAATCCGTTGCCGGCAGGGTATCAGCAGCCTGCTTGCTGTTGCACGATGTAATTATAACTAACAGGCACACAACAATAATTTGTATAAAAATTAATTTATACCATTGCCGCATACCCTTGCTGTTTATTAAAAAAAGCATTAGCTATAGTTCTTAATTGAGGGCTTATAATTTCCGATCAAACTAATACAAATTCTTCAAATTCGGGCACTCTTTTTTAAGATATTTTAAGAATATTTCAATCAAACCGAAAATACAGGTTGTAGTTTGCTGTTAACTATGCGGCAGGCAGGCTGATATGAAAGGTAGTACCTTTTTTCATGTCGCTTTCAAACCATATTTTACCCATGTGGTTCTCAATTATCTGCTGGCAGATGGAAAGCCCCAGCCCAAATGATTTTTCGCCGGCGGTGCCTGCTCTTTTGGCATCGGTAAATATGTTAAATATATGGTCTTTTATATCATCAGGTATACCTATGCCCTGATCGGCGACTGATATTTTTACAGCATATTCATCTTTGGTAACCTTTACCAGTATAGTTGTTCCATTCGGGCTGAATTTGATAGCGTTGCTGATAAGGTTACCGATCACCCGCCATATCCTCTCGCGGCTGATGAGTATTTTTTGAGGTTTTTTGAGCAGTTCAATTATTATCTTCTGATCTTTTTCGGCGGCTTTAAAGCTCAATATTTCCACGCTGTTATTAACCAGCGAATTAATTTCTACCAATTCTTTGTTCAGCTTACCGATTGATGAATTGGTAGCCTCCAAAATTTCATTGATCAGTTCCAGCGAGTTAAAGGAGGTGCCGTTCACCAGGCTGATCAATTGTTTTTGATCATCGGTATATTCATCCTCCAGCATGGAGTTTGTTAATGATACTATGCCACCTATGGGGTTCCGGAGGTCGTGTACAACGGTGCGTAATATCCTGTCTTTTTCCTGGCTGCTCTGTTTAAGCTCATTCAGCGTTTTTTCAAGATTTGTTTTTTGCAAAATTATCTGCCTGTTCAAGGCGCTTACCGCCGATACATCGCGTTTTGATCTTCCCCAGTTCCTGTATACCAGGAATATAATGGTAACCGCCATTGAAACACATATAACAGCAACGTACAGGTATACCAATTGTATATTATTATCATCTTTCAGCGTCTCAATCTGGTACTGCTTATCATAGTTGGCCAGTTGTTGGGTAACATCGGTTTCCTTTAACGAGTTAGCCAGCTGATTTAACGAATCTTTTAACGAACTGTAATTTTTATAATATACAATCCCGTTGGCAAAATCTGCCTTGCGGGTATAATAATCGCTCATTAGCCTGTTCCAGTCGGTTTCGGCGCTTTCGTTTTTTACAATCGCTAACTGATCGTGCATATCATTCATCAAGGCTATAAATAATCGGTCATCATGTGTATCCAGGTAAAGCTGCCCCAGGTTTATTTCAACCAATTCGGCATTATAATTATCATTGAATTTTTTTAAATTAATGAAGATGCTTTCCTTCAATAGCGCTTTTGCCTGCTCATATTGCCCTTTATCCAGCAATATTTTACCCTGGTTGCCATATACAACGGCACGGGCCACATCAAGCATGTTAGCCAGCGATTTGAAACGATTGGTGTTTTGATTGATATAGGCCAGCGCCTTGGTATAATACACTGTGGCGCTGTCAATGTTGCCGTTAGCATCGTAGCTTTCGCCAATATCGTCAAGTAATTCCTGCCGCTGGTAAAAGGCCCTGAAATCATCGTGATAAGCCAGGCTTTGCCGGTAGCTATCCTTAAAATAATTGGCAGCCAGCTTAAAATGCGATTGCCTGAACATGATCATGCCCATGCGGTAAGTGTATTCGGCAATCAGCGCGTTATCCAGGTGGTTTCTGCCCAAAAAATAACCTTCATAAAAACAGCGGTAGGCGTTGCTGTATTGTTTGGCATCAAAATACGCGTCGCCTTTGGCAAAATAGGCCTCGGCATAATTAGCAACGTACTGTTTTTGATCGGTGGTTTTTTGCGCGGCAGCCAGCATGCTGTCGGCGTAGGCAAGCTCCTGTTTTATATGGTGCGGTAATTTATGGTGATAAATAAAGTTAAGCGCATAAAACCTGAACAGATCGTTAGGCCAGGGATCGCTTATTTTTTTAAAGGCCGAATCGAGATAATGGGTGCCCGCATCGTTTTTTTTTGCATCGTAAAACTTATTGGTGTTGTTGTAAACCGTTTTAAAAGCGTCGGAATAATTATCGGAAGTTGCTGTTTGTTTTTTATTGCAGGCTGAAAAAAATAATAAAAAACCCATTAACAGGGAAAGCCGCAACGTGCTTTTCCAGTGGAGCTTAGTCAGTTTAATATGATAATTATCAGGGGGCATTTAACTATTTAACTAATAGTAATAGTCAAATGTAATTATTCTTAATAAAATTAAACTCCAAACAGGAATATATCTTACTTAAATGCTTCTTCGCCTGTTATATCCATACCGGTAATGAGTAAATGAATATCATGCGTACCCTCATACGTAATTACCGACTCCAGGTTCATCATGTGCCGCATAATAGGATATTCCCCCGTAATGCCCATCCCGCCGAGTATTTGCCGGGCTTCGCGGGCTATATTAATGGCAATTTCAACGCTGTTACGCTTGGCCATTGATATTTGCGCGGCAGTGGCCCTGTTCTCATTTTTTAATGTAGCCAATCGCCATACCAGTAATTGCCCTTTGGTTATTTCGGTTATCATTTCGGCCAGTTTTTTTTGTTGTAACTGAAACGCGGCTATCGGTTTGCCAAACTGGTGGCGCTGTTTAGCGTATCTAAGCGCCGTATCGTAACAATCCATAGCAGCGCCTAGCGCGCCCCAGGCAATGCCGTAGCGGGCCTGGTTAAGGCATCCTAAGGGCCCTTTCAGCCCCGATGCGTTAGGCAAAAGATTTTCCTTGGGCACCTTAACATTATCAAACACAAGTTCGCCGGTGGCCGATGCCCTTAACGACCATTTGCCATGGGTTTCGGGCGTTGTAAAGCCTTCCATACCACGCTCCACTATCAATCCTTTTATTTTTCCGCTTTCATCCTTGGCCCAAACCACAGCTATATCAGCAAAAGGGGAGTTGGAGATCCACATTTTTGCGCCGTTGAGCAGGTAATGATCGCCGGCATCCTTAAAATTGGTGGTCATACCGCCCGGGTTTGATCCGTGATCCGGTTCCGTCAATCCAAAACAACCTATCATTTCGCCAGTAGCCAGTTTGGGCAGGTATTTCATCCGCTGCTCTTCGGAGCCGTAAGCATAAATGGGATACATTACTAAGGAACCCTGTACCGATGAGGTGGAGCGTATGCCCGAATCGCCACGCTCAATCTCCTGCATAATAATGCCATAGGCCATATAATCCAATCCGGCGCCGCCATATTCAACAGGGATAGTTGGGCCGAATGCGCCAATTTCGCCTAAGCCGGGTATTAACTGCTTCGGGAATTCGGCCCGCTGGGCATAGTCTTCAATTATGGGGGTAAGTTCTTTTTTTACCCAATCGCGCACGGTTGAACGGATGAGCTTATGCTCATCGGTAAGCAATTCATCCAACTGGTAATAATCCGGCGATTCATAAAGATCAGTCTTTGGCATAGCATTATATTTGGTGCCGCAAAGCTATTAATTTAATTATTGAATTATTGATTGCGTGAATTATTGAATTTAAATTCACTCAATAATTCAATAATTCGATAATTCAATAAATCATCATTCTTTCAATATTTTGATACATTTGATTTATGGTTGAAATAAATTTAAAAGACGCCGAATTTTTCGCTTATCATGGCTTTTACCCCGAAGAACAGCTGTTGGGCAGCCGGTTTATGGTAGATATAGCTGTAGGTTTTGTGCCCGATGCGAAGCTAACCGAAGATGAAATAGCCCATACCATCAATTACGAGCGCCTGTATATTATTGCTTGTGAAGAGATGAGCAATACCCGCAAGCTAATAGAAACAGTGGCTCAATCCATATTCGACAGGATACAGCAAAAGTATCCCTATGTTAAACAAATAAAAGTGGCCGTTAAAAAATTGAACCCGCCAATGAAAGGCAAAGTGGGCCATTCGAGCGTGGTGATTGATAATTATTGATTTAGTGAATTATTGAATTAGTGATTGATTAGGTTGCTCTCCAAAATCAATAATTCACTAAATCAATAATTCAATAATTAAAACTAAATGGTTTACAATAAAATAACAGCGCCTATTCTTAAAGCCATTATAGACATTGTTGGCGAACAAGCTGTTATAACCGACCGTGCCGACCTGGAAAAATACAGCCACGATGAAACCGAGGATTTAAGCTATTATCCCGAAGTAGTAGTAAAACCCCATACGGCTCATGAGATTTCCCAATTATTAAAGCTTTGTAATGAACACCTGATCCCGGTAACGCCGCGAGGGGCGGGTACAGGTTTGGCTGGCGGCGCATTGCCCGTTATGGGTGGTTTGCTCCTATCTATGGAGCGCTTTAACCAAATATTGAATATTGATGAGCAAAACCTGCAGGCCACCGTTGAACCGGGCGTAATTACCGAAGAGTTTATGAACGCTGTTGCCGCAAAAGGTTTGCTTTACCCGGTTGATCCTGCCAGCAAGGGGAGTTGTTTTATCGGCGGCAATGTAGCGCATGGCTCCGGCGGCCCACGGGTGGTAAAATATGGAACCATCAGGGAATATATTTTAAACCTCGAAGTAGTTTTGCCCTCCGGCGATATTATCTGGACGGGCGCAAACACGCTCAAATATGCGTCAGGCTATAACCTTACCCAATTGATGATCGGCTCCGAAGGGACATTAGGTATCGTTACCAAAATTGTAACCAAGCTCATTCCCCGCCCAGGTAATGATGCGCTCCTGATGGCTGCGTTCCCATCCAACGAAGGCGCCTGCGCGGCGGTATCGGCCATATTTCGGGCGGGTATAGTTCCCTCTGCTGTTGAGTTTATGGAACGTAAATGTATAGAGTGGGTAAAGGCTTATAACGGAATTGCCTTCGACCTGAAAGATACCGATGAAGCCTTTTTACTGATAGAAGTTGATGGGAATAATGACGAGGTGATCTTCGCCGATTGCGAAAAAATAAACCAGGTTTTAGAAGCTTTTAACTGTAACGAAGTGCTTTTTGCTGATAGCGTCGCCAAAAAAGCAGAATTGTGGCGCATCCGCCGTACCATTGGCGAATCGGTTAAACTCAATTCTGTTTACAAAAAAGAAGATATGGTAGTTCCGCGCGCAACCCTGCCTCAATTGGTTAAAGGCATTAAAGAAATAGGGGCCAGGTATGGTTTCGATTCCGTATGCTTTGGCCATGCCGGCGATGGCAATTTACACCTCAATATCATCCAGGGTGCCATGAGCGATGAGGATTGGAACGATAAATTAAATGAGGGCATCCGTGAAATTTTTGAGCTAACGGTAGCTTTAGGCGGTACCATATCTGGCGAGCATGGCATCGGCCTGGTGCAAAAGGAATTTATACCCCTTAAATACAGCAATATTCATTTTGAATTATGGCGCGGAATTAAAAAAGTATTCGATAAAAATAATATCTTGAACCCCGGTAAAATATTTTAATGAAATTTACAATTCACTCAATCACTAATTAAATCCATGCCTCTCGACTTTCATTTACACAATGACGATCTGATAAAAATAGCCGTCGCTATTTTGTGCGGCGGTATTTTGGGTATTGAGCGCCAGTACAAAAATAAAACCGCCGGGTTTCGTACCATTATTTTAATAAGCCTGGGTTCGGCCATATTTACCCTGATAGCTCAGCAGGCGGGTTTAGGGGTAAATATTAATGTGATAACCGGCATAGGTTTTATTGGTGCCGGTGTTATTTTTAAGGATAATATAGCCGTAAGCGGCCTCACCACAGCGGCAGTGATATGGGTTTCCGCAGCTTTGGGCATGGCGGCTGGCGCGGGAGATTACCTGCTCGCCATATTCTCGGCGGTAATTACTATAACGGTACTAACCCTGTTCCATTATCTCGAAAATTATATGGATAAACTGCATCACGATAAGCTGTTTTCCTTCGTTTTTACCGATACCGATTATGAAAAACTGATCTCCTTAGAAGAAACCATCAAACAGCATCACCTCAAAGTAAACGTGGTAAAAATAAGCATGCACAGCGGTTGTTTAGAAGCCGCCGTTATTGTAACCGGCCATCGCAAACACATCCGCAAGCTGGACGCGGAATTGCTAAGCATGCCGCAAATAAAATCGTTTTGAAATAAAATTCCTTTAATTCGTATTCAATATCAGCCCCGGTTCATCATAATCTATCATACGGTGCCGTTCCTTAGATGGGATGGACACGGATTTATTAGCATGATAATCATAGCTGATGCATACCGTTTTGCCCGTAGTGCAAATTTCTTCGCCGGCATCGGTTATTTTAACCAGTACGTGCATTACATCAAAGCTGCTGTTGCCAATACGCGTGGTGCGCACATAGCAGGCAATTTCATCATTCAGGGTAATTGGTTTTAGGTAATTGATTTCCGAGCGGCCTAAAATAATGCCGTTTTCGCCCCAACTCCATTGAATAATATCCTTCCAGTAGTTTGATCGCGCAATTTCAAAATAGGTGAGGTATATCGCGTTATTAACGTGCCCGTAAGCATCCATATCCGAAAAACGGATAGGGATGAGGGTTCTATATTTGTAGTTTTTTAAGTTTTCAGCCATAAAGATGTCAAAAAGTCTGTTCGTTTGTATTGTAATCAGTCATAATGTCCTGTAATTAGCCTTTTTTGGGCATTGGTACAAGTGTTGAACAAACAATTACGAAGATAATAAAACAAAACTTTTAGGAGGATATAAAAATGACTTTAGTAAAATTTGGAAACGGACAAAAAAATTACGCGGTAAACCCATTCTTTAATGATGTGTTTGATACTATTTTAAACGATAAATTTTTAGGCGATAAATTAGTATCAAAAGTGCCTGCTGTTAACATTGCAGAAACTGAAACAGAGTTTCATATTGAATTGGCCGCACCGGGCTTAAAAAAGGATGATTTTAAGATCAGCCTTGATAAAAATGTATTGAGCGTATCAACTGAAAAGAAAGCCGAAAATGTTGAAGAGGGCAAAAAATTTAGCAAGCGCGAGTATAACTACACATCTTTCACAAGGTCATTCACCTTGCCCGAAACTGTAGATCATTCAAAAATTGATGCTGAATATGCCGATGGTATATTGAAATTAACAGTAGCAAAAAGAGAAGAAGCTAAATTCCAAACCAGGGAAATAGCTGTTAAATAAGATAAAAGTTTGTTTTCATAATAAGTGGTTTAGTTTGATGAAAGAGGCCGTTCCTGCAAGGGGGCGGTCTTTTTTTATTTCGAATTTCGAATGTTCAATTTCGAATTTGCCCAATTACTAAATTTGAAATTGAACATCCGAAATTCGACATCAACCTAATTCCGCATATTAATATACTGCAAAGGCTGCCCGAAGTTTTCGGTACGGCAAAGGCTGATCACTGCCTGCAAATCGTCTATTTTTTTGGCGGTAACACGTATCTGATCGTCCATTATGGCGGCCTGTACTTTTAAGTTACTGTCTTTTATCTTTTTAACAATCTTTTTGGCGGCATCCTTATCAATGCCTTCTTTTATCTTCAATTCCTTACGGATCATATTGCCCGATGCGGCTTGCTGTACGGCATCCATATCCAGCGCGTTAGGATCAAGTTGCTGTTTTACCATGCGGCTGATGATGGAATCCTGGATGGCTTTCAGGCGCATATCATTTTCGGTGAGTATGGTTATTACGTTGGTCTTTTTATCCAGGTCAATTTCGCTTTTCGAATCATGAAAATCGTAGCGGTTCAGGATCTCTTTTTTGGCGGTATTTATAGCGTTATCAAGCGTTTGCCCGTCTATTTTGCTAACTATATCAAATGATGGCATAATTGGTTTTTTGTTTACAGGCTGCAAAAATAGTCATTGTAACGCTTAGATTAATAAATTGTTGAGATATAGGGGATAGGTGATTGTTTGAACAGCGTTTAGCAACGGCCAATATCCAACCTGAAGCTACGGTATTGGCAAATCCTGGTGCCTTTTATAACTGAAATTACAATGTAGGCCATTAAATTAACAAGCAATAAAAACACTTAATATAGCGATGAGTTAATATTAACTTAACAAATAAATAAGCAGCTTTGTAAAATCGGGCCGAAAGGCCGGTATTTATATGGATATTAAACACATACCACTAATTAACAGGGAAATAAGCTGGTTATACTTTAACGACCGGGTTTTGCAGGAAGCTGCCGACCCAACCGTCCCGTTGATCGAGAGGATAAAGTTTTTGGCCATATTCTCCTCCAACCTTGATGAATTTTACCGGGTAAGGGTGGCAACGCTAAGCCGCCTGGCCAATTTAAATGAAAAGGCTAAGGAGATTTTAGGCTACAATCCTAAAAAAATCCTCAATCAAATTAAAACCGTAGTAGTAAGGCAGGAGCGCAAATTCAATAATTTGTATGAAAACATTATTGTAAAACAGCTTGCCGAAGAAAAGATATTTATTCTGAACGATAAGCAGCTCAACGTAACCCGTGGCGAGTTTGTTAAAAGCTACTTCAGGGAAAAACTATTGGCCACATTGGTTCCCATAATGCTTGATGAAGCAATGCCCTTGCCCGAACTTAGGGACAGGGCCATTTATTTTTTTGTTAAGTTAACTACTAAAAAGAAATCGAGATACGCATTAATTGAGATTCCGGATAATCTTTCCCGGTTTATCGTACTGCCGGAAACCAATAACCTCAAATTTATTATCCTGCTGGATGATATCATCAGGTATAGCCTGGAAGATATATTTTTCATCTTCGATCATGATAATATCGAGGCCTATTCCATACAGCTTACCCGCGATGCCGAACTCGACCTGGATAAGGAGGTAAGCGGGAAGTTTATTGATTCGCTGGCGAAAAGCCTGCTGAAAAGGAAAAAAGGTAAACCCATGCGCCTGATGTATGATACCGAAATGCCTATGGATATGCTTAAATACCTGGTAAGCAAAATG
>Ga0302315_10004408_pt1 | contig 12309 bp, 7 predicted proteins | sample III_Palsa_N3_1_FD_200532 | JGI IMG/M metagenome (GOLD analysis project Ga0302315, IMG submission 200532) | Peat permafrost microbial communities from Stordalen Mire near Abisko, Sweden - III_Palsa_N3_1 | ecosystem: Environmental > Terrestrial > Soil > Palsa > Peat permafrost | place: Sweden... | reverse complement strand
ACGGCCGGTCAAAAAGACGGCAATTATTTCGCGGAGCTTCAATTGGAACTCCCATGATCATCTGCGTGATCCTGGACGATGAGCCCCTGGCACTGGACCTGCTGTCCGACCATATCCGGCAGGTACCGGATATGAAGGTGGTGCTGGCCACGACCGATCCGCTAGCCGCTATCGCCTTTTTGCGGGAACAACCGGCAGACCTGCTGTTCTTGGATATGAAAATGCCGAAGCTCAGCGGGCTGGAGGTATTGCAACTGGTCGGCGAGTGTTGCCAGGTTGTAGTAACGAGTGCCTACAGTGAATATGCGATACACGGGTTTGAGCACCATGTCACCGATTATTTGTTGAAGCCGGTCACGTTCGCCCGTTTCCTAACTGCTATTTCCAGGGTAAAGGAACGCCTCCAGCCGAAGGGAGCGGTAATGCCGGTCGCGGACTTCGCCTATTTTAAGGTAGGGCAACTGATGCAAAGGGTAAATTTCGCCGAACTGCTGCATATCGAGGGTTTAAAGGACCATGTTCTATTACATTTGCCAACCCGAAAGATCAAGGTCCTGCAGACCATGAAAGGTGCAGAAGAACTATTACCGCCCGTGCAATTTGTGCGGGTACACCGCTCTTATATAGTTGCGGTGGCCCGAATCGAACAGATTCACAGGCAGCACATCGTCGTGAGCGGGACGTTCATTCCCGTGGGCCAATCTTACCGGGAGAGTTTTTTGAAACAGGTATTCAATGGCTGACCCTGCTGTAAGTGCATTGTGGTTATTCTAAAACAGGAAATGGTTCACGGATGGGGTGGAGGTCACGAACGAAACCCTACAAAGATGTTTATTATCAATCGAAATTGGTACCTGAAGGCCGAATTTAAAAAAAGTACAATCAGAAAAAGTTAATAAATTGAGCTTACATTGCTTTTTTAACGAGAAGTTTTCGTTTCTGTCACGCAACATTTTATTTTTATTTACGACTGATGTAAAAACTATTCTACTCGATCAATGAAAAAAACTAAACTACTGATCCTTTTGGCGTTGACCATTTTTACATGCAGCGCATCGTTCGCACAGCAATGCAACTGTTCTTTGGCTTTCAAGTGGATGAAAAAGGCGTTTGAGGAAAATGATGCCGGTTTTCAGTATATTATTGATCAGAAAGGCGATGAAGCCTACCAAATTCACAACAGGGCTTTTCAAAAAAAGGTTGAAAAAATAACCAATGCCGATTCATGTGTGTTGGCTGTTAGGCAATGGGCAAAATTCTTTCGGGTAGGTCATTTTGGATTTAGAGTCAACCAAGTGCAAACTGCCAAGGGCGAATTACTGCCAAACACAAGCGCAGCAGGAAAAAACATAGTGCATAATAATTTTTTGCAAAATAACACCTATGTTCGGGATTATGATTCCAGTACGGTCTATTTACGTATCCTCACTTTCGATTCAAATCATACAAAGGAAATTGATAGTATAATTCACTCGAACAATGCGAAAATCCTAAGTAAGAAGAACCTTATCATTGATATAAGGGGAAATGGAGGGGGCACCGATCAGAGTTTTTATGAAATTCTACCTATACTCTACACCAATCCGATCAGGTCGCTCACGGTCACCTATCTTTCCACCCCAAATAACAATAAGAAGTGGGAAGAACTTGCCGCACAAAAAGATATACCAGAAACCTATAAAGCTTATTACATACATTATAGGGATACGATGAATGCCAACATAGGGAAATTTATCCAGTTACGTGACAGTGTATATCTGACAACTTATTCCGTTAAACATCCTTTTCCGCAAAACGTAGGGATTATAATCGATGGAGAAAATGGAAGTACAGCAGAAGAATTTTTAATGAAAGCTAAACAAAGCAAAAAGGTTAAGCTATTCGGAGCGACGACTATGGGCGAACTGGATATATCAAACATGTATAATATAATGTCCCCTGATAAAAAATATACCCTGTCATATTGTACATCTAAAAGTTTAAGGATACCGGAGAATACCATTGACAATAAAGGGATAGCGCCGGATTTTTATATTGATAGATCTATTCCCAAGGAAAAATGGCTCTCTTATGTTGCTGGCATTATAGAAGAATGGTAAGATGTGATATTTCTATTTATAAAGCGTCGCATAAACGAAAAAAATGATTGTAAAGCGGTCATCTATTAGTAGATGAACCCCAAATAATATCAATCCGTTGTAGCATGTAATAGAAATTAATAACCGAAGCCATGCCCAATAAGTATTTTAAACCACACGAAGCTTTTGCCGTCACCCGAATAAATATGATATTGGCATTTTTGTCGGCTTAAAGAAAGGCTATGAAGATAACCTTTTCATAAAGAAACTATTTACGCTGCCTGAACAGGAATATGCAGAAACTTGCCAGGGAATTGAACTTACACCGAGCTATAAGTTTTTAGTTTTAATTGATTGAGGTCCTTCTCGGAGAATATGCACAAAGAGAAAAAAAAACCGGCCTGAAGTAGAAACTCCTACCGGTCAGACATGAGAAATCCTTATATTTTTACTATCTGCTAAGCGCTTGAATTGGGTATTACTTAAATTTTCCCGATCCATTTTCAGGCAGCAATTGCAATAGGATAAATTATCTCCGCTTAGATACTTGCGAACGGCTTCTTTCAGACTAACAGACGTTAAGTGAGCCACCGCAACAGGATAGCTGGCCAGTTCGTTCAGGTCTAGCGTTCAGGGACAATCCGGACACGAGGGCCTGGATCATGGCGGTCACAAATGTCTTTTTGAAAATGGACGACATATACAACCTTTTTATTTTAATCTTTATAAACTTCAGCCAACTCCTTTTCCAGTTCATCCCCCCGCAGGTTCTTGGCAATGATCTTACCTTGCGGATCTATGAGAAAGTTCTGGGGAATGGAACGTATTCCATATTCCTTTGCAGCGGCATTGTCCCAGAATTGCAGGTCGGATACGTTCGTCCAGCTAAGCTGGTCATCATGAATGGCCTTCATCCATTTTGCTTTGTCACCCGGCTTATCCAGGGATACACTCAGGATGTCAAAACCTTTGACGTGGTATTTGTTATAGATAGTCACGACACTGGGATTTTCCGCACGGCACGGAGCGCACCAACTGGCCCAAAAATCCAACAGGACATATTTACCCCTGAACGAGGAAAGTTTCACGGGATTGCCCAGCGTATCGTTTTGTGTAAAATCCAAGGCCTTATTACCTACACTTGTTGCAGCGGCAACGGTCAGTTTTTGCTGGAACGCGGTTCCTACCTTTGAATCCCTGACCGCACTGCTTAGTCCGTCGAATAAGGGCTGTAACTTCCCAGCGTCCGGGTCGTTTGCCGCATAAAGCTGCAATACGTATAATGCCAGCGGGGATTGAGGATTGTTCCTGGTATAAGGGCCATAGACCTTGTCGTCAATCTCTTTATCAATTTCATGAACCTGTTGTTTAATGGCCTTGAGGGTCGAATCATCTTTAGCTTCCTGCGCCGCCTTATATCGAGGTAAGAACGCCATTTCTCTATCAGCATACGGGTTCACTTCTTCCTGGATCTTTTTAAAATCCGTATTGACCGTTGAACCTGTAATAAGCGTATTGGAAAATGAATCAATATGGGTAATGACAAAAGACTCAGGCATCAGGTAAATTTTAGCCATACTTTTCGGCGAAAGTCTTCCGCCCATAGGCATGACATCCAACAAAGTCGCCGGGTTGCTCTCCAATATCTCTCCAGTAAACACATAGGAGCCGTTATTTACTTTTGCGCTATCAAGGGTTTGCCGCCCATCCTTCGCATAGACCAGGTATATCCATTCAGCTTGTACATTTTTCAGGTGACCCGATATCCGGAAACCGGTCGCGGCCTGGGCAAAGAGTCCTGCGGGCGCAGCCAGTAAAAACCCGGTCGCCACTATCAATCCGGGAAGTGCCGCTTGCAGACCCAAAAGGGATTTTTTCATATTGTAATAGTTGATTTTATGATTCAATGATTTCCAGTATGCCTTCATTTTCAATGATCAGCATACCGTGCCGGTCGGCGGTTATCCCCTTCTCCATTTTATAGGTATACCTTGGGGTCATGCCCTCCATTACGGTGGGCAGAAACACAAATTGCAGGTTATCGCTGGTTTGTTGCAAGGCTTCCCCTACTTCGATAATATGCGTGGAGATAATAAAAAAACAATTCCGGTATTCTGCAAACGCCGCTGTCACCGCCAATGTGGCATCGTATGCGTCTTTAACGTTCGTTCCTTTAAAGAGCTCGTCGAAGATCACCACCAGGTCTTTGCCAGCGCTCACTTCTTCAGCCACTTTTTTCACCCGCAACACTTCGGCATAGAAATGACTGTAGCCCTGGCTAAGGTTATCGGGGACGTTGATGGAAGAATAGATCCCGTCCCTAACGGAGAAGACCATCTCCTTTGCGGCTATTGGGAAACCCATATGGGCCATATAGACGGCTATCCCGAAGGCCTTCATAAAAGTGGACTTGCCAGCCATATTGGCGCCGGTCAGAAACAGCATATTGCTGTCTTTATGCAGGGATATGGGATTGGCAACGGCCTTATCAATTCCCGGGTGGCTCAATGCGGCGGCGCTCAACACATGTTTGTCTCTTGGCAGCGCCCGCGCATAGGCGAAGCCTCTTTCGCTGGCTACCTGGCTGACGGCGATTTGTACATCCAGTTGGTAAATGCCCTGTGTGATCTGTTCCATTTCTTCCAGCAGATCCCCCCGGAACAAATGATCATAACGAATCACTTTGGCTAGCGGCAATGCTGTTACGCCTTTTTTCTCCCGGAGCCATGCCAGCCGGCTACCCCTCAGGATATCGCTCAACCGCCGGACCTGCTCCCGGCAAGGGTCTTCCGCCTCTTTTCGGTAAGGACCTTCCCCACCCTGCTCTTCGAACTTTACCAGAAAATCAGCCAGCGTGTTCAACACCCCGATGACCATCAGCAATCTGTTATGCAGTAGGCCGTACGCCTCATCCCTTACGAGATCGCCGAGCAGTTTCTTACGCAACACACCGGTGGCGGCGGACAGGACGTTTCCCCTCCCTCCTCCGGCCAGGTAATCCTCCATGACACCCAGTTGCTCCCTGTTGAAAGGAAAAGTCAGCGCCTTTTGCTGGAAATATTGAAAAGCAGCGCTTCGCAGGTTGATCTCGGTCTCGTCGGCAAGGGGCTGCTGAAACATCGCTTCCAGCAGCCTTTCTCCACCGGCCGTATGCACTTTATTAAACAGGCTGTACACGGAATGCGGTTTGTATTTGCCCAATAGGTTCAGGTCATCCAGCGTTTGTTTGTCTGCTATAAAGGTCATACCGTTTTCGTTTTATCGCTTTCGGGGACCGCGGGACCGCGGCTCTTGCTCCCGCCCCGCAGGATCTCCAGTATCCCCTCGTTATTGATGATGACCATTCCATGCCGGTCATCCGTAATACCTTCCTCCAGGGTATAGGTATAGACCGGAGTATTACGCTCCATTAGGGTGGGCAGAAAGAGGAACCGGACAGCCGGGGATGATTCCCTAAGCGCGGCCCCAGCCTCGATGATGTGCGTGGAGATAACAAAGATGCTGTTCGCTCGCCCGGCGAATGCCCGGGTAATGGCCACGGTGCCTTCATAGGCATCCTTGACATTAGTGCCCCGAAACAGCTCGTCGAACAGGACGAAGAGGTTTTTATGCCCGCTCAGTTCTTTGGCCACCTTCTTTACCCGCAGGACTTCGGCGTAAAAATGACTAGCGCCCATACCCAGGTTGTCCTGGAGGTTGATGGTCGTGTACATGCCGTCGAGTACAGAGAACTCCATCCGGTGGGCCGGAATGGGGAAGCCCATATGCGCCAGGTACAGGGCGATGCCAGTGGATTTCATAAAGGTTGACTTGCCCGCCATATTCGCCCCTGTAAGAAAGAGGACATTCCTTTCGGGTGAAATGTCCAGCGTATTGGGAACGGGGTTTTTCAGCAGGGGGTGATAAACACCCTCCAGCCGGACGGCAGACGCTCCGGCAGGCAGCGCCCGGGGGAAAGTGAAACCTCGCCCGGAGGCCACCTTTGCCACTGCGATATACACATCCAGGTGGTAAATATAACGCAGCAGTTTCCCGATGGTTCCGCAGTGCCTGAAGCGCAGCAGGACATCGAATTCCGCCACCTGTCCGTAGGTTAATTTGCCTTTGGCTGGGGAGCTTAACAAAGGGGCTAAACCAACATCGGCAAGCAGCAGGCGGATGGCTTCCAGCTCGGCCCGATAGGCCGTCGTTCCAGCCGCAGCCCCCGACATCCCATCCTCCGTCTTTGCTGCAAACTCATTTAGGGTATGGAGTATCTCCAATAGCGCAACCACCCCTTTATAAATCGCCTTATAATTGTTGTCCGAGCCGATCAACCTGGTAAACCTCTCGCCCAGGGTGCTCAACGCGGCTACCACCTGGTAAATCTTTGTTCGCTCGTCCGCGTTCGCCAGGTATAACTCCGCCACGTCAAAGAGTTCGCTTTGAAAAGGAAACTCAACGCATGCCAAAGCAAAGTAGCGCAGAACTCCGCTCCGCTTGTTGATGGCCTCCTCCTCCGCGAGGGGATACCGGAATAACTCTTCCAGCACCTTTGCCCCACCCCGGGTTCGGGTCCGGTTAAAAAGGGCATACACTGATTCCCCTCCGTGTTTTCCGAAGATATTCAGGTCTTCCAGTGTTTGCTCGTCTGTTGAAAAATGCATATCAAAATATTATTATTTTCGCTTGCGCCGGATGAGCAATAGCGCCGCGGCCGCCAGCAACAGGGCAGGCAGGATCCCGAGGAAAAGCCATTTAAGCTCCGACAGCCCGGAGGCGGAAAGGCGGAGACGGGTATCCGGGGCCGGCGGCCGGCTGGAATCGATCGGGAACGCCCCATAGGTAAACCAGCCGAACAAAGCGGTATTAAATTCGAAGTTGGCAGTCCTTCCCATCCTTTTCAGCTCTGCGTTGCTCATAAAGTCCGCGTCGCCTGTGACGATAATCCGTTGCTGTTTCCCGTTGATGGTTCGGGTCAACGCCAGGGCCGTCGCCTGTACCCCGCTTTCATCGCCGTCCGCGGCGGAGAAAAAGAGGCTATCGGTCGGGGGGCGGGAACCGGCAGCGGGTAACGGAGCTTCGGGATCTATCTTTTTGTGTGTGATCCAGGTGGTTTGGAGATCCGTCACCAGGAGCGGCTGGACCGCGAAGGCGCCCGCGCTGTCATAAGACAAGGCCGCCACGCCGGGCATCGACACGGCCGTGCTGTCTCCGAACGCCTTTTTCATCGACGGGGAAAACGCCGACGCCGCGGGCGTCAGGTGGGGAAATACCAAATCGGGGGCATATTCCCGGTTTTGTTGTATCAGCATTCCTTCTTTTATACGAACGCCCAGCGGCCGCAGGATTGGGTCCAGGATGGCTTGTTTACCGGGTTCTCCCGCTACCAGCAAGTTTCCGCCCCTGGCTATATACGCGTTGAGCTTCGCCAGCGTGGCCGTGTCGAAGGGGACCTTGGGGTCGGCGACGACCAGCGCCGCAATATCTCCCGGGATGTCCCCGGTCCGTAGGGAAATCGTTTCCACGTCAAACCCCTGGTTGATAAGGGCCTTCCGGAAACCGATCTGGCTGGTCAGGAATTTGTAATCCTTGTCCCCGATCTTATCGGGCCGCGGTTCCAGCTCTCCCTGGAGGAAAGCGATGACCGGCAGCCGGGTTGTCAGCCGTTTCAGGGCGGCCGAGGTTTCCGTTTCCGAAGGAAAGACCATCTGGTCGTCGTAAAGCCTCAGGAACGTCGTCTTGCCCTTGAACCGGAGCTGCATGACATACCGGTTTTCTTCCGGATCCAGGTTGATGACCTTGTGTATCTCGGCCGGGGTGAGGAATTCCGACAGGTCCATCTTATAGGTCCTTGCATATTTTTCCGCCAGGGCTTTCAGGGTCATCCCGGGATTGTTTTTAAACAGGTACGGGACGTTGTCGTAGTAGTAGACGTATTTGAAATGTATATCCGGCTTAAATCTCAAGTAGGGTTCCCAGCGATCCATATCCTGGTTGCGTTTGTCCGGCGTGCCATAATAGAATCGGGAGTCGAGGAGGTTGATATAGGAGGTAACTTCCAGGGGGCCTTCCTTCATGTCCTTCAGCGTCAGCTGCGCCCCGGTCGTAAGCGTATTGATTTTAGTCGCTGTGGCGTCCAGGTAGCCGACCAGGCCCGGCCTGGAGGTCACATAGCCAATGGCCAGCGCGGAGACAACCGCCAGGGCGTATCGGGCGACCCGGACAGGCAGGGCCGTCGTCCGGCGATCTCCCTTCAATTTCAGGATGCTAAAGCAAAGGAACATCCCAACGATGATTACGAAGTAGAGGACGTCCTTAGTCGTGATCAACCCGGTGATCATTTCCTGTGTCCGGCCTGAGATGGACAAAAAATAGGTCAGGTCCCTGACGAAATCGACGCCCTGCCAGACCGTCCCGATATAGTACAGCGCGGCGAAAGTTACCAGGGTGCTCAACGCGGCCACTACCTGGTAAGTGGTCAGACTGGACATAAACAGCCCGATGGAGGAATAGGCGCAGAGGAGCAGGTAGAGACCCAGGAGCCCGGAAAGCAACAGCCCCGTATCGGCGGATTGGATGCTGAACGTCCCGAATAAGGCAAAAACCGCCAGGATCAGTATCAATAAAAAGGAATAGATCATCATTGCCAGGAACTTGCCCAGGATGATATCCGAAACGTCTATAGGCGACGAATACAGCAGCTTGATCGTACCACTGCTGGTTTCCCGGCTCATCAATCCCATCGTCAGCAGGGGGATAAACAGGTACATCTTTTCCGTCATACCCGAAAACAAACCCATCTGCCCCGTAAATATTCCCGACGTCAGGAACCGCAGGGATCTAAGGTAGGGACCGCCCAGTTCCTGGCGCGTCAGGAGGGTCTCCAGGGCTCCGGTATAAGCCAGCCCGCACTGGAATAAAAAAATGATCAGGAGAAACCAAGCAATCGGGGAATAAAACAAGATACTTAGTTCCAGCTTGGCTATTCTGAATATGGTCTTCATCACTTTTTGGGGGATTGATTGGATAATTGGGCGAAAATCTCGTCTATGGAGCTCTTGTCCAGGCTGATTTCCTTGAGCCTCCATCCGTGTTGCACGCTTTCCGTTATCAGGCTTTCCGTGATATCGGGGGTGCCGGTAAAATACAGCCGGATCTGCCGTTCGGTCAGGTAATCCACCCTTGTGGCGCCGGGAAGGTGAAGCAGCGTTTCGGCCGCCGGCGGGTTGTCCATCCGCATCAGGACGCTGTGGGGCGCCACGTAATTGTTAAACGCGTCCATTGTATCCGAGAATACGATCCGGCCAGCTTCGATCATCTTAATTTCCTGGCAAAGCACCTGGACTTCGGAAAGGATATGGGTCGAAAAAATAACCGCCCGGTCTTCCGCGATTTCCTTGATCAGGGCCCGCACTTCGATAATCTGGTTGGGATCCAAACCGTTGGTTGGTTCGTCGAGCACCACAAGTTTCGGCCGGTGGATGATGGCCTGCGCGATCCCCACCCGCTGCCGGTAGCCTCCCGACAGGTTCCGAATGAGCCTTTGCCCGAAATGCGTGATGGCGCAACGTTCTTTGGCCTCCGCCACGGCCCCCCCGATCCTGTCCTTATCGATCAGCCGCAAGTAAGCGCAATGGGTCAGGTATTCATCCACCGTCAGGTCCATGTACAGGGGCGGATTCTGGGGAAGGAAACCGATCTGCTTCTTGGCGGCCTTGGGATCTTTTTGCAGGTCGATCCCGTCGATCAGGACTTTCCCTTCAGTCTGGCTCAGCACCCCGCAAAGGATGTTCATGGTCGTGGATTTCCCCGCCCCGTTGGATCCCAGCAGCCCCACAATCCCGGTCCGGCCTATTTGCATGTTGATGTCCCGTATCGCCCAAGCAGCAGCGTAGCGATGGGACAAATGTTCCACTGTAACAATCGGGTTTATCATCTTATGTTGTTTGTGCGGAAAGCCGCGCTAGTACCCCGGGTTTTGAATGAGATTAGGATTAGCTATAAGTTCCTGGAAGGGGATAGGATACAGCGAATCAAAGGGCCGCCAGTTGCTCTTTTCCTTGCTCAATACGGCATCAATCGTACCGGTCCGTTTCAGGTCGAACCAGCGGTTGCCCCATTCGGAAAACAATTCCCGCCGGCGTTCGCTCAACACTGAATCCACTAGGTCGGTCTGGGCCATAGAGCCGAGGGATGTGAGACCGGCCCTCACGCGGACCATGTTCAGATCACCAAGGGCATCCGTCGTTTCGTTCTGGCGGGCCCTGGCCTCGGCACGGATCAGGAGCAGGTCCGCCAGCCGGAGCATCATATAGTCCTCCTGTGTGGAGGCGCCGGTCGACGTATTCTTGTATTTGTACGGATAATAATATTGGGTGACCGTACTCCCAGAGGAGACCTGGGCGATGCCCATCCAGTTTACCGGACGCTGGTCCGCCGCAGCAAATGCGTTTAGCAGGTAAGACGTAATCGGGTAAGTGGGCGCCGTCGTGCTGGTGTACGGAATGAATGCCAACGGTTCCGACGTCTGGTAGTAGGTACTGTTAGGAGGTAGCTGCCAGATGGCTTCAGTACTCCCATCCAGGAAAACATTGTTCAGGTCGGATACCAGGCTGTACAACCCCGAATTCAGTACCGGCGTACAGGCTGTTTCGGCATCCGCCCACCGGCCCCGGTACAGGTATACCTTGGCCAGCAGCGCCATTGCTGTATATAAGTTGGGCCTGGCCCTCCCCGCGGAGGGATAAGCGGGAACCAACTTTTGCTGCGCATCCGTCAGATCGGCGATGATCTGGTTATAAATGGAATCCGCGGGTGTCCTGGCCAGGACCGCATTCACCTGGTAGTTCGTCGTGGTCACCAGGGGAACGTCCCCGAACAGGTTCACCAAGTTAAAATAATACAAGGCTCTGACGGTTTCGATTTCGCCCACCAGCTGCTGCTTTAAATCTGCGCTAATCCCTGTGCTTCCCGAAACGCCCACCAGGCAGGCATTGACGTCGTATAGGTTGGTGTAAGCATTGGTCCACATATTGGCCAGGTCCAGGTTATCCGTCGCGGAGATCGTATTGTTTCCAAATTCGTTCAGGGACTGATCAGTATAGTAGGAAGAGCCCAGGTAGCTAACTTCATCCCCGGTTAACCCGGTATATACGGTAAGGCCTCCATTCAGGAAATCCTGCCCCCCAAGGCTCACACCGATAGCGTTGTACATACCCGCCACCGCACTCATCACGTCCAGGCTGTCCCCGAATACCTGGGTACTGGCGATCTGCGTCGGGCTATTGGGCGGGGTCTGGATCAGTTTCTTACAGGAGAAGACGGCCAGCAGACCCGGCAGGAGGAGCAGGGACAGATGCCGACGGGTTATATGTTGTAAAGCGTACATGTTCCGGTTCAATTTAGAAGTTAAAGGAAAGACCACCAGCCACGATGCGCTGCGTGGGAATGGCATAAAGACGGCCTGGAAGCTCGGGGTCGCCGAACTTGTAATCCGTGATCGTAAACAGGTTCTGTACATTCAGGAATAGATTACAGCCTTGCATCTTTATGTGTTTCAGCCACGAGGGCGACAAACTGTAGGAAAAGGACAATGTCTTCAACCGGATATAGCTATCGTCGCTAAAGGCGGCGGAGGAATAGATAAAGTCGTCTGCCGCCAGGTAAGCATTATAGTTCTGTCCCGTCGTCAACACTTCAAAAGGCGCCTTATCCCCCGGTTTTTGCCAGAACTTGCCATATGTCAGTTCGGGCAAATTGTTGGTTCCCCCCGGCGAGATTTGACTATACACGCCATACTGGTAGTTATAGTTTGTCCCCTTGGAGAATTGGAAAAAGACCATGAGGCTAAACCTCTTGTAGGTAAAAGTGTTGCCCAGGCCCCCGAAAAATTTGGGTGCCAGGTCTGCCAGGGGCTGCCAGTCTCCCCCTTTGGACGGCAGGTTCGAGCTGGGGGAATAAGTCGGTACACCCTTCGCCGTCCGGAACTGGAAGAGACCTGTTGTATCATTTACACCCAAATATTTGAATCCGCTGACAAGCGTGGTGGAACGCCCCACGACGTACTCCGTGGCATAGCTGGAATTAGCTAGCCCCGGAAAAGCAAGCAATTTATTCCGGTTCGTGCTGATATTAAACGTAGTGGTCCAGGAAAAGTGTTTCCCTAGGATATTCCTGGAAGTGATGGTTGCTTCCCCTCCCCGGTTGCTGACGGTGGCGTTGAAATTCTCCACTACAGAAGGGAATCCGG
>Ga0302315_10004404_pt1 | contig 12318 bp, 9 predicted proteins | sample III_Palsa_N3_1_FD_200532 | JGI IMG/M metagenome (GOLD analysis project Ga0302315, IMG submission 200532) | Peat permafrost microbial communities from Stordalen Mire near Abisko, Sweden - III_Palsa_N3_1 | ecosystem: Environmental > Terrestrial > Soil > Palsa > Peat permafrost | place: Sweden... | reverse complement strand
CGCGATATTCGAGGTCCTTAACCAAACCCGAAACCTTATTCTGCTGCTGGTGGAACCTTATGTTTTCCTGGTTATAGTTATTCGATTGTACCGAAACATATTCATTCAGCTCGTTAAAAGCCAGCTGCTTATCGATCAGCAAGTCGTTTTGCGTTTGTTTTTGTGCCTTCAAATCTTCCAACTGCGGCTTAAGTATCAGTTCTTCGGCCCTCAGGCTTTCTATTTTCCGGGCGATGTCTTCCTTGCGATTAAGACTATTTTCAATAAATTCCTGGTATTGTTCCTGCCTGGCTTTTACAGTCACTAATTCGGTGTTAAGCAAGTTTAGTTCATGCGCTGCCTGCTTTATGTCGGCGGCTTTTCCCGAAGCCTTCAGCGATGAAAGCATTTGCTGCAATTCATCAAAACGCGTTTTAAAGCCGCTCAATTCAATATCGATCAGCTTCACTACCTTTAAAAGCGCTTCGAGGTTTTTAGCCCGGCCGATACGCTTGCCCTCGAACAAACCCACCGAGCCACCGGCCATGGTGTATTTAGACTTATTGAATTTGCCGCTTTTGCCGATCAAAACCAGGCCGGCTGGTAAATCAGCATTATTGAGCGCCGCTTCAGTGCCGTCATCCACGAGGTACACGTTTTTTAGCAAATGATCGCACAAGGGCTGGTAACGTTTGTCAACCTCCACCACATTCAAGGCAGGGGTTGCGCCGGCCAAACCATCAGGGGCGGGAATAGACCTCGTTGCGGCATCATTAAGCGCTTCGCCGGCAGGGCCAGGAGCGGCATGATCACGAAAACTGTTTAATACAAAAAACTGCGCCCTGCCCTGGGTAGCATTGCCGAGCAGGTTAATGCCTTTTATCGCGTCGTTAAAACTATCCACCACGTAATGGTTCATCACCGGTTCGAGATAGTTCTCGATAGCCACGCGGAACTCCTCGCGGCAAAACAAAATATCGCTGAACAAAAGCGCGTTTTTTGACCAATCGGTGTTCTTTTTCAAAAAACGAATCGACTCGGGGAAACCTTCGAGGTTATCCACCATGCTTTTGGTCAGGTTGTACTCGTTTTGTTTGGCATCCAGCTTCCTGCCTTCACGAATGATACCTTCCTGGAGCGAGCTCATTTCAGCCTCAACAGCTTTTATTTGCTGCTGCAGGTTATTTTCAAATTCAACCTTTTCATTATAGGCAACCTCAGAATTACTTACCCTTACTTCCAAATTGGCAACTACTTCGTTAAAATGCGACAGTTCGGCCTCTTTGTTGGTGGCATCCTCGGTATTTCGCTGACTTTCCTGCTCCAGGGCTTGCTGCTGTATTTTTAGGATCTCCAGGTCCTTTTCGGCTTGGTACACCTGGTTTTGCAGGCGCGAATTGATAGCCGTAAGCTCATTGACCTCGTTGCGAGCGGTCATTTGCCGTTCGCGCAATTCGTCTACTGCTTCTTTCAGGTCGGCAACACGCACCTTGACGGTTCCAAGGTTCTCGTCTTCACCAAGCTTTTCTTCCGTCAGCCTTTTAATGTTGTACAGCACATGGTTCAACTGGTTTTTATCACGCTCCAGCTCGTCTAATAACCGGGCTTCCTTATCCTGCTGAAATTTTAGCTGTTCGTTTTTCAGCTTCTTTTCGCTTTCATAGGCCCTTATTTTGGACACGTACTCATTTGTCGCTTTTTGTTGGACCGAAAGATTTTTCTCCTTTGTGAGACTGTCCAATTTCTGCTGTTGCAAAAATGCCTCGAGGGTATCAATATTGGTTACAATACCCGACTTTTCGAGCCTGTGGATTTGTTCCTTCTCCTCTATCCTGCCCAATGATTCACTGAAGGATGCTATCCTGAACGACGCCAACACAACGCTCAACGATTTATACTGCTCTTTGAGACGGTAATAACGTTCCGTCTTTTTTGCCTGGTTTTCGAGGGTTTTAAGGTTTTTTTCTATTTCAAAAAGCAAGTCCTCCACCCTTTCCAGGTCGGCCTCCGTGTCTTTCAACTTGCTGAAGGTTTGCTTTTTGCGCAATTTATATTTGGAAATACCCGATGCTTCTTCGAACAGGTTACGCCGCGAACCTTCCTTGTTGGTGATGATCTCGTCGATCATCTTCAGCTCGATAATGGAATAGGAATCAGCCCCAATACCTGTATCGAGGAAGAGATCAGTAATGTCTTTAAGCCGGCATTGCACGTCATTGAGGCGGTATTCGCTTTCGCCTGTGCGGAAAAGCCTGCGGGTCAGTGTTACCTGCGAAAAATCAGTGGGCAGGATGTTTTTCGTATTATCGAAGCTAAGCGACACTTCGGCAAGATTTGCCGCCTTACGGCTTTTGCTGCCATTGAAGATCACGTTGTCCATCTTTTCGGATCGCAACATCCGTGTACTTTGTTCGCCCAGCACCCAGCGGATCGCATCCACCACGTTGGATTTTCCGCAGCCGTTAGGGCCAACGATGGCAGTTATACCTTCATTAAAATTAATAGTGATCTTATCGCCAAAACTCTTAAAACCCTTAATTTCTAATTTGGTGAGCTGCATTTATCTTTATCGCGGGCTTATCGTTTCAAACCATCAAATTAATCATAAAAAATTGAATTTTTATTAACATTCGTGTGTTGGGATTAGAGATTAGTTGATTAGAGGTTAGAGATTAGTCCGAAGGTCTGGAAAGTCCGAATCCCGATAGCTATCGGGGCCGACCGCGTGCCGCCTTAGCTTTAGCGGTGGCGCAAAGACGCTGCGACTGAGGTTTCGGCTAAAACAACTCTTAGAAGTGCATTTTAACCGCAGAGAGCGCCAAGAATGCGCAGAGAACACTGAGAAAAAAAATGGCATATTGTCCGCCAGCTGGCGGGCTACCCTTGTCCGACAAAAATCACCCGCCGGCTTACGTACCGTTTAATGCCCCGGGGTATGATATTTATGGCATACTTACATCAATATGATTTATCCATATTGCAGCGCGGTCGGCATTTGCTCTGAAGTCGGCCAGCATAAAATCCTTATTGTAAGTTACCATTTGCTTGCGGTATAATTTACCATTTACTAAAACCGAGATGGGTTTGCTGAGGTCGACCATTTCAGGTGACAGCAATATTGAAAAAGACTTTACATCTGACGTTTCCACATCAAATACATTATTTTTAAAGGTGGCTTTTATCGCTCCCGACTTCTTGCTGTATTTATAGGCCCTCAATAACGTGTCACGGATTATAGCCGTGTCTTTTTTGCCTAATACGATCCATTTTTTTATGTCGAAATTAATATTTTTATCCCAGGCCGCCCGTTTGGCGGTTGTATCCAGCGCCGTTATCTGGAGCCAGTCGCAGCGCCCGTATTTTACATCATCGCATTCCCAAAATATTTTTGGATGGAAAGGATCGCGTTTTCTTTTAGACAGATCGTCAAACAATAATCGAAAGGCCGGTTCCGATTCGTCAAATTTCGGAAACCAATGCGGGAAACCCTTATACCGGTGATCCTGGTAGTCCGCTCCTATTTTTTTCATGACCACGGACAATGAATCGTTAGCGTCTGGCGGATAGTAATAATCCTGGTCGGTGGACACATTAAAGAACGACCGGTTAACGATATTCCGGATATAGGTTCCCCCGGTTTCTACCCTCGGCCGGGTATTAAACCCATAAAACGCAGCGAACGGGGAAGGTTCTTTCATCAAATAGGAAAATGACCCAGTAGCGCCGTTGGAATGTCCGGAAATAAACACCCGGTTATCATCCACATTGATCACCTGCTTGATCTGTTTCAACATGGCCGGCACCATAAAAAAGCCGGCATCCGGGTACATCCAGTTATAATCGCGGTTTCCATTAGGATAAACCATGATAACATCACCCGCGTATTTGGTATAATACCGGTTCCAGCCGCCTGTGTACCGACCAGGTTCCACCATATCCGGATAACCGACATTGGAACTGACTGCCCCATGCAGAAAAAACAATACTGCATAGGATCTTTTGGGATTATAGTTGAGGGGCATTACTACTAAAAACGCGGTATGGACACTGTCTGTAATTTGAAACTGCAGCGAAAGATACCTTTCGCTGATAGCAGGGAAGCTATTGTAATGTTTTATTTTTTGATAAGCTAGGTCAGCTTTATCATCCCTCAAGTCGAGCTTTCTTAGCATCGCCTCATTTTCGATCCGGTGCTGGATAGTTAGGACTGAATCCAATTTATTCTTTTCCTTTCCCGCGATCTCCCGCTCTTTAGCCTGCACACCAGCTATTATAGTTTTCCACTGCGGATCATTCTTCAGAAAATCGAAGTTTTTGTCGTGCATCAGCTCTTTGCTGAACACGAAAACACCCTCGGAGTAATTACATCTGACATAAGCCCTGATTGCCTCCAGCGCCTTCGCCTTGTTATTGGCCAAACTCCACGACAAGGCCGAGCGGTAGGCAATACCATTGGATGCATCGCCCTTTAGGTACAGATCGTAATTGCTGCCCGCGCATTCATAATCTTTCGCTTTAAAGCAGGAATCGCCTTTGGCAATATAATTTTGAGCGAAAAGTAATTGCGGAAGAAAAAATGACAGGAAGAAAAGTTTTTTCATTGCAGGTTTAATTTCACATCAAAAATCACAGCATAACGCTTCCCAAAAGAATGCAATTGACAACCCGTCTATTATCATTGATGAACCGGTATACTGATGAATATCCGCTTTCATCAATAAAGATTGCCTGTTCGTGTATTTTTAACGCCTTTAAACCTAAAGCCGTTATATATTTAGCATATGAAACGCAAGCAGATCGTATACATCCATATTATTGTCTGGAGCGTTTTGTTCATCAGCGAAGTTTTATTGAACTATGCCAGCAGCCGTACACCGAAGGATTTGCATACCTTTTTCAAAAACCTGTTAATACAAGCCTGTTATCAAATCATACCGATAAGCTGTTTCTATGGAAGTTATCTCTTTGTGGCGCCACAGTTTTTTGTGTACCGGCGCTATTTACGTGGCATCGGCTATTCCATCTTAACATTAACAGGGATCACCACTCTGCGCTATTTGCTGGAGTATCATTTCTTTATCCCGGTATTGAATTTTGACAATTACTATGGTCATCCCTGGCCGGTAAAAGATTATATCGAGAATATCTTCTTTTACTATTTCCCAAAATACTTCGTCTACGGCCAATTGTATTTTTTCGCAGAAAACTGGTACAAGGACAAGCAACTGAAGCAGGAACTGCAAAAGGAAAAATCAGTCGCGGAACTGGCCTTTTTGCGCTCACAGATCAATCCGCATTTTTTATTCAATACCATCAATGATATCTATTCGCTCACTTATCAAAAGTCTGAACGGGCGCCCGAGGCTTTGCTTAAACTATCGGAACTGTTGCGTTATATGCTTCGGGAAGGCAATACGGATATGATGCCTTTGCAGTTGGAGATAAAATACCTGGAGAATGTATTCGAGTTGCAACGCATCGGCGCTAAGGGGAGAGCGTATATCAATTTCGAGGTGGAAGGTTATGTGGGCGAACAACAAGTGGCGTCCCTGCTTTTTATCGCTTTTGTCGAAAACGCTTTTAAACACGGCATTTTAAATGATAAGGAAAATCCGGTCCTGGTACACTTAACGTCCACTATTGAAAGTGTCAGTTTTTCTATCCGTAATAAAAAAAACAACTTCCAAAAGGATGCTACAGGCGGGATCGGGCTGAGTAATGTACAGCGTCGCCTCGAATTGATCTATCCTGGCAAACATCAGCTGGATATCAGTGACGGGGAGGAATTTTATACCGTTAACCTGGTTTTACAAATAGGCTTATGAGTATCCGTTGTTTAATTATTGATGACAAGCCTCTGGCTGTAGATGTTTTAGCTGACTTTGCCCGGAAAGTACGTTTTCTGGAATTGGTGGCTACTACAACCAACCCCATCGAAGGCTTGTCCATCGTGAGGGAGCATCAGATCGACCTGGTTTTTTTGGACATCCAGATGCCGGAGCTGACTGGCCTGCAATTCATGAAGATTGCAGGTACCCAATGCAAAGTAATACTTACCACCGCTTATGCTGAATACGCACTGGAGGGTTTTGAGCACGATGTGGTTGACTATTTATTAAAACCTATTGCGTTCGATCGCTTTTACCGCGCTGCGGAGAAAGCGCTGAAAATTTTAACAAATGACCGCAAGAGCCAGTCCACAGAAAAAAATGAGAGCGCGGTTGATGATCAGAAACAGGCTGAATACCTTTTCATCAAAGTCGAGCATCGGATACAAAAGGTAAATCTTCGTGATATCCGCTTTATCGAAGGCATGCAAAACTATATCACGCTAAATACTACAAAGGGCCCCATCATGAGTTTGCAGACGCTGAAAAAGATTGGGGAACAGTTACCGCCAAAAGAATTTGTACGGGTACACAAATCCTACATCGTATCCCTGCGGCATATTACATCTGTTGAACGAAGCAGGATCTACATAAATGAACAAGTAATTCCGATAGGAGATAGTTACCGGGACGGTTTTTACAAATCAGTTGATAATTGATTTTGCGTGGTCGATGATAAGTCCCCGCCAGTTCAAGCCTCTCGATTGAACCCGAGCCGTTGTCAGCGTCCGCTGGTGTCCAACCTAAAATTCAATGGGCATGTAATTCGCTATTAGCTTTGTGACAATAAATGAGAAGCTTGTTTCCACAAAACAATTTCTATATTTCCTTACTTTAATCTTCAATCTATAAACAGCAGATAAACATGAAAATATTAGTATTTGGCGCGACAGGCAGGATCGGAAGCCGCATTGTTACGGAAGCATTGAACCGCGGGCACGAAGTTACCGCGGCTGTTCGACAACCGGAAAATTATACAGTTGAGGCGCCTCATCTTCGGGTTACCAGGGGCAATCTTTTTTTTGCGCAGGATGTGGAGTCGGCGGTGTTTGACCATGATGCCGTTGTAAGCGCCTTTAACTACAAACCGGGTGTGAATCCGCCGTCGACGATTGTTGAAGTAGCCGTGCCGCTTTTAAATGGCCTAAAGCAGGCCGGGGTAAAGAGGCTGCTGGTTATCGGCGGCGCAGGCAGCCTGGAAGTTAGTCCGGGCGTACAGATGGTTGACACACCCGGCTTCCCCGAAGCCTATAAAGCCGGGGCGCTGGCACAACGGGATGCGTTAAAAGTGTACCAGCAGGAAAAAGAAATAGAGTGGACGTATTTAAGCCCGGCGGCTGAAACCGCACCCGGCGAGCGCACCGGTAAATTCAGAACGGGCAAAGACCAGTTGATAACCGACGCCGCAGGCAAAAGCTTTATATCAATGGAAGACCTCGCAATCGCGGTTATTGATGAACTGGAAACGCCGATGCACATAAGGGAGAGGTTTACGGTCGGCCCAACCCCCTAACCCCCTAAAGGGGGAACAATAGCGGCGAGCGGCGCTTCGGTAGCATGTCGGTTACTCAAAATATAAATGCTCGCCTTGCTAATATCGAATCATAAATTTCGACCCGATAGCTATCGGGTATCTAATATCGGGTTTCACTTCATCATTCAATATTCAACATTCGGATATTCGACACTAAATCTTCAACTCCCCCTTTAGGGGGCTGGGGGGCGGGCTGGTAGGCTAATTTCTCCCTTTAAATACGTCACCGCTTTTCCCGCTATAAGCACCCTGTCTCCCTGGAGTTTGCACCACAATTCGCCTTTGCGGGCAGAAAGCTGGAAGGCGTGTAATTCAGTCTTTCCTAACTTTTCGGCCCAATACGGAATCAGGTTGCAATGCGCTGAACCGGTTACCGGATCTTCGGGGATGCCGGCGCCGGGGGCGAAAAAACGGGAGATAAAGTCGGCTTTTTTGCCGCGGGCGGTAACAATTATGCCCACCGTGTCCATTTTTGAAAGCGCAAAGAAATCGGGGGATATTTCCTTAATATCATCTTCAGTTTCGTAAACCACAAAATAATCCCTTGATCTTAACACTTCCACTGGTTGCTTTTCGCCCAATGCTTCGATAAGCCCAACCGGGGGCTCAATAAGGATCGGCGGCCTGGAAGGGAAATCCATGCTGTATTTATCTCCGTCTCTTTTTACGGATAACTCGCCGGCTTTTACGGTTTCAAAATGTATTTCAGTCCCTGTATAACCCAGTTCAGTAAATAGTATATGTGCCGAGGCAAGTGTCGCATGGCCGCACAGATCGATCTCATATTCGGGGGTGAACCACCTTAGCTTGTAACCGCTGTCGTTTTTTATAAAAAAAGCGGTTTCCGCGAGGTTGTTCTCCTTGGCTATATTTTGCATGGTTTCATCGGAAAGCCATTCTTCCAATGGACAAATCGCGGCCGGGTTGCCGCCAAAAAGCTTATCAGTAAAGGCATCAGCCTGGTAGATTGGGATCGTCATGATATAAAGTTAATTTGAAAAGTAAACGGCAAAAGCCAAACACGTTTTTTGTTGAACAGTTCCGGGAGGAATCCGGATAAGCAGCGTTTCGCTTTTCTCTTTCACATAAATTCCGGCTGCTAATTTAATATAAATACTCATTCTATCCACAAAACCGAATTCCCGGTGTGAGGCTCATTTTTCTCCCATAATTTATTGCCCGGATCCAATATCCAGTCCCCGTCCACCCGGAATTTATAAAGGTATTTTTCCGGCTTCAGGTGAAAGGATATCGTCCACTCTCCGCCTTTAAGGCCCATCGAATATCCGTCCGGCTGCCAGTTGTTAAACGTTCCGCATAAGGTAACTTTCTTTGCATCCCCATGCCCCTTCAGTTTAAAGGTATAATTCGGTTTAACCGCCAAAAAAGACCATTCTTCACCGTCTTTAACCGAATAATGCGGGTTTGCCGGGTCGCGAATTTGTTTATTGTCTACCATAAAGCGATAGTCGTAGTTTCCCGCCGGAAGTATTAGTGACAAAATCCAGTTGCTTCCTTTTTTTTGCAGTTGTAAGTCGTCCGCGTCAAAACCATCAAAATCGCCTGAGAGCTTAACGCTGTTAGCATCCGGATAGCCTGCCAGCCTGAATACAGCAGGCTCACCTACGTGTAAAACCGAATTGAGGTAACCGTATTTATCTTCACTTTTGTCTATGTCTTTGTTTTTTACTTTTACGCGATTAGCCGGGTCGGTTATCCATTCGCCATCAACCATAAAACGGTAATAATATTTACCCTCGGCCAAATAAATTTGCCGATCCCAGCCCTTACCCGTCTTTTCCATAACCAGCTCGTTAGCATCCCAGTTGTTGAAGTCTCCGGCCACCATCACACGCTTCGTAGATCGGTAGCCCGCCAGCCTGAACGTAAAGTTATATTTAAAATAAACGGAATTGACATTGCCGGCGCCATCATCAACCCGCTGCAGGTTGTTGGGGTCGGTCATCCACCTGCCGTCAACTATAAATTTGTATTCATACGCGCCGGGGTCCAACTTAAGGTCAAGTATCCAGCCCCCATCGGTTCTTTTCATCAGGCCCTTCAGCGTGCTCCAATCGTTAAAGTTACCCGACAAAAACGCCCTTTTGGCTCTTTCGAATCCAGGCAATATAAACCGTGTTAAACCTGATGACAATTCATACACGGTAATCTTTGCATATTTATTTACGCCATATTTAACGTCGGCCGGGTATCCCGGTTTCCCATCCACGCTGGGAATCATTGTGGTAACCCAAAAAGGCCGGTCCTGCGGATCATAGTCGACATTAATTAGCAGTCTTTCAAACTGTATAACATCACCCCGCCTGGATGTCAATTGCCATCCGTCATTGTTTATAGCCGCAAAATCGCCCTTCATAATGGTCGCAGAATGGGCATTGCCAATACCGGCAACCTTCAATATGCTGTCTAACACGCCTGAGGGAGATTTTATATCGATAGTTAACACCAGACGATCGCTGGCAATCTGCAGTGAATTCCGGTTTTGCGCCGCCAGATCTTTGATACCGCAAAAAAGCAACATCCAAACAAGCCATATGTATTTTGCACCACTCATGTTTACTGGTTAGTGTAAATGTACATTTCAAATTCCTTTTTCACGAAGTTGATGGTGAATATCCCGCGTACAAAAAAATCGTATCCAAGTACGCCGTCAATAGACGATCCATACACCCTGCCCATTTTGTCGAGATCCGTTATCAATACGCGATTCTGCATAAACATCCGGTCACCAACACGCAGATGATCAAAACGCGCATATATTACTTCAAATGTTGAGCCGCCAACCCCGGTAAGTTTCGAGCGGCTGATCACCGGCATATCTTCGCCGATTTTTTTCGCCATCTTGTATTCCAAAAGATTGGTTTCAGCGCCGGTATCAAATGCAAACCAAAGGGTCGTATTATTTACGCTCCCTTTCATGAAAATAACGTCGTTCGTGTACCTGAAAGGGCTTACCATAAACCTGTCATGGAAAATCCGTTCTGTTTCGGGAATCTCGCCATTCCGATCCAATTTCTGGATGTAAAGTACGCTGCGAAAGAGATCGACCGTAATGGCGAATTTGGAGAACAAGCGGGTGCCTAACAAACCCAGTACCTTTATGCCGCGCCCGTTTTCGATAGCCGAAAGATCGGTCACATCGGCGGTAAGCCTGCTATATTGCAGATCAAGGATCCTGAAATTATGCACTACGGTACTGAAGGCGCCGTCCGCCTTGCCATTAATACCACCTGCCTCCTGATCGTCGATCTTTGGCGCATCCCTGAAATAGGTTTCATTTAAAACCAGGTAGGGCGCGCCGGTATCCAACACAAAATTGCCTTCAAGAGAATCTACGGTGGCTTCGATGATAATTAAATTGCCTGCTCTTTTTATGGGTACAACCAGCGTTTTAAAGTCGGCAAATGGTGCGGGGTCCGGGTCCACCCAGGCGTTTTTGAAGGTGATATCGCCTGTCGTTATTCTTTTATGTGCCGATGCGGAGCACCAGCAGGCAATAAAAAATAGCAACAGGTAAAGCTTTTTCACAAAGGGGCATTTGCCTGATAAGACCCGGTTGCTGCAGCAGCGTTGCAGTTTTTGCAACATTTAACAAAAAACGAGATTAGCCTATCCCACTCAGGTAACGGTAGGTAACCAAATCATCAACACCGTTCACCGGTTTGGTGCAGCCATTTTCTAAAATAATGATTCTGTCAGCTACGTCAAGCACATTGTAATATTGGTGGTCAGTAACAATAATTCCCTTTCTTTTGGCGCAGGCTTTAATTACCGGTTTAAAAAACTCCGTTTGTGCAGGTGAAATATGGGTAAAAGGCTCGTCCAGGAGGATAAAGTCGGCACGGTTGTAAACAATCATCAGTGTCTCCAGCATGCGCAATTCGCCTCCAGAAAGCTCGCCGGCCGTTTTATGGTTATGTTTTTGATAAACCGGCTGGCTGGTAAACTCATCCCAAAATTCCACATCAACCAACATTCGGGCCAGGCTGCTGATCCGAATGCCATGCGGCAGGTAATTATGCTGCGGCAGATAAGCAATGCTGCCATTTGAATACCCATTGTAAATATATATATCATCAATGCTTACATACCGGTAGGATGGTTTAAGCGATCCAAATATGATCTTCAGCAGCGAGGATTTTCCGGAACCATTACGGCCCAGCAATCCTACGATCTCGCCGAGGCTGCACCGCAAGGCAACATCCTGCAATATCTTCCTGTCATCGAATGACAATTGGACACTATCTACTTTTAAAGTGCGCGATGACATAAATAATTAGTGAAATGAGCAGGTAAGCAAACACGAAACTGATGATATCCATTAAAAAAGCCTGTAGTACAATGCGACGCATCCTGTAGCCGGCATTGCGAAAATAGAAATAGCTTTCTTTAGCAGAATAACCCTGCAAAACCGAGGCAGAAATAAATCCGCTGATTTTAGCCCAAAACAGTACAACAGCATTCAATTCGCCGAAGCCAAAAAGAGCCAGGAAGATCCAAACAATCGTAAATGTCACGTTATAAACCAACAGGATGCGGTAGTATTGAATGGTAAGGATTGCGGTCCGTTTCAAAGGGTTAATAGCGATAAACTATCAAACAGAATATTGAGCGGAATATTGTCACTTATCGAAAATGAAAGTCGGATGCCACAATTTCTATTTTACCGCCGATGTTGGTGTTATCACCAACATCCTGCACTCCAGCGTCTATTCTGTCAAACCACTACATAGTTCGCCTGGCAGGGGGCTTATCGGATAGTTGATAACACCGGTTTTGTTGGTGATAACACCACAACTGTTCGGAAGAATTAAGTTGTAGCCAAAACTCCTTCCCACGGGGAAGGGTGCGGCTGGCTGCGATGTGGCGGGTAGGGGTTTCGCCGCCAAACCGGGT
>Ga0302315_10004401_pt1 | contig 12323 bp, 7 predicted proteins | sample III_Palsa_N3_1_FD_200532 | JGI IMG/M metagenome (GOLD analysis project Ga0302315, IMG submission 200532) | Peat permafrost microbial communities from Stordalen Mire near Abisko, Sweden - III_Palsa_N3_1 | ecosystem: Environmental > Terrestrial > Soil > Palsa > Peat permafrost | place: Sweden... | reverse complement strand
GGCTCGATGGAAGGCTTCCTGGTCGACGGCGGCTTATACGACCTCGTGGCCAGTGAATATGCAAAGGCGGGTGACTATGAAAAAGCCTATGCGGAAGCGCTGAAAGCGAGCGCCGCGCGCGCCAATGCCTACCGGAAAGAAACCGCCAACCGGGCGATTGCCATGCAAATTCAGCACCGCACCGAACGTGCACGCGAAGAGGCGCAACACTTCAAGAGCTTGGCGGAAGTCGAAGCCAGGCGTGCCGAGATACTGCATCAAAACAGCCAGACCCTGGAGCGTCTCTCCGCTATCGGCCGCGAAATCACCGCGCACATCGACGAGGCGGCCGTATTCCAGGCGCTTGATCGTCATGTGCACGCGATGCTCGATGCGCAGGTATTGAATATCTGGCTGGTCGAAGGCGATACCATCAAGATGCATTTCGGCGTCGAGGAAGGCGAGCCATTGCAGAAAGTGGAAGTCAAGCTGGACAGCAAGATATCCCACGCTGCCGCTTGCGTGCGGGAATTGCGGGAAATCTACGTGCATTCGACAGAAGGCGACCTTGGTCCCGCTCACGTTTCGGGCACGCGTCCTATGCTCAGTTGCCTGTTTGCGCCGCTGGCGGTCGGCGACACGGTATTTGGCGTCTTGACGATACAATCTCCGCGTGAAAACGCTTATGGCGAGCGTGAATTGCAGATATTCCGCACGCTGCTGGCCTACGGCTCGGTCGCCCTGGCCAATGCTGCCAATGCACGCAAGCTGGCCGACGTGAACATCGAACTGGAGCGGCAAAAAATGGCAACCGTGCTGGTGCATGCAGGGAAAATGATGGCCATCGGTAAGCTAGCCAGCAGTGTGGTCCATGAAATGAGCCACCCGGTCGGCAGCATATCCATGCTGACCGATGCGATCCAGACCTTGCGCGAAAAGAATCGCCACGCAGAGGCGCTCGACGTGACGTTGCGCATAGGCCGCGAAGTGAATCGGCTGCGTGGCCTGATCCTGCGCCTGCGCAAATTTGCCCGTTCTGACCCGGCTGATGTCGAAGCCATTGCCTTGCATGCGGTGATGGATGATGCCCGCCAGCTCTACCTGCACCAGCTCGATATGGAAAACGTCGTTTATCGCGAAGAAATCGAGCCGCTCTCGGTGCTGGTCGACTCGGAGCGCCTGAGCCTGGCTGTCGCCAATATCGTCCTGAATGCCTGCGATGCCATGACCGGGCGGTCGAACAAATCGGTGCTCATGAAAACCCGGATGGACGGCGAGCGCGTGCGCCTTTCCATTCGCGACAATGGCCCTGGGTTGGCGCCCGACGTGCTGGAGCGGATCATGGAGCCATTCTTTACCACCAAATCCGACGGCCTTGGCCTGGGCCTTTCCATCAGTGCAGAATCACTGGCCTCGATGAATGGCGCCATTGAAGTGAGCAACCATGTGGAAGGCGGCGCGGAATTTACCCTGATTATTCCCGTCGTCCCGGTTACCTAGCCTAACGATACGGCTTGAGGATATGTGATAACAATGCAAAGTGAAGCCAAAATCAAGATCGCGGTCATTGAGGATGAAACGGGTTTTCGCGAAAGCCTGGAACTGGTTTTGCAACTCGCCGAGTTTGACGTCAGTAGCTTTGCGAGCGCCGAGGATGCCATGGCGCAATTGCAAAATATAGCTCCCGACGCCGTATTGACCGATCTGCAGTTGCCGGGCATGGACGGTGTGGAAGTCATCAGGCGATGCCGCGAGCTGACCCCTGAGCTGCCTGTCGTCTTGATGACGGCGCACGGCAACGTGCCGACTGCCGTGCAAGCCATGCATAGTGGTGCCTATGACTTCATTGAAAAGCCATTCTCCAACGAAAGACTGATCGCCACCTTGCGCCGTGCCAGCGAAAAGCACCGCCTGATCGTGGAAAACCGTTCGCTGCGCTCAACCTTGGCCGAGACCTCGGGCATGAGCGGCATACTGTGCGGTGAGAGCCCTGCGATGCAACGTCTGCGTAACACCATTTTACGCATTGCCCCGGCTCCGGCCGATGTCCTGATCTCAGGCGAGACCGGCACCGGCAAGGAATTGGTCGCGCACCTGATCCATACCTTTAGCAAGCGCAGCGGTAATTTCGTCGCCGTCAATTGCGGCGCCATTCCTGAAGCCTTATTCGAAAGCGAACTGTTTGGCCACGAAGCCGGCGCTTTCACCGGTGCGCAAAAACAACGCATCGGAAAAATCGAGCATGCCGAGAACGGTACCCTGTTCCTCGACGAAATCGACAGCATGCCTTTTGCCATGCAAGCTAAACTGCTTCGCGTGTTACAGGGGCGCGAAATCGAACGTATCGGTTCCAACAAGGTGATACCTGTTAATTTGCGCGTGGTCGCCGCCACCAATAACGATATCAAGGCGCTGGTCGAGCAGGGCAAATTTCGCGCCGATCTGTTTTACCGTTTGAATGTCGTCACGTTGCAGCTGCCGCGGCTGCGGGAGCGCCTGGAAGACATTCCCCTCCTATTTCAAAATTTCCTGGAAATGGCGGTGATACGGTTCGAATCGCCGCCTGTCGAACCGAGCCGTGAAATTCGCGAGCGTTTGCTAGCCTACCACTGGCCCGGCAACGTGCGCGAACTCAAGAACGCCGCCGAGCGCATGGTTCTCGGCTTGCCCTTGATCGAAGGCGAACCGGACGCTGAAGTCGACCGCAGCGCACGTTCTCTCAAGGATTCCATTGCCGCCATCGAGCGCTCGCTGCTGGAGTCGGCGCTGCGCCGCAGTCAGGGCGATTTGCAATCGGTTTGTGCCGAGCTTGATGTCACCCTGTCTTCGCTGTATCGGAAGTTAAGTACACACGGGCTTGAGCCGGAATCTTTCAGGAGCAAATGAGCAGCGTCCCGGATCAAGGATGGAGAATGATTTCATTCACTAATTCATCCGGAGGTTTTTGTATATCGAGCTGGAATCCGCGCTCGTCTTCTGCCAATGGCTGGAGGTCGCGGAACTGGCTATCCAATAACGAAAGCGGCATGAAATGCCCGATACGCTCGGTAATGCGTGATGCTATTACTGCCTTGTCGCCGTTTAGGTGAACAAATATCAAGGCGGGATCACCTTCGCGCAACAAATCTCGATAGGAGCGCTTTAGTGCCGAGCACGATACAACCAGCCCCTCGGCATTTTCTCGGGCATTTGCAACGCGCGATTGCAAATGTAATAGCCATTCGATGCGATCTCCGTCGGCAAGCGGTATCCCGTTTTTCATCCTGGCGATGGCGCTTGGAGAGTGATGGTCGTCTCCTTCCACAAAAACGATCCCCAAGCGAAGCGCCAGGCGCCGCCCGACTTCGCTCTTTCCGCAGCCGCTTACGCCCATGATGATCCATCGCTGTGAGGCCTGGTTGACTTGTTTCGCTTGCATGTTTGATGGAGCGCCTTTTTATTGCTCTTTACTCTTCTGTTATTTGCGAACAACTGAAATCGATTTCATCATTTTCTTGCATTAGACATCGCAATTAAATGCGTGTCAACAAAATGAGCAGGGGTCGCGATTTGATCATTGACGGGGCATTGTAAATATCCTTTGTTGACAAATATGAAAATCTTCATTTTCGAAAAAACGACAATCTGACCCTAAGTTGTTCATATTACCTGTCTATTTACGTCTAATTTTGTATTTGTAAAATCAGGCACGCATCAATGTTCAGTGGCAAATGAATTTGCCGATTTTGTATATTGACGCCTACTTCAGCAGATCAAGGCATGTTTTTACTGCCTGATATTTCTAAAGCCACTGAAATCCACTCTGAAAATGGTTGACGCAGCTTTTTTTTTGCGGTTAAATCCATTCCATTGATATGAAAACGTTTTCACATGCACTTAGCACGATATATTTGGCTGAAAAAACCACAAATACAATGGCGCGACTTCAATTGGACTTGTTCGGCACACACTCCGCGATGCTGACGACGGTGGCCGGTTCATTGATGGCAGGTACCTCCAAAGGCTGACTTATTATTTTCTATTCATCATTCTTTCAACCAAATCAATAAAACAATGAACGACATCAAGCAATTTCCACCATCCTTCACCTGGGGTGTTGCCACCAGCGCCTTCCAGATCGAAGGTGCTGCCGCCGAAGATGGGAAGGGGCAATCGATCTGGGATACGTTCAGCCACCAACCGGGAAACGTTATCGACGGCAGTAACGGCGATGTCGCCTGCGATCACTATCACCGCTATGCCGACGATGTCGAGATGATGGCGAACCTTAACCTCGATGCCTACCGTTTTTCGATGGCATGGGCACGCGTTCAGCCCACAGGCAAGGGCGCCTGGAACGAAAAAGGTTTCGATTTCTATGAACGCTTGCTCGATGCGCTGGCGCGCAAGGAAATGGCCGCCCATCTGACCTTATACCATTGGGACTTGCCGCAAGGCCTGCAGCAAGACGGCGGCTGGCTGGCGCGTGACACCTGCCATCGATTTGCCGACTACGCGCAGGAAGTCGCGCGGCGTTTCGGTGATCGTGTGAAAACCATCGCGACCCATAACGAACCTTGGTGCACCGCTAATCTTGGCTATGGCAACGGGCAATTTGCCCCGGGTGTGGCAGATGCCAAGTCGGCAATCCAGGTGTCGCATCATCTGCTTCTTTCGCATGGCCTGGCGTTACAAGCAATGCGGGCAATCGGTACGCCTGCCAAGCTTGGCATCGTGCTCAATCAATGGACGGCTGATCCTGCCACCGATAGCCAAGCCGACCGCGATCTTGCCAAATTCGAGTACGCGCGTTCGGTGGAGTGGTTTATGGATCCCATTTTCAAGGGGAGCTATCCGGAGTTGGCGTTGAAAATGCACGGAGCACATGCGCCGATCATTCATGAAAACGATTTCTCGGATATCGGCCAGCCGCTCGATTTCCTCGGTGTGAATTATTACACGCGTGCATTCTGCAGCGCCGAAACACCACCGCGCAGGCCGCAATCGGCGATGGGTTTTACCGACATGGATTGGGAGATTTATCCGCAAGGCTTGACTGAGCTTCTGCTGGCTCTACAGCGCGAATATTCGCTGCCGCCGATCTACATCACGGAAAACGGCATGGCCAATGTCGATCATTTGGTTGACGGCCAGGTAGCGGATACAAAACGAATCGAATACGTGCGCACCCATCTTGATGCATTGTTTCGCGCGATGGAGCAGGGCGTCGACGTGCAAGGTTATTTTCTATGGAGCCTGCTCGATAATTTTGAGTGGAATTCCGGTTACGCCAAGCGTTTTGGCATCGTTCATGTCGACTATGAGACCCAGCGGCGCACCCTCAAGGATAGTGCAATTTGGTACCGCAATTTCATTGCCGCCCAGCGTGGGCGCTGATTCGGATGATTGATTTGTATTAGCGACGATCAAGCCGAGGCGATGCCCAGCGGGTGGCGCATTGACGCTTTGGATCGCCGCTGCCAGGGGCAAATAAGCTGTCGGATGTTCTGTGGGCACGCCAGCCCGATTGCAGTATCCGAACGATCCATTTCACGAGGTTGACGCCATGTATTCCAATCCTTACTTCGACGGGCCGCGCTTGCTGGCAGATATTGGCGGCACCAACGCGCGTTTTGCACTTGAACGCGGCAAAGGTGAAATCGATGAGGTCGTGACGCTTGCTTGCGCCGATTACACCGAATTTGCGCACGCCGTGCAAGCGTATCTGGAACGCTGTGCTCGCGTACCCATCCGCCACGCCATCGTGGCGATCGCCAATCCGGTGTCGGGCGATCGTATCAAGATGACCAATCATCATTGGGAATTTTCAATTGACGCGACGCGGCGCGTGCTGAATTTGGACACCATGTTGGTGGTGAATGATTTCGCGGCATTGGCGATGGCGGTTCCCGCGCTAGAGCATCAGCAGTGCGAGCAGATAGGTGGCGGCACGGCGCGTCCTCAGGGAGTGATTGGGTTGGTGGGAGCGGGCACCGGTCTTGGCGTCGCGGGGCTCATCCCGGCGACCGGTCGCTGGCTTACGTTGGAGAGCGAAGGCGGGCACGTTGCTTTTTCTCCTTCCGACGAACGCGAATTGGCGGTCTTGCAATTCTGTTGGCAGCGCTACGAACATGTGTCCGCTGAACGGCTGGTGTCCGGCCCCGGCATTACGTTGATATACGAGGCGCTGGCAGCGCAACAAGCGACGCCAGCGCAGGCCAGCCTGGATACCGCCACGATCGTCGCTCACGCTTTGAATGGGAGCGATCCACTGTGCCGCGAAACGATAGACTGCTTTTGCGGTATGTTAGGAACGGTTGCGGCAAATGTCGCCGTCACCTTGTGTGCCAAGGGCGGCATCTATATTGGAGGCGGCATTGTCCCCAGATTGGGCGATTACTTCGCCAGATCGCCATTTCGCGCCAGATTCGAGAGCAAGGGGCGCTTTAGCACATTCAACGCGCAAATTCCAAGCTTTGTCATCACGGCACCTTTCCCGGCTTTCCTTGGTGCGTCGACAATTCTCGCTGAATACCTGGAAAATAATCCCCGCGACACCTATACAATGAACCCCGCTGTGATTGAAGCCGGGGTCGATGCCAGCCTGCGAGAATGATGGATTGCTTGGGTGCGAGTGATTCGATATCAACAATTCGACCATTCGCATTGACCACATATAACTAGAAAACGAGACATTACCATGCGCAATTTGGCATCGAAAACTTCACCTCTGCTTTGGGTGCCATCTGGCTACTTCACTATGGCGCTTACCTATGTCACCTTGACCAGCGTGACCGCCATCATGTTCAAGAATCTCGGCATGGATAACGGCAAGGCAGCGGAATACGCCAGCTATCTGATACTGGCTTATACGATAAAGCCATTGTTCGCGCCGTTTGTCGAAATGTATCGGACCAAGAAATTCTTCGTGCTTTGCGCGCAACTGATTCTCGGTCTTGGATTTGCCGGCGTCGCCCTGGTAATGGGATTGCCGGACGGTATAGCCATGCTGCTGATCGCGTTCTGGATATTGTCGTTTGTCGGCGCAACCCAGGACATCGCCTCCGACGGCGTGTATGTGACCTCGCTCGACTATAAATCGCAATCCCTGTATTGCGGCATTCAAAGCTTGAGCTGGAATATCGGTCCGATCGTGGCATCGGGCGGGCTGGTCTACCTTAGCGGATGGTTGCATACGAACCATTATCATCATGATGCGAGGATCTTTGGTCCTGACTGGATTGATGCATGGCGCATCATCTTCTACATTGTCGGCAGCTTGACGCTTGCCATGTGCGCCTGGCATCTGCGGGCGATGCCGGACGGGGCGCGCGCTGAAAATGCGCCGACATCCTTGTCCGGCGCCTGGCATATTCTGCAGGATTCGTTCGTGACCTTCTTTCAAAAACGCGATGTCTGGACGATGATCGCATTTGCTTTCCTGTTCCGTCTTAGTATCGGCTTTCTGGAAAAAATCGGACCGTTCTTCATGGTCGACCCGGTGACGAAGGGCGGCTTGGGTTTGTCCAACGAATTGCTCGGCATTATTTACGGCACCTACGGCTTGATTGCCGTGCTGCTCGGTTCGCTTCTGGGCGGCATTTTTGTGGCACGGCGCGGTTTGCAATCGACCCTTTTCCTGCTCTGCTGCGCGGTGAATATACCCAACATCACATTTCTCCTGATGAGCATCTATCAGCCCGGTAATTTGTTAGTCATCAACGCCGGCGTAGCGATTGAAAAATTCTTTTTCGGCTTCGGTTCGGTCGGATTCATGATTTACCTGATGCAGCAATTGGCGCCGGGAAAATACACGACCGCGCACTATGCCTTCGGGACGGGCTTGATGGGTTTGTGTATGATGGTAACAGGGGTAATCAGCGGCCACTTGCAGCAATTGCTTGGGTACGTCAATTATTTCGAATTTGTGATGGCTGCGACCATTCCTTCTTTCCTGGTGACCTGGTTTGCGCCTTTTCATCAAAAAGGAAATGAAACATAGGCGAATGTCGGAAGCAGGTACCATTTGTCGCTCTTGCAGGAGACATCATGAAATCCAACGGGCTTTCCTTTCATCATCCACTGGCTTTCTAGTTCGGTTGTTGTGCATTGATTGCGGGCGTTCTTGCCCATGTGCCGATGTGCCGATGTGCCTGATGGCTTCACAGAACGGCTATCGAATGGCCGGCGTGCCGATGGATGCGACGATGCTGGTTGGCATGGCCCTGATCCCTTATGCTGCAGAAATCTATCCGGTACATCTGCGTGGCACCGGTTCCGGCATGATCGCCGCAAGCTCCAAATTCGGCGGAATTCTCGGCGCGATCGGCGGCGTGGCAGGCGTCTTCAACAACCTCGGCTTGTCGGCATTATTCATCGCGGCGCCGATGCTGATCTCGGCGGTTATGTTGATGCGCAGCGGGATCGATACGCGCGGGCGCAATCTTGAGGAAATCCAGGATGCGGTATTGAATCGCGACCTAATGGCTAGCGAGAACCAGGCATACTGAATCGATTGTCACTTGCCATCGGGAAGATGGATCAGATCGGGTGATGTCACCACCCGGTGAATGCCCGCAAATAAGCTAGAACTCATTTGATAACAAAATGTCCGAAGACAAATTATGCCTTCGGACATCTTTGACCTGCAAATCAAGGCAACGGCTGACTTCGTTACGGAGACAGCCCGTTCCTCTGGGCTGTTCCGCAAAGTCTGTTTAGACGCTTAATACTTGACGCCAAGATTGATGCCGGCGGTGAGCGGCGCCAGATATTGCGCCTGCCATACAACCGCACCATTACTCGACCCCTGGGCCAGGGCGCTCGTCTTGATGTTGGCATTTTCGGCATTGCGGATATAGGCATCCAGGTACCACGACCTACCCGAAAGATAACGCAAACCTAGATCGGTTCGGGTATAGGCTTTTTGCTCATCGTTGGGATTGCCGGCGACGTTATTGGCAGTAGCTACGCCACCGTTGAACACGCTCAACCAGCTTGCAGTTTCATAGTGCGTGCTGATACGAGGAATCAATGTGCCTTCGCCAAGATGGAACACATGCTGGAACTGCAGCGTGGCGCCGAACTTCGGCGCATGCGGCATTCTATCGCCGGTGACGTTTTGTCCCGGAACACCAGGGCCTGCCAGGTTCGGCGTCATGATCTGGCTATAGTCATTGCTGCCCGCAATCATCGAACCAAGCTCAGCCGTTGGAATATAACTGGTAGTGAGCAGCAGTCGGTCATCCTGAGACAGTTTGGCGGAGAGTTCGGATTCCCACCCAACTACACTGGTGGTTCCCTGAACGTTATAGATCGCCAGCGATTGGCCACCGGTGCCGTTGAGTACCGAGCTGGCGAACTGGTAATTCTTGAACGCTTCGTCATAGATTGCGTTGTTCCATTTCACCGTTCCGCCCAGGAATGAACTCTTCGTGCCGATTTCGTAATTCAAGATCGTTTCCGGCGCGAACTGACCGGCCGGGCCAGCGGATGCGCCGCCGTCCTGCAGGCCGCCGGACTTATAGCCGGTGGAGACGCTGGCATAGATCATATTGTTGCGATTCAGATCGTAAGAGACTTTCGCGAGCCATGTTACCTTGTTGTCGGTATAGGTGCCGGCATTGTTGTTATACGATACGAAACCAGATCCCGGCTGTCCAATTGGTACCCCGTTATTCAGATTGGGGGCCTGGCTGTTTGAATTTGGCGTCACAGGGTATTGCGGGACGTTAGGATCACCGCTCCAATCGAAGTCATTGCCGCCGACATTCGATTTGTTGTCGACTGTATAGCGCAAGCCGCCGGTCAGGTGCAAGCTATCGTTCACGTTCCAGGTATCCTGGGTAAAAATCGCTTTCGAAGTGCTCAGCTCTTCTGGCTGGATAAACACACCTTGCCAATTGACTGGGCCTGCCGAAGTGCCTTGATTTTGCGGAATATCGAAGCGAATGTCGTTGTCTTCGTGGGAATAGTAAAGGCCCAACAGCCAATCGAGCTCATGTTTGCCGGTCGACTGCAGTTGTATTTCGTGACTGTAGTTTATGTAGTCGGAATAATCCGTGTTATCAAACTGGGTATTGCCGCCGGTGGCGAAACTGGTGGGCACTGCCAAGCCGGCATTTTGGTCGAAGGTGGAAGAGCCGCTAAAGGTTCCATATCCAAACGTATAGTTCAGCGAGGTGGAATCATTGAGAGCCCAGTCGACCCGGCTGCGGATGTTGCCGGCATTGCGATCAAGAGAGGGCGCTTGTTCGATTAACGCCGACCATAGCGGTTCACCGGCCCGAGGATTCTGCATCAGATTTTCGTCGAGCGTGCCGTGATCGACGAACTTCTCGTACGAGATATTCCATTTCAGGGCATCCGTCGGCTGCCAGAGGTAGCTTAGGCGGACAGCGGTTTGATCCTGTGCATCATACTTCTGGCCGCCGGTAACAAAGAGATTCGGATTGAGCGGCTGGAAGGGGCCCTTGTCGCCGGATGCCGCATAGGCGGCTTCCTGGCTTGCCAGCGAAATGACCGGTGCAGCCTGATAGGAGACATAGCCATCATGCTGTTGATGGTCAAAGGCAATGCGAATTGCCATGGTATCGCTCAGCGGAATATTGAATGCACCTTTGGCGCCGAGCGCATTGTAGCTGCCGCCGCTGGTTTCGAACGAGGCTGAGTTATCGCCGATCACCGGTTTGGCGGTTTGCATGTTGACCGCGCCAACGGTGGAATTTCGCCCCCATAGTGTTCCTTGCGGACCGCGCAGCACTTCGATGCCTTCCAGATCGAACAGCAGCGTGGTAGCGCCTTCGGCGCGTGGCGAATAGACGCCATCGACGAAAGTGGCCACCTCTGGGTCGGCGTATTCGGTCTTCGCTTCATCATTGCCGATACCGCGCAAGGTCATGGTGATCACGCCGTGATCGCCTTCGGTAGTCGCCGCAAAGCCAGGCACCAGCGCAGTGATGTCTTCGACGGTTTGAACGTGTGCATCCTCAAGGGCGGCTGCGCTGATCGCTGTGATCGCCAGCGGGGTTTTCTGCAAGGTGGTTGTGCGCTTGGTCGCAGTGACGACGACTTCCTGGATGGCGTTGGGATCGTTCGCAGCAGACGCTTGAGCTTGGGCCGACGCCGGTGGCGGCGCTGTTGGAACTTGCGCCTGCGCTGCAGTGGTGCCGGCCAGGAGTGCAAGAATGGCTAATTGAATCGGTGTACCCAAGGTTTTTCTGGGCATGGCTATGCGGCTTTTCATATGTCTCCTATTGTAATGAGGTTCATCAACATTGGCCCGTCGATGTCCGTTTCTATCTAAATCCTTATCTAAAAACGGTTTCAATTAACTTGAAATCGTTATCAAATCTTGTGAAATCGATTTCAATTTGTATGAAATCGATTTCATGATACATTTCGTAAAACATTTGTGTCAATTCAAAAGTGTTATTGCGTTTATTTTCACCACATTCCGATCAAACATTGTGAATTGGCAACGAGTGATGGTGGTAATGTTTATTAAAAGGCACTACAAATGGAACCCGTAAAAAGTATATTGATCGTCGGCGGCGGCACGGCTGGCTGGTTGACTGCAGCTTTCCTGGCACGCTCGCTGGGTACCGCTTCCGGTGAGGGGATACGCATCGCGTTGGTGGAGTCGAAGGAAATCGGTGCCATCGGCGTCGGCGAAGGCACCTTTCCCTCGATAAGAAGTACGCTTGCGGCAATCGGTATCGACGAAGCACGATTTGTGCGGGAATGCGATGCGACATTCAAGCAGGGCGTCAAATTCGTCGACTGGGTGCGTCCGCATGGCTCAGCGGGGAGCGATCACTACTTTCATCCGTTCAACTTGCCCAGCCAAAAGCCGGGTGGCCCGGAGTTGTTGCCCTACTGGTTACAAGGTGCAGCCGGAGACGGTGTCGCATTTGCAGAAGCGGCCACCATGCAAAAGCGAATCGCGGATGCATCGCATGGACCGAAACGCATCAAGGACGGCAATTTCCAGGGGCCAATGAATTATGCTTATCATTTCGATGCGGGGCGCTTCGCCGCGCTGCTTGGCGAACATGCGAGATCGCTCGGCGTCTACCATGTGCTGGCGACGGTTGAACGCGTCGAACTCGATGCGGACGGCGCCATTGCCGCCGTGGTGACGCGCGAATCCGGCACGCTCAGCGCCGATCTCTATATAGATTGCACCGGCTTTCGCGCCACCCTGATCGGTGAGGCCCTGGGTTCGCCATTCCGCAATATCAACGACGTGCTGTTCGTTGACCGTGCGCTGGCGATACAGGTGCCGTATGAACGTCCGGACGCGCCGATCCCGTCCTATACCATCGCTACCGCGCATGAAGCCGGTTGGAGCTGGGACATTGGGC
>Ga0302315_10004395_pt1 | contig 12343 bp, 9 predicted proteins | sample III_Palsa_N3_1_FD_200532 | JGI IMG/M metagenome (GOLD analysis project Ga0302315, IMG submission 200532) | Peat permafrost microbial communities from Stordalen Mire near Abisko, Sweden - III_Palsa_N3_1 | ecosystem: Environmental > Terrestrial > Soil > Palsa > Peat permafrost | place: Sweden... | reverse complement strand
TCGCTTTGTATAGGAATTTGTTACTTCCAAGGCTGATTGAAGAGAAAATGCTGATCCTGTTAAGGCAGGGCCGCATTGGCAAATGGTTTTCGGGCATAGGGCAGGAAGCTATTGCCGTTGGCTGCACACTTGCCATGCAAAAGGATGAGTATATATTGCCTATGCACCGCAATCTTGGTGTTTTTACCGCCCGCGAAATACCATTAGGCCGGTTGATGGGCCAATGGCAGGGTAAAGCTTCGGGTTTTACAAAGGGGCGGGATAGATCGTTTCATTTCGGCACACAGGAGTATAAAATTATTGGGATGATCTCCCATCTCGGCCCTCAACTGGCTTTAGCGGATGGAATAGCGCTGGCGGATGTTTTAAATAAGAATAAAAAGGCAACCCTGGTTTTTACGGGTGAAGGCGGAACCAGCGAAGGCGATTTTCATGAGGCGCTAAACGTTGCCGCGGTTTGGAACCTGCCGGTAATATTTATTATTGAAAATAATGGGTACGGCCTATCTACCCCAACAAAAGAACAATATGCCTGCAAGCGTTTGGTTGATAAGGCGATAGGCTATGGGATGGAAGGGCGCCGGATTGATGGTAATAATATTCTTGAAGTTTATCATACTATTAAAGGAATTGCAGAAGATATTCGGGTAAGTCCGCGCCCGGTTTTGGTGGAGTGCATGACTTTCAGGATGAGGGGGCATGAAGAAGCATCGGGCACCAAATATGTTCCTGAGCAATTATTTACCGAATGGAAGGCTAAGGATCCGTTATTGAATTTTGAAAAATATTTAATAGATGAGTTTGTGCTTCGCCCGGAATGGCCGCAATTTATCAGGAATGAGTTTAACAAGGTTATTGATGTTGAGATAGAAAAGGCTTTCAATGAGCCTGACATTGTAGCGGATGAAAACATTGAGATGGCGGATATGTACAAGGCCTATCGAACGCCAGTTATAACTCCATCTGCTAACAGCACTAAACGGAGATATATTGACGCTATAAGTGATGGCTTAAGGTTGAGCATGCAGAAATACCCTAATCTGGTTATAATGGGGCAGGATATTGCTGAATATGGTGGAGCGTTTAAAATAACCCAGGGCTTTCTGGAGGAGTTTGGCAAAGGCAGGGTGCGAAATACACCTATTTGCGAATCGGCTATTGTGGGCGCGGCTATGGGGTTGGCCCTAAACGGCGGTAAGGCGATTGTAGAAATGCAATTCGCCGATTTTGTAACCTGCGGCTTTAACCAGGTGGTAAATAATCTGGCCAAAACTTATTACCGGTGGGAACAGAATGTAGATGTGGTGATCCGGATGCCGGCAGGCGGTGGTACATCGGCGGGGCCGTTTCACTCGCAAAGTAATGAGGCGTGGTTTACCAAAACTCCCGGATTAAAAGTTGTTTACCCCTCAAACCCGGCTGATGCTAAGGGATTATTAATGGCTGCAATTGATGACCCGAACCCGGTAATTTATTTTGAGCATAAATATTTATACCGCAGTAATTCGGGTGATGTGCCGGAGGGTGATTATTTTGTGGAGATTGGCAAAGCGAAAATTGTTGCTTCAGGCACAAAAGCAAGCATCATTACTTATGGACTGGGCGTTCACTGGGCTTTGGAATACGCGACTAAACACCCGGAATTATCATTGGAAATTATTGACCTGCGCAGTTTACAGCCCTGGGATAAAAATGCTGTTGAGGCAAGCGCTAGAAAAACGGGGAGGGTTTTGGTTTTACATGAGGATACTTTAACCAGCGGTTTTGGGGCGGAGATAGCGGCGCATTTAGCAGAGCATTGTTTCTCTTATTTAGACGCCCCTGTAATTCGTTGCGCCAGTTTAGATACTGCCATCCCAATGAATAAGGATTTGGAAGATCAGTTTATGGCTAAAAGCAGGTTGGAAGAGAAAATGGGAACTTTGCTTTCCTATTAAATTGCTTTGGTTTTTGGGGTAGTTATAAACTGCCTTTATCCAGGGTTTCAGTCGCAGACTGAAACCAGTATGTGTGTATTAATTAATTAAAATTTCAAAGAATAGTATTTTATCTTTCGCAAGAACTATTGACGGGACACATACAAATTTCGGTAATTGGGTTTGGATAAGTACTGACAGTGTTTTGTCAGCACTTGTGTCATTCTGAGCATAGCGAAGAATCTGTAAAGTAGTTTACACCGTACAGATTCTGAACGGTGTGAAGAATGACAGAGCGGGCATACAAAGATGCGCCGTTTCAAAAATTGCATTGTACGGACATTTGTCGTTTCCCGAGGAAAATCTATTGCCTTACCTTTATTTTAATAAACATTACCTAAAATTATTTTTATGATACCTGTAAAAGGATACGCGGCGCAATCGCCGACAACTGATCTTGCGCCCTGGAATTTTGAAAGACGTGAAGTTGGGCCTCACGATGTACAATTTGATATTCAATTTTGCGGCGTTTGCCACTCCGATCTTCACCAGATAAAAAACGACTGGTTCCCGGGTATATTTCCGATGGTTCCTGGTCATGAAATTGTGGGTCGTGTGGTAAAAGTAGGTTCGCATGTAACCAAATTTAAAGTAGGTGACCTTGCCGGAACCGGGTGTATGGTGGATTCTTGTCGTGTTTGTGAAAATTGCAAACAAGATCTGGAACAATATTGCCTTAATGGTAGCTCGCAAACTTATAATGGTTTTGAGCAAGACCACAAAACCCCAACATATGGTGGTTATTCAAATTCGATAGTGGTACATGAGGATTTCACCTTACACATATCGGATAAGTTGGATTTGGCTGCTACCGCTCCATTATTGTGCGCTGGTATTACAACGTACTCGCCATTACGCCACTGGAAAGTTGGAAAAGGACATAAGTTGGCTGTTTTAGGTTTAGGCGGCTTAGGCCACATGGCAGTTAAATTTGGTGTTGCTTTTGGCGCTGATGTTACCGTGTTAAGTACGTCACCAAGCAAAGAAGCAGATGCTAAGAAATTAGGAGCCCATCATTTTGTGGTAACATCTGATCCGGAACAGATTAAAGCAGCTAAAGGAACATTCGATTTTATATTGGATACTGTTTCTGCAGAACATGATTTTAATATGTACCTGTCGTTATTACGGACTAATGGTACCATGATATGTGTTGGTGTACCATCTAAACCAGCTGAAGTTGCTGCGTTTAGCTTATTGGGCGGTAGGAAAAGTCTTGCTGGCTCTGGCATAGGCGGTATTGCCGAAACTCAGGAAATGCTTGATTTTTGCGCGGAGCACAACATCGTTTCGGATATTGAAATGATCGATATAAAGGATATTAGCACAGCTTACGAGCGTATGATTAAAGGCGATGTGCGTTACCGTTTTGTGATTGATATAGCTACGTTGTAGTTTAGATTTGAGGCGTGAGATATGAGATTTGAGACAGGAAGTTTTTCCTTGTTTTAAATCTCATATCTTGTTTATAGCTAGTGAGTAGGCTTTGGTTTTGACTGAAAATCTCACGTTTACTACCTCAAATCTCACATCTATTTTCTAATTTTGCGCCTCAATAAAAATTGTATGGCTAAGGCATCTGATATAAAAAATGGCAATATACTTCGCTTTAACGGCGAGCTAGTGCAGGTTGAAGAGTTTTTACATCGTACACCGGGCAACCTGCGTGCGTTTTACCAGGCACGTATGCGTAATGTTAAATCGGGTAAATTGGTTGAGTACCGTTTCCGCACCGATGAGGAGGTTGACATTGCCCGTGTAGAAACCAGCAATTACCAATATTTATATGAAGATGGGGATGCATTGGTGATCATGGATAATGAAACTTTCGATCAGCATAATGTTCCTAAAAAATTATTTGGCACTCCGGTAAAATTCCTGAAAGAAGGAATGAACGTTGTGGTGGCTTTTGAAAGCGATGAGCCGATTATGGGGCAAATCCCGAACTCGGTAGAATTAGAGATAACCTATACCGAACCGGCTGTTAAAGGTGATACCTCAACCAGTGCGTTAAAAAATGCTACTGTTGAAACCGGGGCAGAAATTAAGGTTCCGTTGTTTATCAATATTGGCGATAAGGTTAAGGTTGATACCGGCAACGGCGCTTATGTAGAGCGTGTGAAAGGGTAGTAGGATTGTTGGTGACAACACCAACAATGGCGGACAAAGGCAGCGAAAGAAATAAATTCAGCACAAATAAAATATAACGAGAAAAGCCCCAACCGGGGCTTTATCATTTTTCGCCTTTGTTGGTGTTGTCACCAACAAATTAGCACGGACAACTTATTTACCTAACCTACAATCACAAATAATGGCTGATATTAATTTTGAGAATCATTCCCAGTTTTTTACAGCAACCATATTAGAATGGAAGCCCTTATTAGCCACAAATGATTATAAAGATATTATAGTTAATAGCTTGCTTTATTTGAGAAAAGAACAAGCCATAAAAATATATGCATTTGTAATAATGCCGAATCATATACATTTGATTTGGCAAATACAGGATGGATTTAAGAACGTTCAATTACGTTTTCTAAAATTTACTGCTCAACAATTTAAATTCAGGTTAACGGATACTTCAAACCCATTATTACAATTATTTAAAGTTGATGCGAAGGACAGGCAGTACCAATTTTGGGAGCGAAATTCATTAAGTGTTGATTTATGGTCGCCAAGTGTATTTATGCAAAAGTTAGATTATATTCATAACAATCCACTACAGGAAAAATGGCGACTGGCAGATTATGCAGAAAATTATAAATATTCATCAGCTAAGTTTTATTTAACCGGCGAAGATGAATTCGATTTATTAGATCATTACAATGGTTAAGGCTTGATTGTAGATTTGTTGGTGACAACACCAACAAAGGCGGAGAAGCAAATCTCATCTTCCGAACACCTATGATGAGGATAGCAACAAAGCAAAAACAACATAAATGAGAAAAGCCCCAATTTGGGACTTTTCTCATTTATGTTGTTTTTGCTTTTTCTATTGCGGGAGGTTATAATCAACCTGTATGGTTGGCAACAACGTAACGTCATCAATTGGCACCTGGTTTACAGATACAATTGGATGGCGTTGTTTATAATATCGATATACTTCTTTTGCCAAGGCTGCGCTTTCAATAGCAGGCGGATTAAAGTTAACCGTGAAGGAGATAATAAAATCATGCAGTTTTTCATGATCAGGTATTATCCATTTATGGTTCGATTTTTTTAATGCTTCGATCACGGGCATGGTAAGCACATAATCATCAGCATAATAAATTATGATCTTTTTAACATTTCCGCTGGGGTCGGCAGTGAATTTCAAAACAACAGTACCGGTGGCTTTTTTCTGAATGATCTCAGGAGAAACGGTCAAGCTGTCCTTAAAAAACCTGTTCATAATAGTAACGCCTCCCTGAAACGGGAAGATCAGTTGTTCCTGTGCTTTACTGCAAATGGATGTTAATAGAAACAGGGCAACTAAAATGCTGCCTTTTATAAAAAAATTATTCCCTTGGATCTCTTTTTGTACCTTCATAAAGCTCATATTCAAATAAGCGGCAATCAAGCTTGCCGTTGTAAAACTCAATTTTTCTTGAAGCCCGTAGTCCTATCTTCTTCGCCAGATCGGGGTTGCCGGTAAAAACGTAGCCTCTGTAGCCAAGGCATTTTTTCTTTAAAAAATCACCAATACGTTTATAAGTAATCTCCAGTTTAGTATGTACACCCAGGCGTTCGCCATATTCAGGGTTAAACATTACTATGCCTGGTTCGGCAGGTACTTCGGTATCTTCAAAATCACAAACAGCAAACTCGATCAAATGTTCTACTCCTGCGGTATTTGCATTTTTTTGTGAGATGTCAATGGCATCTTGCGATATATCTGTCGCGATGATCTTAAACTTGATTTCCTTTTTAGCTTTATCCTTCAGCTTGCGGCGTTCCACAAAAAACACCTGCTCATCATAACCCATAATATGCATAAATGCATAATTCATGCGGAACAGGCCGGGATGTTTATCGGTAGCTAACAAAGCGGCTTCAATAGCTAAAGTACCGGAGCCACACATGGGGTTAATAAAGGTGCTTACCTTATCCCAATTTGTGGCGATAATGGTTGATGCCGCTAAAGCCTCTAACATAGGTGCTTTACCGGGAATTTTACGATAGCTATGCTTCGCCAGTGTTTCCCCGGAGGTATCCAGGAAAATCTCGGCCTTATCATCCTGCCAGTATAGGTGGATAACAGTTTTGTTTGATTCGGCACCGGAATTTGGGCGTACGCCTTTTACTGACCGGATACGGTCGACAATGGCATCCTTAACCTTTACGTTAGCAAACAACGGGGTTAAAATATGCTCGTTATTAACGTTAGATGTTATAGAGAAGTAACCCGTGAAATCAATGAGTTTCTCCCATTCAATTTCAACAAGGCCGTCGTATAATTCTTTCGGATCGGCGGCGGTAAAGCTTTTTATTAAATAAAGCACCTGGCTTGCACAGCGCAGGTTAAGGTTTAACGGTATACAATCGTTTACGGTTCCTGTAAGTTCGATACCGGTCGGGAAGACACGGTCGGGCGTAAACCCCAGCGCCTCAACTTCTAGTTGAAGATATGGTGACAGCCTTTTGTTACAGGTTATTATGATTTTACTATCGGTGGAAAAAACTGACATGGCGTTGTTATTCAACTACTTAAATTAGACGAGTAACGGATAAGTACATTAATAAAGAATCAACTAAATAATCATTTATTAATATTCATTCTCCTGTTGCCTTTCGGTGATAAGTAACTATAAATGAATTGCAAAAATAGCTAATAAAAGTTAACCTGCAATCTATTAAGGACTGAACTACGATATTCATAATCTATACAGGTATCACAGCATGACAGAATAATACAAAAGCTATATTTACACAGTCAATTGAAGTTAATGCGTAAAAAAAATAAATCCATTCCTGTAAATACGATGGCCGATGATTTTGACACAGGTATTTCTATTGAAAGAATGTCTTTAAGCAGTGCAGACGAAGCTATTTTAAACTCTTCGGACGAAGCAAAACAATCGCACCGGCACGATAGTCATTCCTTTTTCCTGCTTGAAAAAGGGACTGTTAATATTGAAATTGATTTTCAAAAGTATACCATTAAGGCACCGTCTGTTATTTATGTTCATCCTGACCAGGTGCACCGTACCACTGCATTTGACAACATGACCGTATGCAGCTGGGCAATCACTAATGAAAGCCTAAACCCGGAATATCTGAAACTGCTGGAAAGCATCGCCCCCGCAAAACCGTTGGTGTTAAAGGAAGAAACGTTTTCTATTATTTCTGAAGCGGTGTCGCTTTTTATGAAATTTGCTGAAAGGAAAAGTGATAAGTTATACCATTCTCTGCTAAAAGATAGTTGTAATGCTTTGGTGGCGTTAGTTGTATCGCAATATTTAGAATCGACTAAATCAAGCGATAAGCTCTCCCGGTTTGAAATTGTTACCAAAGGCTTCAGGGAAATATTAGAACGCAATTATACCACAACCAAACGCCCGGCAGATTACGCCGAAAAATTAAGCATAACTACACCCTACCTAAACGAATGTGTTAAAAACGCGACGGGCCATCCTGTTTCATACCATATACAGCAGCGTATAATTTTAGAAGCAAAGCGTTTGCTTTATTATTCGGATAAGTCGGTAAAAGAGATCGCTGCAGATTTAGGCTATGATGATTATCCTTATTTTTCGCGACTGTTTAGTAAGGTTACAGGAATGACCGCTATGGCATTCCGGAATAAAAACTACGATTAGTCCAATACTTACGCTGTATTGCCATTCTTTCTTATTGCTGCGCGATGTTCCTTTGCTGTGTAAAATTAACTCGTATAAAAAATGGAATCATTAAAAGATAAAAAAATACTTATTTCCGGTGCAAGTATAGCCGGGCTTTCCGCCGCATATTGGATGAACAGACTGGGTTGCAAGGTAACTGTTGTTGAAATTGCCAGCCAACCCCGGACTGCCGGTGCCGCTATTGATATACGTGGGGAAACCGCGGATGTTACCAAACGTATGGGAATCTATGATGAATTAAAAGCAAACAGGTTGCACGTTGAGCTAATAGAGTTTAAAAATGCCGACGATACTACAGCTCGCTTAATGTCGACAGGAAATGAGGATGAGGAACTGCCCGATGACGACATCGAGATTGAAAGGGATAAATTCATTAGCATTTTATATGGCGGCCTGAAAAACGATGTTGAATTTATTTTTAACGACAGCATTATCGCGTTAGATGAAACAGCAAACGAGATAAAAGTCGCTTTTAAAAATGGGGCAGAGCGGTCTTTTGACCTGGTGTTTGGTTGTGACGGTTCACATTCGGGTGTGAGAAGAGTATGGTTTGGCGAGGAAAGCGAGTACGCGCATTTTTTGCAGGCATATTTCTCCATCACCACCGTAAATAAATTACTGATCAAACAAAAAACGATGCAGATGTATAACGAACCTGATAAGTCGGTTATGCTGAATGCTTACAACAATAAAACCGATATTATTTTTTGCTTCTTCTCGGAAAAAGAGATCCCGTACGATTATCGGGATATCGCCCGGCAAAAAGAAATTATTTCGGAACAGTTTACAGGGGTGGGCTGGAGGACACCTGAATTATTAAATGAAGTGCAAGGTCTGGAAAACTTTTACTTCGATAAATTTTGCCAGATAAAAATGCCGTCGTGGACAAAAGGGCGAGTTGCATTGGTGGGCGATGCCGGGTATTGCGCTTCGCCGGCTGCTGGAATGGGTGCTTCGTTGTCGATAAGCGGGGCCGCGGCATTGGCTGACGCTTTGGTGAAAAACAATGGTGATTTTCAACTGGCATTTGCGGATTATAACAAAAATTTGCGCCCGTTTATTGAGGAAGTACAGGCTACGGCTGAATTAAATGTGAAAGAAAACTTTATTCCAAGAACGGAGGAGGCGATTAGGAGAAGGAATGAGCAGGAGAATCCGTTTTAGGTTTTTTTCACAATTGTCATTGCGAGAAGGAACGACAAAGAAACCTCGTAACATGCATAGGAACGCGACGAGGTTGCTTCGCCGCGCAGGCTTTCCCTCGCTATCCCGCTCGATTGACAGATTAAAAAGATGTGGAAAACTAAGGCAATAATATTTAGAATTTGTATCTCAAATAATGCCCAAATTAATTTGATACCATTAACTTTACATTTTAATACTTTTTAAAGCTATGGAAATTAAAGGTAAGGTACATGAAGTGTCTCCAACCGTGCAGGTTACAGACTCCCTTAAGAAAAGAGAATTGATACTTGAATATATTGAGAACCCTCAATATCCTGAATATTTGAAGTTTGAGGCGATACAGGATCGCTGCAATTTGTTGGATAATACTAAAGTTGGCGATGATGTTGAAGTTTTCTTCAACCTTAAAGGCCGTCCGTGGACAGACAAAGTGGGTAAGAAAACATATTTCAACTCATTACAGTTATGGAAAGTGAATGTATTATCAGGCGCAGGCGCTACTGCTGGCACACCTGCTTATGCTCCGCCTGCTGATATCAGCTCACAGCCGGAAGATGATGATTTGCCTTTCTAATTAGTTTGCAGTTGCCGGCTGGCAGTTTGCATTGTATAACGATAAAAATAAAAGAGTCTTTCAGTTAGTTTGCAGTTGCCGGTTAGCAGTTTGCATTGTTTAACAGTCAAAATAAAAGAGCCTTTCAGACATTCTGAAAGGCTCTTTCTCGTATACTTAGAAAATGTTGCAAACTGCAAACTGCTAACCGGCAACTGCTAACTAATCTATTCTTTAACTATTTTCTTCACCGTTACTTTACCCGCCTGTTTTACTTGCAGATAATAAGTGCCGTTTAAGCCCATGGCAAATGTGGTGCTGAATTTGCCATTAGTAGTTTTTGCACTCCAAAGTATGGTGCCTTTGCTATCTTTTAGTTTTACTTCTGCTACGGCCTTTGATGGCAGATTAAAGAACAATAACACTTTACCGGTTGAAAACTCTGGAGCCAGTGTCAGATCCATCAAATCAAGCATCTCCATTTGTATTTTTTCATGATTTGTTGCATCGGGATCCAGCCTGCCAAAATGGTCGGACACATGAAAGGTTACATGAGTGCTAACACCCTCATTATCGGTACTGGTAAATATGAAATTCTGTGTGTTCTTACGGTCAAATCCCATATGGTCACCTCTATCGTGGTCGCCCCTATCCATTGGATGATAGTCATTCATATCTCCATGGCGTTTATCATCTATGTGCATTTTATACTGAAAGGCAAAAGTTGAGTCGCCTTTTTTATGTTTGTGCATCATGTCGCTACTGTTAGCGATTTGTGCATCAATGATGGAGTTTTTTGTTTTTACAGAGGAGATGTTACCAATATCCTTTAAAGCCTCGCGGCGGTCCTTGCCTGAAAGTTCTTTAATGTTTTTTCCGTTTACAGTTGTATCGCCATTAACAATGGTAATATCCATATCTTTATTGCTGCTTTGTGCAGAAACCAGCGGGGGTAATCCTAAAATTGCCAGGATACAAAGAGAAAAAATAAATTCATAGCCGGGTTTAAATGATCGCTTTTTCATAATATGTTTAGTTAATTAATATCAAAGGTAGTAAAGTGTTGTTTCTCAAGTTGTAACAACAACGTTATAAAGATACATATTGTGTTAAAAATTGTTAAAAGAACGTATTGTCGGTTTATTTAAAATATTTTTGTTTTGAAAGATGAAAAAGAGAAGCATTAGGCTTATAATAGGATTGATGACTGTCGCGCTTTTGGGCGTGGTGGCCATGCAATTGTATTTTTTAAGGCAGTCATACCTCATGCAATCAGAGCTTTTTGATCGTTCTGTTAACGAAGCGCTTAACAATGTGGTTAACAAAGTTACTAAGCAGGATGCTGTTAATTTTTTAAATGATAAGGCTAAAATTGATCAGCAAAAGCGGGTGCATTATAACATGCTTAAAAATGCAGATACCACCGCCAGCGTATTGTTTAAACCCACAAAAAGAAAAAACAAAAGACTTACCATAAGAGAAAAACGAATTTCCTTATTGCGGGATAGCCTGAAAAGAATGATCGCCAATAAAAAGATGGATGATGAGCTGGAAGGGATGCTCCAAAACGGCTCGATCAAATTCCAGATAAGGATAGATGAGTATACAGACGAGTTTGGCGTGGTTCGAGGTCAGTTTACCCCCGAAATTGTTAGGAGCAGTCAAAAAAATGTTAAAGTAAAAAGGCTCCGCGTATTGCATAAATACGATACACTGCATTATGTATACAGCGACCCGCAGTTTGGGAAACAAATTATATCGGTGCCGCAACTAAACCCGTTATGGCAGCAGGAGCAAGCCCGCAAAACCCGCGAAAAGCAGTTTAAACTGGTGGAGAAGCTATTGGCTACCGACTCGATGCAAAATATTAAAACCGGTAACGCTGCTGTTATTGAAAACCTGGCTCAGGAATATCAAACATTTAGCGAGCCGTTAAAAGGCCGCTTGAACGCTATTTTTATTGATACTTTGTTACGGTTTGAATTGCATAACCAGGGGATATACCAGCCATATAGCTTTGAGGTATTAACCGCGAACAATGATTCGCTCATTTTTTCGAAGGCGATGGATATGGCGGGCGAGAAACCGGTGTTTATTAAAGCAAATACTTACGAGACGGCTATTTTTAGTAAGGATGTGATTAGGGATCCAGGGAAGATTAGAATAGCTTTCCCGGATAAGAATTCGCTGATATTAAGCAAGATGACCGCTAATATGGCTGCAACAGGTGGGTTACTGCTGGTCCTTGTTTTTTGCCTGGGGTATACCATTTTCTCCATTATCAAACAAAAAAAGGTATCGGAAATGAAAACCGATTTCATCAACAACATGACCCACGAGTTTAAAACCCCGGTATCAACCATCATGATAGCCAGCGAGGCGTTAAAGGATCAGGAGATTGTTGCTGATAGGGCACGTATTACAAGGCTTGCCAATATAATTTACGAAGAGAACGCGCGTTTAGGTAGCCACATTGAACGGGTGTTAAACGTTGCACGTATTGAAAAGAACGACTTTAAGCTGGAGAAAAAACCGCTTGATGTAAACGAAATGATCAATATTGTGATTGACAGCATGTCGCTTAAATTGCAAAAGCATGATGTTCAGTTAACCATGCATCTGGAGGCGATAAATGCCATTGTTTTGGCAGATGAACTGCATTTTAGTAATTTGATTTACAACCTGATTGACAACGCGATAAAATACAGTACCTCAACTCCTGAAATTACCATCAGCACGGATAATAAAGGCGACCAAATAGTAATAAAGGTGGCGGATAAAGGTATAGG
>Ga0302315_10004394_pt1 | contig 12346 bp, 10 predicted proteins | sample III_Palsa_N3_1_FD_200532 | JGI IMG/M metagenome (GOLD analysis project Ga0302315, IMG submission 200532) | Peat permafrost microbial communities from Stordalen Mire near Abisko, Sweden - III_Palsa_N3_1 | ecosystem: Environmental > Terrestrial > Soil > Palsa > Peat permafrost | place: Sweden... | reverse complement strand
GCGACCGTGCCCAACTCGGCATTGGCGAGCGGCAGCGCGCTGGCCAGGAAGGCGGCGACGGCGGCCTCTTGGCCGGGCTTGGCTTCGAGACGGACAAACAGGGCAAATTTGGTCATGGAATGCGTCTCTTGAAGTGAAGGTCACGGCTCTGCGAATTCGTGGTCACAGGGCTTGCTCCGATGTGGACGATGCATCCCTCTATCGATGGCCCACTGATGGATATGTTCGCCCAGTTTGAGAGCGGGGGGCCATTCATTTGACGAATAAGTCTTAGTTGTCGACGCACCTACTCACGCGTCCATCGATCGACGACAGTGCATGAAGACGCCACTGTGGCGCCATCAATTCAGGACACACCTCATGACTTCACTTACTGGCAAAGTCGCCATCGTTACCGGCGCCTCCAAAGGCATCGGTGCTGGAATTGCAAAGCTATTCGCCAAGTCCGGCGCCTCGGTCGTCGTGAACTACTCGACCAGCAAGGACGCAGCGAATGCCCTGGTGGCCGAGATCAAGAGTTCCGGTGGCAACGCTGTGGCCATCCACGCCGACTTCTCGAAGACCGCCGACATCCAGCGACTGTTCGAAGAGTCGAAGCGCGCTTTCGGCACGCTCGACATCCTGGTAAACAACGCGGGCGTCTTCGCCTTCGCGCCCCTTCAAGACTCCACAGAGCAGGAATTCCATCGTGAGTTCAGCACGAATGTGCTCGGCTTAATCACCGCGACACAAGAGGCGGCGAAGTATTTCGGCCCCAATGGCGGCAGCATCATCAACATCAGTTCCATCGCCAGCATCGGCTACATGCCCAACTCGGTGATCTACGCGGCATCCAAGAGCGCTGTCGACTCCGTCACGCGCGTGACCTCGATCGAACTGGCGCCGAAGAAGATCCGCGTCAACAGCATCGCGCCGGGGGCTACCATCACCGAAGGCATCGCGGCTCTGGGTTGGTCGCAAGAGGCCGTCGAATCCGTCGTTGCAACGATCCCGTTCGGTCGGCCGGGTACGCCGGAAGACATCGCTCGCGTGGCGCTGTTCCTGGCATCCGATGATTCGGCTTGGGTGACCGGCGAAAGGATCACGGCTTCTGGTGGTCAGCGCGCCTGATCGGCCTCCGTTCCAGCGGTTGCTGTAGGTAATCGCTGGGACGCGTCCTTTTATCGACGCCGTTCGATCTGCCGCCAAAGACACGCTCCCGGAGGTCACGGCACGCACGCGTTATCGACCGGTCGCGTGATGCATTCGATCCGTTGCACGCAGCACATCTAGGCCGACGCTAGCGTCAAATAAGGAGCGCCTGCGGCAGGGAGAAGGTCAGCGATCGAACCGTCCCAGCCATCGGGCGGTTTTCTTATGGACCGACAAGATTTCGCTGACAAACGTCGGTGGCAGACTGAGCACTTTTCCCCGTGCCCCCGATGACAAATAATCAGATCTAATTACGCGTTTCCGTCGCCGAAAAATGACCACGAAATATCGTGCCTTCGCTGTCGTTTGACTGAACTTCCATGCGGCCGCCGTGAGCGTTCACGATCTGGCTGACGATAAATAAGCCAAGGCCAATTCCTTCGGAAGCTTGCGCGCCACGGGTCATCGGTTCAAATATTTTGCCGAGAAGATCGCTGGGGATGGATGGTCCGTGATTGTGGACATGTATTTCAAAGCCTTCTTGCTTTCCGACCGACGACACCGTGATGGGCAACGTTGGGTCTCCATACGCTGCGGCGTTGCTCACCAAATTTCCGATGAACTGGATGATCCGATCGCTGTCACCCATTTGAAAGGGCTCACCCTCTTCAAAGTGCAAGAGTTGTCGTCCAGGTAGCGCTAGGCGCAATTCCTCAATAGCTAATCGGCTGCATGCGTGCACGTCAAAAGACGCGATTCTTGTGCGAATACCGTGGCCCACACGAGCTTGAGTGAAGTCCAGGATGTCTTTGATCAGTCGAGTGGCGCGCCTGACCGCTATGCCCATATGTGATAGCAGCCGATGTTGTCTAGGCGTCAGACTTTCAACCGCGATAGCCTCGGCACTAAGCGTGATAGCCATCAATGGATTGCGCAGGTCGTGGCTCACAATTGCGACCATTTGCTCTGCCAGAAGTGCACGGTCTTCCGCCAACACTCGGGCGTGTTTCAACTGATCAAGCAGTTCCTCCGCGCGTTCTCGGGCCAAAACAAGCTCGCGTTCGTATTGCACGCGATCCTTAGCCATGAAAACCGCGATCTGGCGAACCTTTCCGCACGCGGTTGAGCGTTCAAGGATGTTGGCCAAGATGGGCAGCTTCTGACCGTCGCGGTGCTTGATATCGAATTTAACTTCGGCAACAGACTTCTGCATTTCCAACAGCGGACCAATATGAGTCTGGTAGAAAATTTTTCCGCCGACGCTGAGAAGGTCCTGAAAGCGTTGGCTGCCTAAGAGGTCCGACAGCTCATATCCAAACCATTTGAGAAAGGTTGCATTGGCGCTCATAAGGAGCCCACTGCCGTCTGTCAGCAACAACCCGCACGGCGCCTCCTCATACAATAATTTTAGATCGAGAGCTTCATTTGGCTCAGGCGGTGGCACGGCGCTGATCCAATAGATCGAGGAATTCCTTCATCGCTTGAACACTGGCTTCCGGCTCGCTGAGATGCGGGCAGTGACCGATATTTTCGATGATGTGAAGTGTCGAATCCGGTATCACTTGGTGCATGAACTCACCGACGGATTTTGGCGCGATCAGATCGTCACTGCATTGGAGGATTAAGGTCGGGACAGCTACGTTTTTCACATCCGCTCGATGGTCTGACAAAAATGTCACTCGCGCGAATTGCTTTGCTACTTCTGGATCAGACTGACAAAAGCTATTGGTCAATTCTTCTCCAAGCTCCGGTCGGTCCGGGGCGCCCATTATGGCTGGCGCCATCGTGCTAGACCACCCGAGATAATTGCTGCTCAACGTATCAAGTAGCGACAAAATATCGTCACGCGAAAAGCCGCCGTGATAACCCTCATCGTTAATGTAGCAAGGCGAGGGCCCGATCATTATGTGAGCGGCGAACAGTTCCGGCGCTTTTGCTTCGGCAAGAACCCCAATCATCGCGCTCACCGAGTGTCCGACGAATATAACGGGACCGTCGGTGGCCTCACGGATGATTTCGAGCAAATCGTCTGCATAGCCTTGGAGCGAGTCATATTTAAGGCTGTCGTAAGCGGCAATATCGGACTTTCCTGATCCGGTCAGATCGAACACCACTACCTTGTGCCGTGAAGCGAAGGTAGGCGCGACCAATCGCCACATATTTTGATCACAACCGAAACCGTGAGCGAGTACCAGCGTGGAACCGCCGCCCACCCCAAAAACACGAACATTATTCCGCTGCAGCGCGCCCATCGTGACTACTCAGAAAATATTGACCACTGTATCAGCATCCCCTTTCCTAACGCAGCAGTTCGCCCACAGGTCAGCCTGTCGTTTGATACCTGTCGCCGCGAGCGCATTCCTTCGAGCTGCGGCATATTGATCTTTTACGGCTCGTGTTGGCCCAATATCTTGGGAGATACGGATGCCGGCAAAACCGCGTTCGGCATTGCTTATCACCGCGAACCGCCGCGTAACGAAATAAGAGTGCCGCAACATCCGCAGGCGGACGGCTTCGCCGCAGCTTAACTCAAGCGATCAATGTCCGCTTCTGACCTAATCCGTTGAAAAACCCGGTTTCTTGCAGCGCTCGACTGGCGCAAGCAGATTGTGTTCGGCGATGACTAGAATTCGGCGGACAGAACGATCGAAATTCCAGGTGCAGCGGCCCTTATTCCGCTAAATGGGCAGTGCATGAGCCGGATCTACCTCGGTAACGCCGAGCGCGTAACAAACAGCGGAGTTGGCCGCCGAGCCACGCCCTTGGCAGAGGATGTGCTGGCTGCGGGCGAAACGCACGATGTCGTGCACGGTACCCCGACGGACAACACACGCCGGTGCAGCCATCCCCAAACTGCATTACCCGGATGCGCTCGAATACCCCAGATCAGGTTCAGCGAAACCTGCAACTGAGCAAATACGGTGGTGGCGCCCACCACCAAGACGACAATGCCGATAATGCCGGCGAAGGTTCCAATTGAGGGATGCTGGTTTGCGCTGGCATATACTGGCGCAGCGGTGGTTCGCGCCCGGGACCCGGCGAGCTGACCGATCTGGTCGAGCAGCGTCTGGCGCACGTCGTAGCCTAGCCATCCTGCGGAATGACTACGACCGATCCATAGAAGGCATCTCTTCCCCGCAGACGACGGAAACTGTTCGAGCGATAGGCTCAAACGTTCAATGGCTTCGATTTGAGTCGGGCTGGCTACACTGTTCACTGAAGCCAACAGCTCACGCGAAAACTTCGCCCCGCGCTGTGTAAGTTTTAGCAAAATCTGTCGCCGATCCAGTGTCGATCGTTCACGAAGTATCAAGCCGTCTTTTACCAAATCGTCGAGTAACCTCGTTAAGGGTGGCGCGGCTAACCTCATCCGGCTTGGTGGCATCGGTAAGTGGTGGGAGCCGTCGCCGACGTGATTCACGAGGGGGACATGCCTCCGCAGCGCCGAAGATCCTGTCCGATGCGCGCTGCAAAGAGAGCAATCCATAGATCGGAGCTATCAGAAGCGAGGCGGGGCAGCGCTTCTCAACAGCCTGCTAATACATCAGGTAATCGTCGTTGCAGAACTATCTCCGTCAGCGTCTTCAATTTCTCTTGGTAGCGAATGCCGCTTGGCCCAGAAAATGATAGCTGTTACCAGCAAGACCAACGGTAGGACGCAGCCTGATTCATCGATGACGTAAGCCGTTACCGCGCCATGAGCCACAGTCATGGGAGCGAAGAGTGCCTGATTGAACAAATTGATACTTGAATGTGCAAGTGCTCCTGTCCATAGACTGCCCGATCGCATCCGAACCCACGACATGATCACCGCAAGGCTTAATACTTCAACGACGAAACAAGGAGTGGAAAACCACCACGGTGTGGCGCTGTCGTAGTTAGAGAAAAACATTATGGGAAAATGCCACACGGCCCATGCGGTGCCTGTTAAAAGAGCGCCGCGAGTAAAGCCATATCGGGCATAAAGGATAGGACTCAAAAAGCCACGCCATCCGATCTCCTCACCCAAAGCGATGACCACTCCCCGTATGAACCCTGTGGTGCCCAATAACACGAACCAACCCGAAACCACGGTCCATGTTCCTGCATTCGGCCACCCTAAACTTTTGCGTAGACCAGCAACCGTGTCAGGATTGGGGAAACCGCCCAAGCCGGATGCATATACGAGTCCATAGGTCACTACGCATACGGCAAGAGGCCACAGATACGAGAGCCATTGCCAACGCCATTCCCCCCAAGCCCAGCCTAATGAAGCGACGCTTCCGCGACTGATCCGGCAGGTAAATAAGGCTGCCAGTCCCGGCCCCCACATCGAACCCACGGCATACGCGCCATGACCGCCGGCAGAATCACCGGAGACAATCCCCAGCGCCCAAAAAGGGGCCGTGAATATGCACGTGAAGATAAGAAAAGCCAGAACTGGCCGTTTGGAAACAAATGCAGTCATTTCGCTCGATTCCACATCAAGGACGCTTGTCGGCAGGTTTAAAGTGTTGGATTGTGCATAAGGCTTTGCCCAGCAAGAAAGACGCTCGTTGATCACGCCTTTCAACTTGAGCGCTGCTAACCCCCTTCCAATCATATCGGACCGCTCTCTTCTTTTATGAGGCGCTCCAGGGCACGGCCGTAAAGGGCCGCAGCGACAGAGTAAATGCCGCGAGATAAGCACTTCTGGACATCGTTGATATTGCATCGAGCCACCACACGGACCTCCCGCCCGAAAAGGCGCGATCAGAAATCTAACGCCATGGCAGAGGCTCGCGCCTTTCCATGTTCTACAGTCTCCCGCGCTCCAGCGTCCCAGGCAACGCATAAGAAGGTAATCATCGAAACTGACCTGGCCTTGATCGGGCCTCGATCTGGATTAAAGATATGAGTACAACCACGCAGAATGAGATCACTTCGGGAACGCTTGGTTTACTGGGCGGACCCGAAACGAGAGCAACCGGGCGAGATCAACCACGCGGACGGTGGAAGCGGCTTATATTTCGCCGACCCAAACGGCCATCTCCTTGAGGTCATTACCCGCCCTTATGGTGGCGGCTGAAGTAACGTCATAAAGTGTGCGAGTCGAGTGATTTAAGAGCCACGTTTAGTAGGTTCACTCAGATGTATCCGAACGAGCGCGTCAATTCACCAGATAGCTAGGCAGCAAAGGAAGTTTCGATATGACCACGCCATTTTCCGGCGGTTGGCGCGCCGAAGCGGTAAATCCACGCTGCCTTCTTTAGCGACTAGCCTCTTGCTCCTGCAACCGAATCCACAATCAGTAGTAGCTTGCCGTGCGCTCGGCCAGCCATGCTGATGTTGACCGCTTCTCGCCAATCATTCCAAGTAAACGTGCCTGCAATCGGAATGGTGAAGCGGCCCTCTGCAGCGAGCTGCGCATAGTGTCCAAGCACGTCATAACGATGTACCACTCCCTTTTCTCGTCCTGTTGTACGAACACCGAGGCCTTGTTGATCGAAGTCACTGAAACTCATTACCCTTTGGGGATCACCGCCCACGATCTTGATGAGGTCAGGTAGAACACCTTCTACGCGCGCGGTGTGCAGGGCGAAATCAGGTGCTCTGCCCGTGATCTCGTGAACTCGCTTCACCATGCCGTCGCCGTAGGGCGTCACCTTCGCGCCCAACGCACGCAGGCGATCCGCCTGTGATTCACCGGCGCTCGCGATGACTTGCGCTCCCCGCAACAGGGCTATCTGGACGGCGGCGAAGCCCGTCATCGTTCCTCCGCCGTTGACCATGAGTGTCTGACCTTTCGACAGACCCAGCAGATCAATGGCCCGGGTGGCTGTCTCCACGGCCATGGGAAGACAGGCCGCGTGCTCGAGGCTCAGGCCGTTGGGGACGGGATACCAGACTTTCAGGACGGCGAACTCCGAGGCGCCAGCGGTGGGATAGCCGATGTAGTCTGGGACACCGAAGACGAGGTCACCAACGCGCACATCGACGACGCCTTCGCCGACGGCATCCACCGTCCCTGATACATCGAAGCCGATGCCACGCGGAGGTGGTAGTGGGATGAAACCTTGACAGACAGCCCAGTCGGCCGGATTGAAGGCACAGGCATGAACATGGACACGTATCTGTCCAGCGTGCGGCGTTGGAACGGGAACCTCATCTACTTGTAATACTTCGGTAGGCTCACCGTAGCGTTGTACCCGAAGCGCTTTCATCTGGACCGGGATGGAACTTGACATATCGGCTCTCCATTGGGGTGATCGTCTGATGCGAGGCGCACGGTTGCCTCGGCGGCAATTGCAGAAGCGGGAAAACGACGTTAGCGTATCGTCATAAACTGACAATACGCGTAAAGTCAGCCTATGACAATAAGGTTGTTAAAATATGCCTAGAGATCCGGAAATAGTCCGACGCCGCCTGCAACAGGCGGCCCTGAACCTTTATGAGAAATTCGGTTACGAAAAGACCACTGCGGCAGAAATCGCGGCCAAGGCCGGTGTTACGCAACGCACCTTTTTCCGGCATTTCCCAGACAAGCGTGAAGTGCTCTTCGGCGGCGAGGATGAGTTCATCGATGGACTCACCGATGCCGTGGCAAAGGCGCCGGAGGACCTTGGGCCGTTGGAAGTGCTTTTTTATGCCTTCCCGGCAGTGGCACCTTTGTTCATCAGAAATCGACCCTTCACTGCGCCACGGCAGCGCATCATCGCTGCACACCCAGCGCTGCAAGAGCGCGCTCAAACCAAGACACGAGCGGTAGTGTCAGCCTTGGCAGCGGCACTTCGTCTGCGGGGCGTACCCGACGGGATGGCCAGTCTCGCCGCGCAAGTAGGCATGGCTGCGCTCAGTCATGCGGTCGCTGCTTGGTTCGACAGTGAGTCGACTGATCTGAGCATCCATGTCGAACATTCTTTCAGGGAGTTACGCGATCTGTCTACATTCACTTTTCCAAAAAGTCGCGCCTGAGCGTAATGGCTAAAGCATCGCGGACTGACTAGTCTATACAGACGCGTGTTCAGCACGCTGCTTGACTCAGACATTGACAGTCCGCTTCTGGCCGATTCTGTTGAAAAACTCGCTTTTGTACGGCGGATGCTTGGCCGACAGCACGATGGTCAATTCATCGGCAAAGAAAATCGGATGGTTGAACTCCCTTGAGCGCTTATGCGGGGAGGCCTTTTACTTCTTCCCGCACGGTTGGCATCAACCGCTTTGCCATTCGCCGCAGATTCTGTGCAGTCGCTGCCATCAGAAACTCATCATGCGCACCCTGCAGACTTCGCAGGCGCAGTCGATCCAGCCGCAAGATGCGTTTGAGGTGAGCAAACAACATCTCGACCTTCTTGCGTTCGCAGCGTGACCGCAAATATTGCGGCGTGGTGGCGATCTTGCGTGCGACTTCGCGGGCATGTTCATGAATGCTGCGCGTGATTTAGCGCATCGTCGTGTTCGGACATCCAAACCGATTCCTGCAATCCACGCGTTGACGATTCGAGCATATTGCCGAGTCCAAAGATGGTCCGAGTTGTGATTTCGTCAAGTTGCAGGTGGGCGATAGTCACCTCGCGGCAGTTCTGCCGAGCGCTATCGATTCAGAAGCGGCGTTGAACGCATATGACCTACGATGGGGCCTTGAGGGACCCGATCACAGGTTGGTCATCGCGTTCTTCCCCCTACGAGATCCCTGAGGGAGTGCGCGACGTGCCACCACGAATTCTGCGTTTGGCGTTCATCGCGTGGGCTTGCCTGCCGAGTTTGGTCGCAGCACTTGCCGCGCCGGCTCTGATCAGATATCCCAATGTTCACGGCGACTCGGTGGTGTTCGTGGCGCGCGATGCGTTGTGGACGGTTTCGACTGCGGGTGGCAAGGCGATACGTGTAAAAGATGTGCCAGCGACGCCGGCGGCACCGCGATATTCGCCGGACGGTAAATGGATAGCCTTCACCGCTCGAGACAAAGGCAATGACGACGTATATGTAGTGCCCGCGGCAGGTGGCGCTGCACGGCGCTTGACCTGGGCACCGGATATCAGCGCGTCGCCGGCCAGTTGGTGGGGGCCGAATAATTTAGTGGTGGGATGGACTCCCGATTCGCGGAATATTTTGTTTCTGTCGCGTACTTATGCCATCGCCCGCAATGAGCCTTTATTGACCCGTGTGCCGGTAGGAGGTGGCCTACCCGATCGCGTGGACCTCAATGATGCAGCGATGCTGAGCTACTCACCTGATGGGAGCGCAGTGGCTTATTCGCGCACCTTCACGGCGTACCGTCCCTGGAAACGCTATGACGGCGGCCTCGCTCCAGACGTATTCGTGTATCAGTTCAGTGAGCGCAAGCTCAGTCGGCTGACTGACTGGAAGGGTACGGACGATTTTCCCATGTGGAGTGGTCGCCAAATCTACTTCCTGTCCGATCGTGATGGTCACCGGCGCGCGAATATCTGGGTCATGGACGCCTCCGGTACTAACCCAGTGCAGGTCACACACTTCGAAGACCAAGACATTGATTTCCCCTCGCTTGGCGACAAAACAATCGCGTTCCAGCAGGCAGGCAAGCTGTGGCTGCTCGATACATCCAGCCGAGCATTGCATCAAGTGGTCGTGGACGTGCCGGACGATGGTGCAGCTACAACGCCGCAAAACATAGCGTTGGGGCCATATGTACGCGCACACGACGTAACGGGCGAGCGCGACTATGCGATATCGCCCGAGGGTGACAGCGTCGCATTCTCCGCAATGGGTCGCATTGTTCGCGTGGATGCCAAGGGCAGCGTGACTTTTCCCACCGCGCGTGCAGACAGTGACAGCGTCGACGAGGATCACCCTTCGTGGTCGCCGGATGGTCGCCAAATTGCCTACGTCACCGATCGCACGGGTGAGCAGCAAGTCGTCATACGCGCTGTTACCGGTGGCCATGAAAGAGCACTGACGAAAACAAAGACCGGCTATTACTACACGCCAACATGGTCCGCCGATGGCCGCCTACTGCTCGTGGCTGATGCGAGTCACGGTCTGTGGCTACTGCACGCGGATGGCGCGGCCGGCAGGATCGTCGCCAGCGACCCGCAATCAGAGATTCGCGATGCTGCGTTCTCACCCAGCGGCAATGACGTCGCGTACAGCACGACTGACGCTAATCAGCAGCATGCGCTGCACATATATAACGTAAGCACGCGCAAGGACACTATTGTCAGCGGCCCCATGAATGGCGATTGGTCACCGCGGTTTTCGGCAGACGGTGCCACGTTGTATTTTCTTTCTAATAGGAAAGCCCAGCCCGTGTTGTCGGACCTGGAAACGGATATGGTGGCCATTCATTCGACCGGTATTTACCGGGCACCATTTGAGAATGGGGCACCGCGCATGCAGGACGCCACGGCCCTCCCCTACCCAGGGGGCAACTACGAACTCGTCGGTGAACGCGGGGGAAACCTCTTCGTTCTTGCGAAAGCTACCCAACAGATTGAATCGGATCTGGAAGGCGAGCACACGTCCCTGCATGCATTCCATATTAGCGGCAGCAAAGACGTGGTCGTATTACCTCGCGCGGATGCCGCGGATGTCACGTTGGATGGCAGGCATGTAGTTTATCTCGACGGCACGACTTACCACTTGCATGATGTCGTCGACGGCGAAGACATCATTATCGATCTCTCTGGCCTCAAAGCTCCGGTGATATGGCAGCACGTTTGGACGGAGATGTTCGAAAACGCCTGGCGTCTACAACGTGACATGTACTACAGCACCACCATGAATGGCACGGACTGGCAACGCGTACACGATGTGTGGAGCAAGCTACTGCCGTTCGTGTCTTCGCATGCAGACTTCGATTATCTAATTAGTCAGCTGCAGGGCGAGTTGGGAAGCTCCCACGCCTATTACAACGGTGCACGCGAGACGACTCCGCATGAGTCTGAGGCGCTGCTTGGAGTCGATCTTGAACTCGACCAGGCGGCGGGTTTATATCGCATCAAGCGCATCCTGCAAGGTGACAACAGTCGGCCCGCCTTGCGCAGTCCGCTGCAGGCGCCTGGTGTGGACGCCCGGGTGGGTGACTACATTCTTGCCATCGACGGTCGTGCGCTGAAGGCTCCTATCAATCCTCAGGAACTGCTTGCCGGAAGCAAGGACAAGGTGACGCTCAACATGGCCTCGACGCCACAGGCAAAGCCCCGCGACGTTACGGTCAACCCTCTCGATAGCGAAGCGTCGCTGCGTCAGTACGACTGGATCGAATCAAGGCGCAGGCTCGTTGATAGCCTGAGTCACGGGCGCCTGGCCTATGTATACCTGTCGAACATGGGCGAACTGGGTACGAAGCAATTCATCGAGCAGTTTTTTCCTTTGCAGGACAAGCAAGGGCTGATCGTAGACGTACGCTGGAACACTGGAGGGTTCACCAGTCAGCTAATCTTGGAACGTCTGCGTCGTGTGCGAGCGGGTATATTCGTTAATCGCCAGGGGGCCTGCACGAATCTGCCTGATGGCTTGCTGCAGGGACCGAAGGCGGTAGTCGTGAATCACTATTCCGCATCCGACGGAGACCAGTTTCCTTACTTCTTCAGAGCATATGGACTGGGTCCGGTGATTGGCACTCGCACCTGGGGCGGTGTACACGGCATCCTTGGCGCATGGCCTCTCATGGACGGTACCTCGGTGAACGTTCCCAAGGACGTGCTGCTTACCTCGAGCGGTGAACCAATAATCGAGAATATAGGCACTAACCCGGATATTGAGATAGACGACGAAGCTACGGGCGAGCGCGACATCCAGCTGGAGCGGGCTGTTGCGGAATTAATGCCAAAACTTCCAATCGCTCCCATTACGTGTCGGCAAAAGCTTCGCTAATCGCGTACTACTCCTCAATAGAAATGGGCGAGCGCACTGTGAAGTTTGTCTACCCTAATACTGATCGCATAGGGTCTACTGTGCAGCCAGGAAAATTGCTCAAACAAGCCGAGTTAGTTGATGCCCGTGCGCGAATGCGGATTCCGGTTCGGCTGAACGTACTTGCCAATTGACGCTGCGCAGTCCGCTTGCTAATTAATGCCTGAATCCGACCCAGGCTGTGTGAAAACCCTCCGACTCGATAAACTTGTACCACCGCGCCGACGAGAGTTGCCGATGGGACGTTTTGTGGAAAGTGAAGACCGCTCGCAGAGCACCTTGCTGCCCGAGCGTCTCGACGATTACGTGACGGAAGACAACCCCGTACGGGTCGTGGATGTCTTCGTCGACAACCTTGATC
>Ga0302315_10004391_pt1 | contig 12352 bp, 10 predicted proteins | sample III_Palsa_N3_1_FD_200532 | JGI IMG/M metagenome (GOLD analysis project Ga0302315, IMG submission 200532) | Peat permafrost microbial communities from Stordalen Mire near Abisko, Sweden - III_Palsa_N3_1 | ecosystem: Environmental > Terrestrial > Soil > Palsa > Peat permafrost | place: Sweden... | reverse complement strand
TCCCACCGAATCCGGCAATGTCACCCGCCATCTCGGCACGTTGGAATTCGCCTTATATGCGGCGCAAAATTATGTGCACCGCTTGACGCCGTCAAAGTGGGAATTTATCGCTTACGATAGTGAATTCGACGCTACGCCTCAACAAGAGTGGTTGCGCAAGACGGCCGGACATCGCCCCATTGCCTGCAAGATCAGCGATATCACCAGCCATTACGCCGCGGCATGCAACGGCGCCGGCGTCGCGGGTTTACCGTCGTTTTTGCCGCGCGCGGGGGACGGTCTGGTCCGCCTGGATACCGAGGCGGAGTCATTCTCGCGAGAGATCTGGCTGGTGGTCCATCGCGATTTGAAAAGTGCACCGGCAATCCGCGCCGTGATGGACTTCATTATCGATCTGGTGGAAAGCACACCGGCGTTACAGACCGCGCAGCCTTAACACCTTCCCGCCTACATGTTTTATGGCCGAACGCACAAGGCGGCCCCCTGGACAGCGACACCACCCACTCGGAGGGGTAAGCTCGATGGGCGCCGGTTTCGTGCGAAGGCGTTGGCTCACCGGGCGCGCCCCGGCCCATTCTTTTTACGATCTCTACAATATTCCGGCCGGTGATCCGTCTTCACTAGCATGGAAACGAAGCTGAACCCTGGTTGAACGGATGACCACACAAGACGATCACATCACTGAAACGGTGCTGCGCGAGCGTGCCCGCCTGCGGAATTTCATCCGCAAGCGGGTTCCCGACCCCAGCGAGGCCGAGGATATTTTGCAGGATGTGTTTTTTGAGCTGGTGGCCGCCTATCGCTTGCCTGAACCGTTGGAGCAAGTCGGTGCGTGGCTGTTCCGGGTGGCGCGCAACCGCATCATCGACCGTTTTCGCAAGAAGAAAGAGCAAGCGTTGCCGGAGATCGAGGATTATTCCGACGAAGAGCCCTGGTTGGCTGGAATCTTGCCGGCCGCCGATGCGGGACCGGAAGCCAATTATGCGCGGGCCGTGTTATTGGACACGCTGCATGATGCGCTCGACGAACTTCCCGCGGCACAACGCGAGGTGTTTATAGCCCATGAGCTGGAGGGGCAAAGTTTCAAGGAACTGGCGGCGCAAAGCGGTTTAAGCGTCAACACGCTGCTGGCGCGCAAGCGTTACGCCGTGCTGCATTTGCGTACTCGCCTGAAGGCGATTTATGAAGAATTCGATTTATAGAGGAGTAGGTAAGATGAATTGCAAAATGCGAGCTTTAAAAATGATCACCTTTGTGCTGGCTGGCATTGCTGTCTTGAGCTGGATTGTAATGGCCTTGTGGAACTGGCTGATGCCGGCGCTGTTCAGCGGCGTGCATGCGCTTGACTACACCCACGCCCTCGGCCTGCTGGTCTTGAGCAAAATATTGTTCAGCGGTTTCCGCGGTCATGGTCACGGCGGCTGGCATGGGCCTGGACGTCGGCAGCGCTGGGAGCGCTGGCAAAAAATGACACCAGAGGAACGCGAACAGTTTCAGCAGGGTATGTTCTCGCGCCGCGGCCAGCCCAAAGAATAGGGTATCCACGGTTACGCCTGAGGGCAACCGTACACGACTCCCCAATCCGTCGCTGCGGGCGTAATGGGGAGCGCATGACAAACCGGCCCGGCGGCGCACCCTCGTCACGATACAGGAAGGTTTTTCGATTACGGCAAAGCGTAGATCCGCAGCAAGCTGTGGCCCCCGAAACATGGCGGGCCACAGCGTCGGAAGATACCGTGCAACAGACCATTAACGGCCGGCGGTTACGGAATCCGGCTACCGGACAAATCGAGATAAGGATTACCCGCGCAGTTTGCGTTCGCCCGGCACTTGGACCCGGAGCCGGGAAGCAGGCGAAATAAAATAGCCGCTATCATAGTCGCAATTACATTTATCGATAGGTTTAATCTAAAACCATTTAAAATCACAAGCCTTTAAAGCAACACTATTTATCGCACTGGAAATTATTTAGACAGGCATTTATAAAAATATATTCGCCTGCCAAGCTTGTTTAGAGTAACAAACCCGCAAATGTCACCTGCCCGCAAGGATTTATCCGCGCCGGCAACACCCGCCCACAGTCGCTCCCTTCAAATTTCCTGATTTTTACTTAGGCCTGACATCAACGGCCTCCCACCGTGGCATGATCTACGCTGTGGAAAAATCGCATTTCTTCGATATTACAAAATCCCCTAAACGGCTAAAAATACTTATTGTTTAATCGCTCTAAATTCATGCTACAGTAAATCTATAATTAAAAATAAGCCGACTGCCAAAGCTCGGCATTTTCATATCTATGATTTTTCCTGGAAAGCCTAAAGAAAAACTCCCACTTGGCAGCAAATCGCATTTTCGGCACACACATAAAGTGGGAGACCCATTGAACATCGTAACCACGCCACAGTCGCTGGCAAAATCGCTCACCGGCATTCGCGGCCTCGACGAAATTACCGAAGGTGGATTACCCACTGGGCGCCCGAGCTTGATCTGCGGCAACGCCGGTTGCGGCAAAACCATCCTCGCCATGGAATTCCTGTTGCATGGCGCGCTCGATTTCGGCGAGCCCGGCGTGTTTGTCTCATTTGAAGAAACCGGCGACGACCTGACCGATAACTTTGCCGCGCTGGGCTACGACCTGAAAAACCTGAATGCGCGCCGGCTGCTGTCGGTTGAATATATCTACATCGAACGCAGCGAAATCGAAGAAGCCGGCGATTACAACCTCGACGGCCTGTTTATCAGGCTGGGGCAAGCCATCGATGCGATTGGCGCCAAACGCGTCGTACTGGATACGATCGAGGTTTTATTTGGCGGCTTGGCCAATACCGCCGTGCTGCGCGCCGAACTGCGCCGCTTATTCCGCTGGCTGAAAGACAAAGGAGTGACGGCGATTGTCACCGGCGAACGCGGCGAACATTCGTTGACGCGTTATGGCCTGGAGGAATATGTCGCCGATTGTGTGATTCTGCTCGATCTGCGAGTCGAAGAGCAAATTGCCACCCGGCGTCTGCGCGTCGTCAAATATCGCGGCAGCGAGCATGGCGCCAACGAATATCCCTTCCTGATTGATAAACAAGGGATTTCGATACTGCCGATAACCTCGCTCGGGCTGGATCATACCGTCTCCGACGAACGCATTTCCAGCGGCATTCCGCGACTCGACACCATGCTCAGCGGGGAAGGTTATTTTCGCGGCAGCTCCATTTTGGTATCCGGTACGGCCGGCTCGGGTAAAAGCAGTGTTTCGGCCAAATTTGTCGACGCCGCGTGCAGTCGAGGCGAGCGCTGCCTGTATTTCGCCTTCGAAGAATCGCCGCAACAGATCATGCGCAATATGCGCTCGATCGGTATTGATCTGGCACCCTGGGTGGCGCAAGGCTTGCTGAAATTCCACGCGTCACGGCCTTCGGTACACGGCCTGGAAATGCATTTGGTCACCATGCATAAACTGATTGTCGAATATGACCCGGCCAATGTTGTGGTCGATCCCATCTCCGCATTGACCATGGTCGGCTCGGATACGGAAGCCAAGTCGATGCTGACCCGGTTGATCGATTTTCTGAAGACACGGAAAATCACCACCGTCTTGACCGGCATGACACATGTCGGCGACAAGCTCGAAGCCAGCAACGAAGAAATTCCCTCCCTGATCGACACCTGGCTGAGCCTGCGCGATATCGAACACAAAGGCGAACGCAACCGCGGCATGTATATCCTGAAGTCCCGGGGCATGGCGCATTCCAACCAGATCCGCGAATTTATCCTGAGCGACAAAGGCATCGACCTGTTCGACGTTTACCTCGGCGCCGAGGGTGTGCTCACCGGGGCGGCGAGAGTGGGACAGGAGGCGCAGGACAGGTCGAACGTGTTGTCGCGTCAGCAGGACCTGCAGCGCAAAAAACGCGAATATGAACATAAACGGCTTGCCCTTGAAGCCAACATCGCCGCCCTGCGCGAAGAGTTCGATACCGCGACGGAAATCATCGATAGCCTTTCCGAAGAAGAAAAGCAACGGGATGCCGTGATGATTCACGACCGCGCCGACATGGCCAAACTGCGGCGCGCGGATTCGACCATCCTCTAAAAATCATCAACAAAAGGCCTGCATCATGCTTGAATTGATTAGCACGACCGAGAAACCGCCGCCTCCCAAAGTTATGTCGACCGAGAGGAAGTGGAAATTGCGCCTTTATGTTGCCGGCCAAACACCCCGATCAATTCTGGCCCTGGCCAATCTGCGCCGGATTTGCGAACAACACGTGCCCGATCGATACACCATCGAAGTCATCGATTTGCTGGAAAATCCGCAGTTGGCCAGCATCGACCAGATCCTGGCGATCCCGACTCTGGTGCGTGATTTGCCCGTCCCCATGAGAAAGATTATCGGCGATCTGTCCAATACCGAACGGGTATTGATCGGCCTGGATCTTGTCCCCGCTTCGCGCACTACCAGCCACGTAGATTGAAAGGCAACGGGTAATGGAGCAAGACGCGATGAATCAATTTCCAGCTTCGGTCCATCTATCTCCGGCGATAGCGAATGAACTTGAGAGTTTGCGCACGCGCCTGCGAGAAGCCGAAGAAACCCTGGATGCCATCCGTTATGGGCGTGTCGACGCGCTGGTGATATCGCAGCACAACGAACACAAGATCTTTACCTTGCAGCGCGCCGAGCAGGTGTACCGCATGATGGTTGAAGCGATGAACGAAGGTGTGATGACCTTGGCGGCCGACGGCACCATTCTCTATTGCAATCGTTGTTTTGCCGATATGTTGAAGATGCCGTTGGAGCACATCGCCGGAAAATTCTTGCAAACGCTCCTTGCGCCCGCCGATATTGTCACGGTCAACCGTATGTTGTGGGGTCTGGAAGAGCGCAAGATGGAGATCTCGCTGCTGGATTTTCATGGCGCGCTGCTGCCGGTTTTTCTTTCGCCCAAAATCCTGCAAATCAAGGGCGAGCCGACCATCATCTATATGGTGGCGATGGATCTGACCTCGCATAAGTTGATCGAAATCGCGTTGCGCGAGGCGGAAGAAAAATATCGCACCATCTTTGAAAATGCGGTCGAAGGTATCTTCCAGATCGATTTGGCAGGCCGGTATTTGAACATCAACCCCGCAATGGCGCGGATCTTCCGCCACACTTCGGCGCAACAACTTATTCCGCACTTGAATGACCCCGCTCATCCGCTTTTTGTCGATCCCGGCCGCCGCGTGGATTTCCTGGTTTTGTTGCGCGAACGCGGTGAGGTGGTTAATTTCGAATCGCAAATCTACGGCTTCGATCGCCAGACGTTATGGATCAGCGAAACCGCGCGAGCGGTGCTAAATCAGCGCGGTGAGGTCCAGTTATTCGAAGGTAGCGCCGAAGACATCAGCGATCGGAAACACTACGAAACCAGGCTGATGTATCAAGCCAATTACGACGCCTTGACCGGCTTGGCCAACAGAAATTTGTTGCAGGATCGACTGCAACACACCATCGCCTCGGCGGAGCGTTATCAGTATCGCTTGGCGGTTGCCTTTATCGACCTGGACCAGTTCAAATTTATCAACGACAGCCTGGGTCACCATACCGGCGATCAGCTACTCAAAGCTGTAGCTGCCTGTTTGAAAGCGTGTGTCCGTGAGAGCGACACCGTGGCACGCCATGGCGGCGACGAATTTGTGGTGGTTATCGATCACTCGAGCGATGCCGTGATTGCCTCGCTCATGTCGAAGATACTCGCGTCGATTGCAGAGCCCGTGATGATAGAAGGTCATGAATTGCATGTCACCGCGAGCATCGGCTTCAGTCTTTATCCGACCGACGGCGAAGATGCCGAAACCCTATTGAAAAATGCCGACGCGGCCATGTATCGGGCCAAAGAACAGGGACGCAATAACGTCCAGTTCTATACCGACGAGCTGAATAAAAAAATCCATAAACGGATGGCACTGGAATCAATCTTGCGGCATGCGCTGGAACGCGGTGAATTTTTCCTGCATTACCAGCCGCAAGTGGCGCTGCCCGGGGGCGAGATTGTGGGCGCCGAAGCATTGATTCGCTGGATGCATAAGACCGAAGGCGTGATCTCGCCCGCTGACTTTATTCCCCTGGCCGAAGAACTTGGACTGATCGTGCCCATCGGCGAGTGGGTGCTACGCACCGCATGCGCGCAAATGAAAGCTTGGCAGACAGCAGGCTTACCCAAGCTCACCATCTCGGTCAACCTGTCGGCACGCCAATTCAGGCAACGCAATTTAGCGCAAGTCATCGCCCTGGCCTTGCACGATACAGCGCTGGACCCCAGTTATCTCGAACTGGAATTGACCGAGAGCATGATGATGGACAACGTCGAGTTGGCGGTGGCTACCATGAGCCAACTGAAAGCGATGGGGATCAAACTTTCGATCGACGATTTCGGCACCGGCTATTCCAGCCTGAGTTACCTCAAACGTTTTCCGATTGACGTATTAAAAATCGATCAATCGTTCATGAGCGATATTATCGAGGAACCCTGCGATGCGCCCATCGTGCGCTCCATCATCACCTTGGCGCATAGCTTGAAACTTAGAGTAATCGCCGAAGGTGTCGAAACCAAAGAACAATTGCATTATTTGAGCGAGCATCACTGTGATGCGATCCAGGGGTTTTATTTTAGCTGCCCGGTTTCCGCCGACGCGTTCGAACAACTGCTGCGAGACGGCCCGCTGCTGCGCCCATGCGCAGGCAGCAGCGGCACAGTTGACGGCGCACCATCAAATCCCGTATTGTTAGCCTCATGAACTTGCATCTCTGCGCCCCGACGACTGCGACCACCACCACGACCACCCTTTGCGGCGGGTCGTCTGGAGGTCGTTTGCGCTAAGCAGCAAGATACGACTGCAGAAGGCCCCGCCGGCGACGGACGGGGCCTTCTGCGTTTACCGCCCTCCGTCACGGATCTCAACCCGACGGAGAGCACCATGGACGATATCGATCATCGGCAATTAGGCAACACACTAGACCTGTTCCACCAGCAGGACGAAGGCCCCGGCATGGTATTTTGGCATCCACGCGGCTGGGAACTGTATCGCGTGGTCGAAGACTATGTGAGGCGCCGCATGCGCGGCGCGGGCTTTCGCGAAATCAGAACACCGCAACTGCTGGCCCGTTCCTTATGGGAACGCAGCGGACATTGGGATAAATTCCAGGCCCATATGTATGCGCTCGACCAGGCCGAAGAAAACCGGCCCTATTGCCTGAAGCCGATGAGCTGCCCCTGCCATATCCAGATCTTCAAGCAAAAAATCCGCTCCTACCGCGACCTGCCGCTACGCTACAGCGAATTTGGCGCCTGCCATCGCGACGAACCGTCAGGGTCGCTCGAAGGCCTGAAACGCACGCGTGCTTTCACCCAGGACGACGCCCACGTCTTTTGCACGGAAGACCAGGTGGAACAAGAAGTCGGACGCTTTTGCGAGTTGCTGCGCGCGGTATATATCGACTTCGGATTTTCAAAGTTCGAGGTCTGCTTATCCACGCGTCCCGAGCCGCGAGCCGGTGACGAGCTTGCCTGGGATCGCGCCGAAACGGCACTGGCGCAAGCCGCAAGCGCCGCCGGCCTGGACTATGAAGTGCATCCGGGAGAAGGCGCTTTCTACGGCCCCAAACTCGAATTCCATCTGACCGACAGCCGCGGTCGAAGCTGGCAATGCGGCACGATACAACTCGATTTTGTACTACCCGAACGTCTCGACGCGATCTTCGTCAATCTCGACAACCAGCGCATACGCCCGGTGATGATTCACCATGCCGTGCTGGGCAGCATGGAACGTTTTATCGCCATACTGCTGGAACACCACGAAGGCTGGCTGCCGTTTTGGCTGGCGCCCGATCAGGTTACGGTAGCCACGGTGTCGCAAGCCAGTGACGCGTATGGACGGCGAGTGATGGCGTTGCTTGAACACGCTGGGGTACGTGCCGTGTTTGACGACAGGTCGGAGCGGCTTGAGCGTAAGGTGGTGGATGCGCGCGAGTTAAGGATTCCGGTTTTTGTTACGGTGGGGGCACGGGATGAACGCGATGGGACGGTGTCGCTGCGGATGAGGGATGGGACGCCGGGTACGGTTTTGTTGGAGGAGGGGGTGGAGCGGTTGGGGGGGATGGGGAAAGGGGCTGGGGTGGTGGGGTTGGGTTGTTGTAGGGTGTGACGGGGGGTAGATCTGGATGTTTTGGGGTTGCCGCGCTTGGTGTTTTTTTGGGGTGCTGGGCGCGGCAGTTCGGTGGGTTGACGAGCCATTTTTTGTTGGTGCCAAAAATATTGGCTGCTTTTTTGTGGGCGGCGCGTAATTTACGATTGGCGATTTATTCGGAAGGCTTGTAGCGAATGGTGAGTTGTCCCACCATTCTGATACTTGCCGGCGCATCCAGGATCCATCTCCTGGTCAAAGAAATTTTTTAATGCTGGATAAAATAAATTCAAACCACATCGGTTAACGGCTACAGCCGATAAAGGTTTCATTACCGCAGCGATATCGGCGGGGAAATCAGGATGTGGCATGCTTGCCCCCTCCTGTGCCTTCGCGAAGGGACTTGAAATAGTGACAAGAGCCACGACACTCCAATGCACAAATGTGGAACAAAATCTCGTCATTATCAATTGTCCATTTGTCTTATCGACGCTGAGTCGATCGGCATCTTTTGTGTGTCGCCTAAGATGAAGTTCGTATAATGAAAAAATCCTGGCGTTCCGCAAAGCCAGTACTGCCTCCGTTGACCAAAGTAGTAGCTGCTGCGACGTTATCATCTCCAGTTCCTACTTCCGTGCATCGATGAATGTTCGCGCCGGCATACGTCGCGCCTTCGCTCTCACAAATTGGGACGAGGCGTCAATATAGTTAATTACACGAAATAATTTATCAAAATACTTACTTACACGATAAATTTTATTTAAGGGCAAGCACCAGTTCCATCCATACATTTCTCTGCGATATCCGCAGGAACGGTTATTTTATCTAAACTCTCCCATTTATCTTCAAGGGATTTTGGATTTGGCTTTAGATGAGTAATCTCATATTTTTCTGGCGGTCCATTTTGACTAAAACCAATTGCTGAAACTATTTTCATGCCGCTGGAACCATAATTATAATTATATCGAATAGATCTAAATTCTCCCGTACTTGACTCAAGCGAAAACAAATTTCCATCTTTATCATGGATTAATGTAGGCGCTTCGCCCAAATCAGTATATTGCAGATTTTTCTTGTCTATTTTCCAATAATGCATTCCATCTCCCGCGCGACCTTTCCCTGTTGCAACAGCCAAATCAGGGCCGCCACTTGAATCAATAATAAAATCCGGGTTAACATCTAAAACGTAGGAATCTGAGTCAAAAGTCGAATGCAGAACTTGGGAAGTTTTATTGTTTTTAATTACATTAATAGTTACATTACCAGATGTGTCATTAAGCGAACATTTTTTAATTAATAATTTAATGTCACTTAACCCTCGAAGATTAAACTCTTTAACTTGCTGATCTTCACATTCCGCACAAGCCGATAGTGTTTTCGTTAAAAATACGGCTAGCAATATTAATTTTTTAAGCATAAATCAAACTCCATCACAAAGAATTTTCTTTGCCGTTTCGACGTGAATTTTCCGGGCAGGGAAAGTTGGCACGTCATAACGATTGATAATCGATGATACCGAATTTGCCGTGGGAGCATCAGATGTCGAATTTATTTCTTCACTACATGTCATGTTTATTTTTTTATCTGCCCAATACCACCCACCGACATCAATCGGATTGTGTTCGTTTCCGGACGCTCGCGCAGATATACGTTGTGGATCCGGAATTATGGCGGGGCGTATACTTTGGTTTCTCGGAGAATCCCACCAACCCGAAATACTCCACCATTTCGCATCAAAGCTAGATTTCAATATCCATCCTCGATAAGTCCAATAGGTGGAATAAGAATCTCTCCCTGTGATTTGCAGGCTACCTCGACCGCGAAATTTTATTCCGTCTCCAGTTCCTGTTATCGGGTAATATTCATTACCTAAAGTATTGTGCAATTTCTCATATCCAAGACCAAGATGAAAATATGAATAGCTATCTGGCCCTCGGTAGTAATCCAGATCTGTTTCGTATAATTTACTTCCAGCCGAGTTACCCACCTCCAACATTGGGCCAGCTAAATCGCCCGTTTCGTGACTCATTTGACCCAAAAAATGACTTCGGCGCACGCTATCAAAGCCCATATATTTGCGCATAGTTTTGTTGATCGCTACTTTGAATCTCCCTGCGTTCTCGGTTGAGCCCGGTACTGCTCGTACCAACTCATCCGCACTCAACCACCCACACCGCCTAAACTGCTGAATAAACCGAAACGGATGAAAGTGCCACACATTCGAGTCGCCCATCCCCGCGTCAGTCCACCACTCCAGCTTTTCCAGGAAGGTGATGTGTTTGTTGTATTCGTCATCGTTGTTTAAAAACGGACCGTCTTTCCCCGGTCCCAAGCCGTCTTTTTGCTTGAGTTTGACCCAGCGGCCGTTGTTGCCTTTGTCCCATTCGCTGGGGAACTTGCACACCAATCGTTGTGCCCAGTCGCGCACATGTGGATGAATCGCAAAGAAGCTCCTCAGTTCCTGGCTGGCGACCTTGTCGTCGGCAACGTCGGGCGCCACGCTGAGTGCGCCGCCGGAAGGGTCGGTTTTGGTCGCACCGAGGTCGCGCGCGACGCCAAGCAGGTCGAGCATCGACAGCATGTTGCACTGGCCGCTCTCGGGAAACAAACCGCCCTCGACCTTTTGCCATCCCAGCCAATAAGGGAAATCGGCGTCGGACAGGACTTGTACGCTTGCATCGGCCAGGTCGATATAACCTTGCTGGCCGGCTCCATAGGTCACCCACTGCCAATTATGCTTTTCCTCGGCGACGACGCTGTCCGGCCCGATGACTTTGCCGAATCGCAGTAATTCGTATCCCGCACTAGGGGAGCCGGGGTACAGCTCGGTTGCAATTGCGTAGAGGTCGTATTCGTAGTCGACGTCTTTGTCGCCTTGTTCGCTGGTGAGCAAGGTCGGGGCTAGGTTGGGACCTTCATCCAGCCAGGTGGCAACCGGGAATCGGGGCGTTCCACATTTAAATCACTCCTCGTTGCGTCGAGCTTATGCGAACAATAGAGAATTCGGTCATTGCACCTTCAATCTCGCTAGCGTTATTGCAAATTCCCCTTGAAATTTGCAAAATCATTCACGACATTTATTAAAAATAGATCCATTATCTTTTTGATAAAAATCAGGATCGGTGACCCACTGATATTTTCTTTTATTTGTATTAAAAAAACCATTCCATTCGAAATTCGCAATGGCAGCATGTACCAGCGATATTTTAGCAATTGGTCTTATTTTTGAAAATGAGTCCCAATCCAAAGACGCACCTCCTCGACCCAGATCCTTAGTTGACAGGAAAAATAAATCAAATGTATTATTACCTATTTCCTTGACGTATCCGTCAACGTATATTTGATTTGAATTGACTGCAATTAATGCAGTACCTTTTTTATCAAATGTCACCCCTTCCACAGCATTACAATCGGGGGACCACCTGCCTTGAAGCGCTGACGAATCCACAGCAGGCAGAGCAGTTTGTGCAAAAGCATTAATATTCAATAAAATTGAACCGATGATTAATATTTTTTTTATCATAAAAATTTCATGACTCAATTATTTTTTGGAAGCAAATCACCAATAGAAATTTTCAACGTAGTAACTCCATTAATTTCATCATCGAAAAATTTATTGAATAATATTTTCGCTTTATCCATAGTCATGGTTGGTTGGCCATATGGCGACTCTGGTTGGCTGGCCCATTCCTTGTTAGTCCCTTCATTCTTTTTACCGGCGCCTCTTATCGCAGTTTCTATATCGCCTTTTTTTATATATTCCAAAGAATCTCTAATAATCAATAATTGAACGGCGGCTTTATCTTGTGTCTCTGGAGTGAAATCTTTATATCCTTTTTTCTTTACCAAAAGATCCCATGTGGTCTCTAGCATCTGGTACGCACCTGCGGCAGTGGATGTATAATTTCCCGCCGTAATTGCCTTGCGGGGATGATCCGAAAAGTTATTAAATGTTACATTCCCGTAGATGGTTCTATAGCCAATATCCGTGGAAGTTCCTTCGCCTACTCGGATGACTCGTAAAAATGCCCTTACACGAGCCTCTTCAAGAGTCGGGCCCCGACTAGCAAAATTCCCCACCAACCCCACCGGATGCCAATGATAAACCTTGGCTGAAACCGGAAACTCCTTCACCGCCGCAACCCCAGGCCAAAACCTCAAGGCGTTGATCCGCGTCATTTCGGCGTTCCACACC
>Ga0302315_10004389_pt1 | contig 12357 bp, 17 predicted proteins | sample III_Palsa_N3_1_FD_200532 | JGI IMG/M metagenome (GOLD analysis project Ga0302315, IMG submission 200532) | Peat permafrost microbial communities from Stordalen Mire near Abisko, Sweden - III_Palsa_N3_1 | ecosystem: Environmental > Terrestrial > Soil > Palsa > Peat permafrost | place: Sweden... | reverse complement strand
GATCTTTTGTCATTCCTCCAACAACACTATTTCATCACCATTTTCAAAAAAATATCCGCCTCAACCGACAAGACATACAATTAACGGCATGACAACCACAACTTATGGGTTACACGGACCCCCATCTAGACGTATCGATTCTGGTACAATAACTCGCACTCCTGATTACCAATGAAGTAAACTTAACGCTTATGAAATCACAAATCCACGGAACCACTATTCTGGGTGTCCGGCGCGACGGTAAAGTCGCAATCGCGGGCGACGGACAGGTCACCTTCGATAAGACAATCATCAAACACGGCGCTCGGAAAGTTCGCCGGCTCTACCAGGGCAAAATCCTGGCCGGATTTGCCGGAAGCGCCGCCGATGCCCAGGCCCTTGCGGACCGCTTCGAAGAAAAGCTCGAGGCCACCAACGGCAACCTGAAACGAGCAGTAATTGATTTCGCCAAGGAATGGCGCACCGACCGCGTACTGCGCCGCTTTGAAGCCATGATGATCGTGGCAAACCCCGAGTACCTTCTCATACTTTCCGGAGATGGAAACGTGCTCGAAACCGACGACGGGGTTGCAGCCATCGGCAGCGGTGGTCCCTACGCGCAGGCCGCAGCAAAGGCTCTGATGGAAAACACGGACCTTTCCGCCGGGGAGATCGTACGAAAGTCTCTTGGAATTGCCGCAGAGATCTGCATTTACACCAACACCAACATCTCCGTGGAAGAACTATGATCAACAAGTCCATCGCCATAACCGGCGCAAGCGTTGTCGCGCTCCTTGCGCTGCATTCAGCAGCATCTGCCCGCCCTGGAGACATCACCAACAGCGAAAGCCAGGCCTATCAGCTAGGCTACCAACTGGAGCTGCCTGCCGCCCGAGCGGAGCTCTTCATACACTCCGTGGAAAACTTACAGAATGCGACTGACGATGATGCCGTCGACACCCAGCACATTAGAGACCTGGACACCAATGCAGCAGAGCTGAGATCGACCGAAGCGAGCGCCTACAACCGCGCCATCCTGCTTGCCAACAGCATGGGCGCTCCAACCGGCCTCAAGACATGGCTCGCACAAAGCGTTGACCTCCTGGAAGAGCCCGTCGTTATCTCCCCGGAAGCCAAGAAGTTCGAGACCGCCCAGCCGGCCACAGCGCGCATTCTTTCCACCCTCGATGAAGCGACCACCCTGCACGCGCAAAGCGTGGGCAACGACTCCTCCGTCATGACATGGCTCAAAATAACCTCGGGAAAAGATGCCTTGTGGGCGCGGGACCTCGGCATGCTCTCTGCTCGAATCTATGTATCCCTGGCCCAAAATGACGGGTTTCACCACCCCACCCCTACCGCCGCGGACCTCGTTAACACCGCTCCGTCGAACATGCCCCTTTCCGTTCTCAGAGCCCTCCGCGACATTGCGCCTCCCGTCGATAAGATCGCCCCATCAGATTCCCTAATTCTGGATCCGGATGTGATACAGGCGTCTTATTTGACAATCACCAACGCCTTTATAGGCGATCAGACACTTCCGCCTAAAGGCAAATAAAACGGACTATCAGCTATGGACGACTTAACACCACGCGAAATTGTCGCCGAACTCGACAAATATATTATTGGACAGCATCAGGCCAAACGCGCCGTTGCCGTGGCCATGCGCAACCGCTATCGCCGCAGCCGCCTCGCGGCCGATATTAGGTCCGATATCATCCCAAAGAACATTCTCATGATCGGCCCCACGGGCGTAGGAAAAACAGAGATCGCACGCCGCCTGGCCCTCCTCGCACACGCTCCTTTCGTTAAGGTGGAAGCCACAAAGTTCACCGAAGTGGGTTATGTCGGACGAAATGTCGACTCCATGATCCGAGACCTTCTGCAGGCCGCAATCCGCCTGGTCGAGAAGGAAAAGATGGAGGAAGTCAAAGCGCAAGCCACGGAAAAAGCCAACGACAGAATCGTGGATATCCTGCAGCCAAAACGCAAATTCGGCCAGTCGGCGTCCCAAACCGGAAACTCGTCCAGTCCCTTGCACGGAGACAACATGATGGACGCCCTGAACCAGTTCTTTACCCGGCCGGGTGCGACTCCCGTTCAAACAGCACCGCCCCCGCCTGCGCCGCCCCCAACCGAAGACGACAAAAAGCGCTCGGAGCAGGAAACCAGAGTCCGAACCCTCCTGCGCAACCAGATAACCTCTGGCGTCAAAGACAAAGAGAACATCGAAATTGAGGTAGAGGAATCCCAGCAGGCTCCCATGATGCAAGTCATGTCGCCGGGCATGGACGACTCCGGTTCCGATCTGCAGAGCATGTTCGGCTCCTTTATGCCGAAGAAGACAAAGCGCAAAACCGTCACCATCGCCGAAGCGCGCGAGTACTTCACCGGCGAAGAAGCGCGCAATCTCATCGACCAGGACCAGATCACCAAAGACGCCATCGAACGTACGGAACAGTCCGGCATCATCTTTATCGACGAAATGGACAAGATAGCAAGCAGCCGCGGCCCCTCCGGAGGCGGTCCCGACGTCTCCCGGGAAGGCGTACAGCGCGACATCCTGCCCATTATCGAAGGCAGCACCGTCCAGACCAAACAGGGACCGGTAAAAACCGACCACATCCTCTTTATTGCCGCCGGTGCATTTCATGTCTCAAAGCCGTCAGACCTGATCCCCGAGCTGCAAGGACGTCTGCCCATTCGCGTAGAGTTGGAAAGCCTCTCTGAAGACGACTTAAAGCGCATTCTCACCGAACCCCGCAACGCGCTCGCCGTCCAATACAAGGCCATGCTGGAAACCGAGGGAATTACCCTGGATTTTACAGACGACGGCATCGCCGAACTCGCAAAAACCGCAGCAACCGTCAACGCCCAAATGGAAAATATAGGCGCACGCCGCCTGCACACAGTCATGGAGCGCCTCCTGGAAGAAATCTCCTACGAAGCTCCAGACCTCGATCAAAAGACCGTCACCATCGATGCCGCTTTCGTCCGGGAACGCCTCTCCGATGTCGTTAAGGACGAAGACCTGAGCCGCTACATCTTATGACAACGATCAAGGTAAAGGTTCTCTTATTCGCCCATTTTGCCGACATTGCCGGGTCCAACCAACTGGAACTGGAGCTGGATGAACCTGCACATGTCGCAGACTGCGCTCGCGCGTTAGCTGCAAAATATCCGGGATTAGAGGACATACTTAAGATCGGCCGGGCCGCGGTAAACGATCAGTTTGCCGACGAGAGCCATATGCTGCACGATACCGACGAAGTCGCCTTTCTTCCCCCGGTAAGCGGAGGGTAGAAACTATGCCCTGGATACAGATTACACGCGAGCCCATAGATCCAACCCTGGTTTCCGATCATGTGGACCGGGAAGGATGCGGAGCCCTCGTTACCTTTTCTGGCACAGTCCGCGGCAAGTCCCACGGGAAAGCCGTGCTCTATCTGGAATACGAAGCCTATCTTGCCCTGGCCGAAGCGGAGCTCGGACGTGTGGTTCAAGAAGCGGAAACCAACTTCGGGGTAAGGGCAGCCGTTCAGCATAGAATCGGACGCGTCTTTCCGGGTGAATCGAGCATCCTGGTGGCTGCGGCATCCCCGCATAGGGCAAGCGCGTTTGACGCCTGCCGCTGGATTATGGATACTATAAAGACCTCCGTACCAATATGGAAGCGAGAGCACCACTCCGAAGGAGTGGACTGGATTGAGGGGGATACAGCAGTCCCGGCAATTATCTTACGGCCGATTTCATAAACAAGACGTCATGCAATACTCCGAAACAGAATATAGACCAGACCCGCCTCAAGCCGGATTCTCACCCCTTGCGATTACCGTGAGGCGCATGGAAATCGCGGACATCCCCCATGTCTCCTATCTGGAGCGGCGCTGCTACGCCCTCCCCTGGAACGCTTCGGCCTACGCTACAGAGATAGGAAACTCCATTGCCTACTATACGGTAGCCAAGGACAGCGACGGAATAGTGGTAGGCTTCGCCGGAATGTGGGTGATTATGGACGAGATCCATATTACGACAATTGCCGTAGATCCGGACGTCCGTGGAAAGAGCGTGGGTGAGCGCCTGCTGCTCGATATGCTCGAAGCCGGCATGGAGCGCGGCGCTCACCGGGCGACACTCGAAGTTCGCGAGCATAATTTAGCCGCACATAACCTTTACTTAAAATATGGGTTCGAAGACGTTGCCATACGTAAAAAGTATTACAGCGACAACGGCGAAAATGCCGTAATTATGTGGGCGAACGATCTCTATAGCGCAGACTACCAGGAAAAGCTCAAAACCTACAGACAGCGTTTGTTTTCATCGGGTTATTCTGGTTCACAGACCGACTACAGCGCAAAGAGCCAGCCAACACAATGATCCTCGGAATTGAAACATCGTGCGACGAAACTGCGGCTGCAGTAATCGGAACTGGCCCAGTGCTGCTCTCCAACATCGTTGCGTCTCAGATAGATCTCCATGCAAAGACCGGCGGAGTAGTGCCCGAAGTAGCTGCACGCCACCATATCGAGCAGATTAACGCAGTCATCGCCGATGCGCTGAGCTCCGCGGGTATAGGTTTCCCCCAGATATCCGCAGTAGCCGTCGCAAACAGACCCGGCCTGCTCGGAGCGCTGCTCGTCGGAGTCTCGGCAGCCAAGGCCCTCGCCTACACGCTCGATATCCCGCTTATCGGCATCCATCACATAGAAGCGCACATCTACGCCAACTGGCTCGTCAAGAATGATCTGGAGTTCCCTCTCGTCGCCCTGGTGGCCTCTGGCGGCCACACCGAAATCTTCCTGATGCGCGATCACGGCCAATACGAAGTCCTGGGCAGAACGCGAGACGACGCAGCAGGCGAAGCCTTCGACAAATCCGCCCGCCTTCTCGGCCTACCCTACCCCGGCGGCATGCACATCGACCGCCTCGCCGCAACAGGAGATCCAAAGCGTCTGGCCCTACCCAGAGCCCGCCTCGAATCCACAAGCTTGGACTTCTCCTACAGCGGCCTAAAGACAGCCGTGCGAACCGCGAAGCTCGACCCAAAGAACGCGGACATCTCCATCGAAGACTGGTCCGCCTCAATCCAGGAAGCCATCGTCGCGCCCCTTGTAGACAAAACCATCGCCGCCGCAAAACGCCACAGCGCCCGCAACGTGCTTCTAGCCGGCGGAGTAGCCGCAAACAGCCGGCTGCGCGCCGCCATGCAGGAAGCCTGCCACCAAAACGGTTTCCCCACGACAGCACCGCCCAAAGACCTCTGCACCGACAACGCGGCCATTATAGGAACCGCAGGATACTACCGACTGCAGCGCGGTCTAACGGATACACTCGACCTGGACACAATCGCATCCGAACGGCTCGCCTGATTGCCTGAACTGCTTGATGAGAGGAAACCCTATATGAGCGGATCTAACGTAGCTTCCCCAACAAAAAACCTATTCGAGGCCATCGAACAGAACAGTCTGGAAAGCGTCACAAGTCTCTCCAATGGGCCAGCGAACACGCTCCAAAGACCGTTGAAGTGCCTGGAATCTTTCTTAAAGTGGGATGGGCGTCTCTGCCCGTCATTTGTCAAAAAACTCAAGCAAGTCCGAAAAATCAATACATCTATAGATGAAGCCAACTTAAACTTGTCACAGATTCTTAGGAATATACTCCCCCACCAACTTCGCCGTGCCAATAATCGCTTCATCCCACTTCACCGGAACATGCAGGTGAACCAGTCCGCACGTAGGCAGCTCCGATTCCAGATTGCCGTTGATTAAGTAGCCTGCCAGGTCGAACAGTCCGGGATTGTGACCTACAATCAACACAGTCTTAGCCGACTCAGGAAGCGATTCCACGACCTGAATAAGTCTGCCCATCGAAGCATTATAAATCTCAGGCCTGAAGTCGATGGCGGCCTTGTAATGAGCGGCCTTCGATGCAATCTCAGCGGTCTGACGGGCCCGAGCAGCATCCGAGGAAACAATCAGGTCCGGGGTGCCGGTCTTTTCCAGAATGAGCTCCCCCATCTTTTTGGCATCGCGGATCCCGCGTTCCGCCAGGACTCGAGACTTGTCGCTGCTTTCGTTGAACGCTTCGGCCTTGCCGTGGCGCAGGATCAAAAGTGACTTCATAGATGGTCAGCCTTCATCGCGGTTCATCATAAACCGCGCTGTGTTCTCAAAGTATATAGTCAGAGCCACTCTATGCGGTGCGAGTTCAGGGACTTTGTCCAGAGACGATGTCATGGCATCCATCCACGCTTCCTTTTCCTCGACACCTATCGAAAAGGGCATGTGGCGCTGACGCAATCTCGGATGGCCGCGCTGATCGCTGTAGGTGGACGGACCGCCAAATCGCTGGATCAAAAACAGGGCCATCCGCTCCCTCGCGGGGGCCAGATCCATGCCCGGATAGAGAGGACGCAGGATTGGATCGAGGGCCACTCTTTCGTAAAAAGCGTCCACCAGGGCGCGCAAAGGGGCTTCGCCGCCTATTTGGTCAAATATTATTGTTTCATCTTCGTTCACACCTGGAATTATACCTTTGGCCCGGCAGGAGTCTAGTAAAGCAATGTCTAATATCGCTTTTGGCTCTTCGCCTGTAAGTTTGCGATGGCCCGAACAAATTGAGAGCGCGCACGCTCACGTATACCTCCAGGAGGAGCTCTTCCATGGCTTTTGAACTACCCGCGTTACCTTACGACTATGCAGCTCTGGAGCCGCATATCGACGAACAGACGATGCGTATCCATCACGATAAGCATCATGCAGCTTATGTAACCAACCTTAACGCTGCTATCGAGAAGCACCCTGAACTCGCTGAAAAATCGGTCAAGGATCTCGTTACCGAACTAAACACTATTCCTGAAGACATCCGTGCTGCTGTACGCAACAACGGAGGCGGCCACTTGAACCACAAGGGCTTCTGGAAATCCCTTGCCCCCGGCGGCGCTTCCGAACCAACCGGCGCGCTAGCCGACGCCATCAACTCAACATTCGGCAGCTTCGAGGACTTCAAGAAGCAGTTCAATGACGGTGGCGTAAAGCGATTCGGAAGCGGCTGGGTCTGGCTGGTGAAGGATGCAGACAAAAATCTGTCTATCGTCAGCACGCCAAACCAGGACAACCCAATCACCGACGGCCTCACCCCCATCCTCGGAAACGATGTTTGGGAGCATGCCTACTATCTGAAGTATCAGAACCGCCGCCCGGAATACCTGGCTGCATTCTGGAATGTCGTTAACTGGGACGTCGTCACAGAGCGATACGAAGGTTAGTTTCTAACCTTTACAAGTGCACGAGAGTGAGTCGCCGTAACAGGCGACTCATTTTCATACGTCGGCCCTTTTTATTGACGCCCCTATTTACGCATGCTATACTCTCTGTACGAAATAGATGTAATTTTTCGGAGGTCCCCCATGATAGACGAGATTAACCACGGCCTTGCCGAAAAAGTAAACGAATTCCGTGTGATGAGCGCTCCTCTGGAGCAGGCCATGCGTGAACTCGAGTACGCTCAAACCCTCCTACGAGCCAGAGCGGAGAGCGATATTGCGTCTACTGTTCCGGCATTGGGAGCACTGGCCGATATTCTGGAAATCTCTTCCCTGGATCTATTGATGGCTCCGAACCGCGTCGAGTTCCTGGAAAGCGCCATGAGACGCCACGGAATGACGGCAGAAGAAGTAGGCCAGCAAATCCGGGGACTTGTCGAATCTCAGAAATCACGCGAGGAATTAAGAGCTCTGGGCATCGGAGAATCGATTGCCGAGTAACTCATCTAAGAAACAAGCCGTTGTAATCGTCAATCCCACCGCAGGCCGCGGCAGCGCCGGCCGATCCGTTCCCGTGCTGCGCGAATTACTGCGCGACACCGAATATGAATTTGACTGGCGTTTCACGGGAGCACGCGGCGATGCGGAAACCATGGCGCGCAACGCTGCCGCCGAAGGCACCCCCTTGGTTGTCTGCGTGGGCGGAGACGGCACTCTTCACGAAACCGCCAATGGCGTGCTGGGCACGAACACGACCATCGGGCTTATTCCCTTTGGGACTGGGAACGATCTCGCACGGGCGCTGGGCCTGTACGGCCACGTCAAAATAGCCTGCGAAGCTATCAATTCTGGAATCGTGCGTAAGATCGATGTTGGAGTGATCCAGGGAGCAGGCTTTGAAGGCAAGCGCCACTTCTTCGTGCTAAGCGGAACTGGCTTCGATGCCAGGACTGCCCAAACCGTAAACTCCGGCATCCGTTATCTTTCAGGCGCTCCGGCCTATGTCTGGGGATCTCTTCTTACTCTGGCCAAATTTGAACCCTTTACCCTGACGGTAACTACCGAATCGGAAACACGAACCCTGGAAGCCATGTTCGTCTCGGTAGCAAACGCCGCCACCACGGGAGGCGGAATGCTGATTGCTCCCGGAGCTGTTGTAGACGACGGCTTCCTCGACTTGTGTGTGGTTGGCAAAGTGTCCAAGGCTACGTTGATCTATCAGCTCACGCAGGTCTTCAGCGGCGCGCATACGCGCCACCCGGCCGTATCAATGCTGCGAGGAAGCCAAATCACTCTGGGTGCCGACCCTCCACAGCCACTGTTGATTGATGGAGAAGTCATAGGTACAACTCCGGCGGTTATCTCGGTGATGCCAAAAGCTCTGTCTATATTGGTGCCTGCTCCTTTATGACAGGCGTCCCTGTGATCGTTCCTGCTGGCGGCACGATTGATGGAAGCTACAGCGAAGCCGCCGGGACCAAGATCCGGTGCCTTGCTCCCATCGGCAATAGTTGTGTACTGCAAAGAGTTGTCACAGTACTAAGGGCGACCACTGCGATCTCTACCATCGTGGTAGCGGCCCCTGATGAAGTCCATCAGAAAGTAGATGGTGTTGATTTCTGGGCCCTCTCAGGCAGTTTAGGGACCGACAGCATACGAAACGCCCTGAAGTGTCTTGAAGGGACGGAGCGGGTCCTGATATGCACATCGGACCTGCCGTTTCTGACACCGGAAGCGGTGGCCGATTTTATCGAAAGATCGGACCCTACCGCCGATATAAGCATAGGCCTGGTAAAAGCTCGCGATTACAACCAGACATTTCCGGATAGTCCCGCTTCAACATTTGTATCGCTGAAGGAAACCGGACCGATAACCATCGGATGCCTGTTCTTTCTAACAAAAGCGGGTCAAAATCGGGTAGATCCATGGCTGGATCGCCTCTTTAACGCACGCAAGAGCCTGCTCCAGAGCGCACTTTTACTTGGTCCGATTGTCGTTGGTCAGCTTATTACACGCAGATTGAGCATAAAAAGCCTTCAGCACCGGGCTAAGCAGCTTATTGGACTGAACGTAGACATCGTGTTGGACGTGTCCCCGCAGCTTGCTTTTGACATCGACACACTTGAAGATTATGAATACGCCAGAACGCACATTATTGATTGAGTCACATTGAACCCATGCTAGTTCGAATTCGAAGCGGAATTATAGGGGTGGTACTTTTCGCTACCATCATGTTTTTACCCTACACACTCCCGTTCGCACTTGTAATCAGCGGATTTGCCTTTTTCGGAGTGCGGGAACTATACCGGGCAGTAAGAACGCAGGGAGGCGACCCTAACGAAGTTCTTGGAATACTGGCCTGTTTTCTCTTCCAGTACGCGGCCTGGACGCATCAGGGCGCCAGCTTCACACCGTATCAGCCCGCCCTTCTGATGCTGCTTGTGATAGGCGCACTGCTCTCCGAACTCTTTAAAGGCCGCCCAAAACCAACCTTGAGCATAGGCGCCACATTGCTTGGTGGAATTTATGTCGGCTGGCTATCGTCGTATGTTACTCTGCTGCACGGTGTGGATCTTCCCATTGTACACATCCCGATCGCCCATACTACCTCAGGCGAATGGCTCGTGCTCTTCGTATCCGCGGCTACGTGGCTCTCGGATTCCGGTGCGTTATTTTTCGGCAAGGGATTAGGCCGGCATAAAATGGCGCCCAATATCAGTCCCGCAAAAACATGGGAGGGATCAATCGGGGGTCTGGCAATGTCGCTGCTCGGTGGAGCGCTTATAGGATCGTGGATCCATTTGCAGTTACCTTTCTCACTCGGCCTTGCGCTCTTATGTGGCATTTCCGGTCAAATTGGCGACCTTTGCGAGTCGGCTCTGAAGCGAGATCTGGGAGTGAAAGACTTTGGAGATGTGATTCCGGGCCATGGCGGAATCCTGGACCGCATAGACAGCATTCTTTTCTCCGCCCCGCTCGGCTACTATTTCATCTGGTTCTTCCTGATCAGACCGCATTAAAAAGCGCCCGCACCCATTGGGTGGCGGACGCTCTCAATAACGTTGTATTAGTTCTGGTCAGATTTGGCTTAGACTACGCGCAGCTCCGAGTTGGATCTGCGGGGCTCGACGGAAAGATCCAACAGCCCAATATCTTCAAGAGCATCGTCGATGGCTCCCTGATACAGGGCGATCTTTGGATCGTCCTCACCACTTACTTCGACATCGACCAGTGTTTCAACACTCTTGTCTCCAAAATAGGCTTTGATGTACAGTCGCTTGCGACGCTGGTCTTCAGACCCTACCGAGACTCGGACACGCTGTGCTTGCGTTAGATTTACTCTTTGCTTGTCCGTTGTCAGAACCCACATAACAGAAGTCCTTTCTTCGCCGCAATCGGCCCCGAAGATACACTATTTTCGCCGGATAGACGAAACACCAAGTTTTACCCAGAACTTTATGATTTCAATCATAAAGTTCTGGGTCGATTTGTCAAACATTCCAATGAGCTCGACTATTTCGCCGTTTGGAATACAGCTTATCGAATAGTATACAGGACATTATGCAAGTTTTAGACACTTGATGAGCGATTTATGTGAAAGACTTACTTGTGGCCGTTCCCTTTGACCAGGGACATGAATTCCTGCCGGGTCGACCTATCGTCACGGAACAGCCCCATGACATGAGAAGTGACCATGGCCGCACTTTGTTTTTGCACGCCTCGCATCAGCATGCACATGTGCATTCCCTCCACGACAACAGCGACCCCTCGCGGCTGCAGGGCTTCCTGAATAACGTGGGCGATCTGCGTGGTGAGGCGTTCCTGGACTTGAAGACGTCGTGAAAACATATCGACGAGGCGCGGAATCTTGCTCAATCCAACGATACGTCCGTTTGGAATATAGGCTACGTGGACCTTACCGTAGAATGGAAGGAGATGGTGCTCGCACATCGAGTAAAATTCGATATCCTTGACCACGACCATGTCGTCGTACTCTTCCTCAAAAACAGCGTTGTTAAGAAGTGTTTCTGCGTTCTGCTCGTAACCATTTGTTAGATATCGAAAGGCTTCGGCCACTCGGTGCGGCGTTCGGAGAAGTCCTTCCCGGTTGGGATCCTCACCAACGAACTCTAGAATGCCGCGGACATGCTCTTCCATGTCGCTCTTGGACGGCCGATTCTCATAGCCGGCAGTTTCATCAGGCAGAATTGGGAGAAAATCATGGTCTTCGATGGAGGTTAACGTATTGGTTGTCACGATACAATCTCTATTCTAAACGGCTATTCGCCGAAGTACTCAAAGTAGTTCCGCGGAGTTTCCCGAACGGCAACACGGTGTAAGCGAAGCCGTCCAGGTTCAATAGCGTTGATACGAGGCGCAAGCTTGTCCCAAATGACCTTTGTGACATTTTCCGATGTCGGATTTAGCGACTTAAAATCAACGGTGTCGTAATTCAGGTGCTTATGATCGTAGGGAATCAGCACTTCCTGGTCTACGATGATATCGATGGTGTCTGCGGGTACCAGTTCACCAGATTTTGCATCGGGGTCGCCCGCAACGGTCACTTCAACTTCGTAGTTATGACCGTGTCCATTCTCCCAGTTGCACTTGCCAAACAGGGCCTGGTTCTCTTCCGGAGTCAGGGCTGTTGCGTTCAGGCGGTGTGACGCCGAAAAGTCGTATGTTCGGGTTGTTGTCAGCATAGCTCCGATATTCCTGTGTTTTCTGGAAACCGATGCCTGATGGATGGGTGATTCCGCCACTAAAACATCTTCCAGGCGAGTAGAATCCGGCATTCGATCGACAAGACGGCTCCAGATCGCCAGGGTTATATTCTCAAGCGTTGGAAGAGAGTCCTTAAACTCGGGTAAGTCCGCGTCGAGGATAGATCCGTCGAAGTCCGCTACGATATGACGCTTAAGCAGAAGGTCGATGTCTTTTATATTGACGACGATTCCGGTTGCCGGATCGATTCTGCCGCTTACCGTTACGGAGCACGTGTAAGTATGCCCGCCGCGCAGGGCGCGCGAGCGCGCCGGATTAAGACGTCCACCGACACCCGCTTGAAATCGAGTTGTCCTTTGCAGGAATATGGTCAATCTCTATTCCTATTT
>Ga0302315_10004382_pt1 | contig 12381 bp, 10 predicted proteins | sample III_Palsa_N3_1_FD_200532 | JGI IMG/M metagenome (GOLD analysis project Ga0302315, IMG submission 200532) | Peat permafrost microbial communities from Stordalen Mire near Abisko, Sweden - III_Palsa_N3_1 | ecosystem: Environmental > Terrestrial > Soil > Palsa > Peat permafrost | place: Sweden... | reverse complement strand
TCACGCCATTTGGTAGCAAATGCCCCACGGACAGCCGGCTCATAAAAAATTGAAGAGAAAGAAGGTCGCCCGCTTGGGCGACCTTCTTTCTTTGTGTGAGATCTAAAGCACACTAGGTGCCCAACGGCCCTGCCTGCTTGAGGGGATAAATAGACGTTGTGGCCTGGCGATTCGATCCCCTGTTCAGGGTGCACGCAAGTTCTTCGCTCAGAGCGCTAAGGTCAGGCCACTCAAGCTTTATTAGACATTCCGCTTCGTGGCGAGCGGCCGGAACATGGAAAAATCCCAATTCAATTCGTTGTTAGCAACGAACTGGATTGGGGGTATAGTGATCGCCATGCGCTATCTCCCTGCTCAAGCCAAAGAAGCCCTGGGCATTACGGAAGAAACCTTCCGGCATTGGCGACGTGCTTTACCACCTCTCAAGGGCAAGCGGGGCTATGCCCCTTGTTTCAGTCCGGGAGACTTGCTTGCGCTAAAAGTGGTTGCGCAGCTGCATGCGTTTGGCATCCAGGTGCGCCACCTCACCCCGCACGCGGAGGCGTTATTTAAGGCTTGTGCGCGGAGTCCATGGTTTGGCTTGGACGACAAAGTGTTTGTATTTGACGGTGAGACGATGGAGTTAATAGGTCCCCATGGAGAACAGGGTTGGGCTCAGCAGCCCCGGATCGCTATCCCGCTGGGGCCGCTAATCCGGCAACTACGCCAGAGTCTGTCGGAAGAGGAAATTCGGCCTGCACAGCCGGAAATTTCTTTTCCACCGCTAGATGTTGCCTCAGTGAGATCGCGATGATCGCTACTTCGACTACCGACCATGTCACGATAGAGACCAAGCAACACGTCCCGTCCCATCGCATTGCGCAAGCGGAACAGGTATGACGATGCTGCCTATGACATTGACCAAGCAGAACCTCGCCAGCGCGCTGGGAACGGCCGTGGATGACGTAGTGTCGCTATCATTGGGCACGTCATCTCTTACCCCAGAGCATTTGGACTTTTTGGGTTTGGTCCAGGCACGCGCTCGCAACGAGCCTGTGCCTGATGCAGTAGTACTGCGAGATGGTCAGCCACTGCTTTATGTATGGGATCTGCGCCATCATCCGACGCTTGATCAACAAGCCTTGCGTCGCGATATGGAAAAGCTTGCCCTCCGTTCGGATGCGCCCTATGTGGCGTTGCTCCGCCCGGGTATCGTGCAAGTCTATGCACTGGGCGAAGCCCGTGATGATGCAGCTAAGCCGATCATTGAGAACGCTGAACTACACCCTGGTTTGATTGCGAAGCTTGCGGTCGGCGATCTGCCGGCGCGCGCTGATGGAGTCAGTACTCACGAGTTAATGCTTGAGTTGCTGAATGCAGTCACTGAAGAGCTCATCGCGTTTCGCGGTGTCACTCCAGACGAAGCGCTCGCGCTCATTGGACGAACACTGTTTCTGCGCTTTCTTCATGATCGCGGCATCCTCCCTAACCTGAATCCGCTGCCTGGGGTTGGTCAATTCCGCGAATGCATGTCAACGCCCAAGCACGCTGCTGCCAGCTGTCGTTGGCTCGATGAGACCTTCAACGGTGACCTGTTGAGCTTGCCTGACCAAGGAAGCGAAGCTTATTTCACCCGCTTGTATAATCTTTCGGGCACCTCAGCGCTAGATGATCTGAGCGCGATTATCCGCGGTGACAAGCCGGTGGGTGACGGTGCCTACCAAACACAGTTCTCTTGGAAGGATCTGCATTTCGCCTACATACCGGTGGGGCTACTGAGCCAGGTCTATGAGGCATACATCCATCGTTTTGAGTCTGATAGCGCCAAAAAGAATAGTGTCTACTACACCCCCCGCCATCTAGCGGAGTATATGGTGGATCACGCCTTGTCCATGCTTGGTGCCGAAGCGCACCGCGCCCGTATTCTTGATCCAGCGGCGGGTGGCGGCGTTTTCCTGCTGGCAGCGCTGCGTCGTCTTGTGCAAGGACGGTGGCGTGCTACAGGTAGGCAGCCAACAACGAAGGTCATACGCGATATTCTCAACACGCAATTGGTCGGCATTGACATCAATCCTGCCGCCAGGCAGCTCAGCGCGTTGGCTCTGTATCTCACAGCGTTGGAACTGGACCCGAAGGTTGCCGAACTTCGCAACCTCAAGTTCGATGCACTTCAAGGGCGAGTTCTCTTGCCGGCCGAGACGTGGATAGACGATGCGAGCGGAATCGCGCTCGGTAGCCTAAGTCAATCGGCGCCTAGTACGCTGCATGGCAAGTTCGATGTGGTCCTAGGCAATCCGCCTTGGACCTCCGGTGGCACGCCATCGTTTCAAAAAGCGATCGAGGCGAATGCCCAAGCAGCGATGGCCGAGCGGGGCGTTACTGCTGTCAGCAATCCGGACGGGGTGCCGGATCTGCCTTTTGTCTGGCAGGCGACACGCTGGGCCAAGCCAGGAGGTGTGCTTGCGTTTGCATTGCATGCACGCTTGTTGATCAAGACAAGCGACTTGGGCATCGCCGCACGAAAAGCCATCTTTAGCGGGCTGGATGTCACTTATGTCTTAAACGGGCTTGAGCTGCGCAATACGCTCGTGTGGCCGAACATGACCGCCCATTTTTGTTTATTGTTTGCGCATAACCGGGCTGCAACAGAGGAAAGCCGCTTCTACGCGGTGACGCCCGTCATGGACCGAGTGCTTAATCGCGAGGGGCGCGTACGCATTGATAGCAAAGATGCGTGGGCCTCGGATGCGACGATGGTTGACCAAATCCCACACTTATTTAAAACGTTGGCTAAGGGCAATGCGCTGGATGTAGAACTATTAGAAAAGATACAGCGTGATACCACGATATCGCGCTCCGATGATGCGCCACGGCGCCCAACGCTTATGGCTTATGCAAATAGCATAGGCATTCACCACGGGCACGGCTATCAGACGAGCAGCGAGAAGGAAGATGCTGATTTTCTTAAGGGGCTTCCAATGATGCCCGACCCACGATTAGCCATATGGCCCGTAGTTCCAATCAAGAAGCTCTTGCCCTTTGAGTATGAACGCGTACATCGTGTTCGTGAGCGGCAAATTTATGACGCTCCTCTGGTATTGCTAAGAAAATCGCCTAGCACGTTGCCAAATGCGCCGGTAGCGATGCTCGCATTACAGCGTGTCGCCTATCGCGAATCCTACATTGGTTATAGCTGTGCGAAAGCCTCACAACCACAATTAACAGCCACTTATCTTTGGGCGCTGCTTAATAGCGATCTTTTTCTGTATTACACGCTCATGACCAGCAGTATCTTCGGCTGTGAGCGAAGCGCGATGCAAAAGTCCGATGCGGAGCAATTTCCAGTCGCTCCTTTGTCGTCGCTTTCGGATAAGCATATCCGGGCGCTCAAAGATTTATTGAGCACGATCAAGAAAGGCACCATTGAGCCGTCGGGAAGCAACGCTTTGGTCAATGCCGTCTATGGCCTTAATTCCGCGGACATGATGTTGATCGAAGACCGGCTAGCAACGGCATTGCCATTTTCTAGAGTTCAACGCTCCGCTGTGGCACCACCTAAAGAGATCGATGTAAAGCGATATCGCGAAACGCTGATGAAGATTCTGCGTCCGTTCGACCTCAGTGGCACTTCGCTTGAAGTGGTGGCTTATCCACAGAGCCCCTTGTCGCCCTGGCGTTTTGTACGGATTGGGGATGCTTCAGAGCGAACTGAGCCATCGGTAGCTGACTTACTCAATGCAATAAATATCGCCGATCAGATGGACTGCTCTCTGGTCGAATTCCATCAGGGAGGCTCAGCTTTTATAGGCGTTTTAAATCAGAAGCGCTATTGGACGAGGACTGCCGCAAGGACCTTGGCGCTGGATCTTATCAAACGCAATGATCCAATTTTAAATCGTAACCAAGAGAGCATGCTTGCCTGATGATCATCCCACACGGAAGTCCCGCTAAATTGATATCGCGTGCAACAGGATTCCCTCAGTCGATTTCACCCGGCGTGCTCTCCGTAGTGGCTAAAGCGCTTCATGAAGCGTGGGTCATCATTTGTGAAAATCCAACCAAACACCTGGCGCCGATTACACCTGGTAATCCCGAAGAAGATCGTTATACGGATGCACTTTGCGAAATTCTGTTCCAATGGCTCAAATCAGCTGATCACGAAGTTGATGGTTTTACCGGTGATGTCTTTGACACAGTCGTACGTGGTGAGAATTTATCGAATTACAACCAGAGCGTGATCAACAAACAGCCTGACATAGTTATCCGTCTAGCGAATGCGCCTCTAGTTCAGGCCCGACGTTACGTTGGGCTTTTTGCAGAAACCAAGATTGTTTCAAAGAGCAAGCATATTTCCGCCTACACCAATGAGGGCGTCGCTAGATTCGTGCGGGGGGATTACGCTTGGACAATGCAAGACGGCTTGATGGTGGCATATCAAAAGCCTCCTCATCAGCCAATTGCTAAGCTTGCCGGCAAACTACAGACGGACAATAAGCTACTCGCGGAAAAGGACAGCGATACATTCCTCGTTACCTCGGGTCTTCCTCCAGCGCTGTGCGGTAAAAGTACGCATCAGCGTCAATGGACCTATGCCGGCGGCGATAAACCGGGTGTTATTCGTCTTTGGCATTTATGGACCCTCGAACTTCCTGACTAATTCGCGAGTGGCATGATTAATGGCAATCTAGTCCTGTTTTACACAAAAGAACTGCACTTCTACGCTGAGCACCATACTCAGCTTACGTAGGACTAGCAGGGATCCGCTGCTAGTCCTACGGCTGCCGAGTAACTCGTCTATATTGCAGAGACCTCCGCTTCCGATAGCGAACCTCGCAGACCTAAAAAAACACTCTGGATCACATCTTTCCCAAAGCCCAGCCGACGGAGAATGAACTGGAAAATGCATGATTAGGATCATGCGTAGTCGCGGCATGCGCAAATTCGTCGGTTGTTTGGACTGACTCTGGGCTCGCTGATCAGCGCCCCACGCCCTTGAACTTCTACACCTTCCGTTACACTTCCTTTTGTCCACAGCAATGAAGTGTTCTCTTGATGGCCACACTACATCCCTACGTCGTTGCACTAGAAAAGTTTGTTCGCGCCACTGTCGCTGACGCCGGAGACCAAGAGTCCCTGCTTGGGGATCTCGCTCAATACGGCACTGCGATAACGAACGATCCCCGCGACGCCACGAAAGCTAACTGCGAATTGCTGCGTGCGACCCTAGACACACTCTTCATACAGGCGCAAACACTCTACGGAGAGGGTACTGCGATCAAGCGCCACGCCCGTCCCATATACGTGGATCACCCACGTTCGAAGGTGGCACCTCTAGTCGATTCCCCGGACGTGTTCGCGGTAGCGGTGAGCCGATTATTCGGTAGCTGGGAGGCGGCGTTCTATGAGATCGCTCATGAATCTATCCACTTACTAGGGCCAGTTGCCATCATTGAGAGCACCCCAATCGCAACGCTTGATGAGGGGGTCGCAGTACGTTATGCCGAGACGATGTATCGGGAGCACATCACAGCCTACACAGACCAGCCACCGACACACTCGCCCCTGAAAGGTTTGTATGGCATTGATGAGCCTTACTTTCGATCTTATCAGGCGGTAAAGGATGTCACTGATGCAACGTTACACGCGCTGCGGCAGTCCTTCGGAGGTTTTTCCGTTGCTTTCGATCCAATACGTATTCTTGAGATTGCCTGCGAAGAGCTCAGCGTGGACCAGGCAGAAGTGCTGGCCGCGCCATTCGACTATCACTACTGTCGTCGGAGCACTCTCGGCTGTGGATCCAAGCAAGCTATGCAGCTTTGAGGTGCTCCCAAACGCTTGCAAGGATGTGGATCTAGTCACCTTTGACGAACTTTTATTGCCGATGACGTGCTTTCAGGGCATCGTGGTATCAAGTTGTCCACGCAATTAAATTTTGTTCTCCAAGGCGTGCGGACTCGAGGGAAACATGGCATGCATAACGCCATGGAACTCGTTCGGAGTTAAATATAGGAAAGATTGTGGCGGCGTAAATTCCGGGAAAAAATCCTTTGGGTCAACTTGCTGTTGTGCAATCTCGACGCGTTCGATCATCACGCCGAATGCAGTCTTCTTTCCTTGCACGTAATCCATCAGCTCGTCGTAGGTGACTCCGCCACCGTTACCATCGGCCAATACCCAAAGACCTTGAAGGTCTCGTTCCTCGATCCGACTGATATACGCTATGCCAACTAGCCTCTGCACCGGCGCGGACGAATAGAGAATCATCGAACCAATATCGGTCGATGGCCAGGCACGGCGTAACTCAACTCGCTTTGTACCGGCAAGTATCAAATTGGCGTACTTCGGCTTAATCGAAAGCAGTACGGCTCTACCGCTCGGCTGCGTGGAGGATTCTGGAAAAAGACTCATCGTCGATCTTAGTAATGGATTGAATGCCGCCGCGGACCACCCGCAGCTGTTTGAGGGCGTCGTAAGAAATAGGATTTTTGAAGTGTTCAATTAACCGAAAGAGCATGACTTTTGTTTCGCTATGAGCAGCCATTTGCTCAATTTCTCTATCAGAATAGACGGTTCTCCGACTAACCATCCGCGCAATTTCGTCGGAAGAAGAGGACCACTCATACCTCTCGACTATACCGATCGTTGTGACAGCACGCACGTCGTGACTTCTATAGAACAATACAACGTCGCCAGGGTGGGGTCGCTTGTTTGGCGTGTGACATAGATATGCAAGCTTTATCGCGTTGCCGACATGACGCTGCGGGTGGCTGTTCGGCAATGCATGCCCTGGATCTTGATAGTCAGGAAACAAAACTTCGTGAAATTGCGGTTGAATTGGCACCAGGAACTTTTGTACATCGTTTCCACCAATGTAGTGTGGATAGTATCGGCGCACATACTCAAACGGTGATATTTCTGGCGCCATGGTCGGTGGCTCGACTGGATGGGCTTTAACGTAAACACCGTCTCCGTTATAGGATCCCGAACGGTGAAAGCCAAAGTCTTCAATGAGATCCTTCAGGTGTATGTGGCGGCCATCGTTGGCATGCACAAATATGTATTCACACTGATGATTCGTGGCGTACTGAAATGCTGCTCGTAGAAATAGCTCACCAACCTTTCTCCCCCTTGCTTGCTCGCCGACTTTGAAAGTGCATAGCTTTAGGGAATCACCCTCTAAAATGTCCCCTTCGTCATTTATTCTTTCGTTGCTTTGGACCGCGTAGATACATAGCGCCGCGATACTTCGATCATCGTCGTTGAAATATATCCATGCATGCCTTCCCTCCATCGCCTTACGACGAAACCAGTCGTCAAATCCGTCATAGCCTTGACGCAAACTGTCAAAAAATGAGCCTTGCAATTGATCAGTTAGAGTATGCAGTTCTACATCTTTGATATTCGGAAGCTGAACTTGGTCACGCTCATGAAGGCGACGCATCCAATCGTCAGCTGCTTGGATGAAATAGACGCGATCACCGAGACCGCGCGCACGCGCCTTTCGATGAAGGCCCTGATCTTCAGTGACGAGAGCGTGCGCCGCACCGCGCTCTAGGGCATATAAGATTTCGTTATCGCATGCGTCATTGACAGATGTTTGCGCCGTATTCCACGGACACGGGGGGCCTTCCTGCAACTGCGTGTATTGCTCGAGCCTGCTCAGAGTTCGATTAAGACGGGCAATATTGGAGTCGCGCCTGATATCAGCTCTAGACGCCGGGTGATATATCAACTGATGACCGTTGGCGTTACAAAGCCTCACAAAATTCGTGAGACTTGGTTGCAGCACCACCATAGAATCCTGAAGTGGAATCAGTATGTTGGTATCTAGTAGGAACCGAAGTCGCAACGGCATGGGCTCTCCTTGACCTTAAAACTAGTGTCTGATTTGCAAGATCCTTGCAGGCTAGCTGAAGCGCCACCGTTTTTCCGAGTCACCCAGAAGTAAAGGTAGTTGATGATGCCATGTCGTAGGCTACGGGTGAGAGTCTGCCTACTGAGCAATGGGGTAGTTAGTAGTTGCAGCTTTGGCTACATTCCTCGGCCGTGCGGCGCCCTCAGCAAGATATCGCCAAATATCTTGGCGGCGGTTGTCAAGGCGCTTCATCAAGCTTGGGCGTTGATCTGCTGCAACCCCGCTAAGCGTCTCCCTCCAATCACATTCGGTAATACAGAAGAAGACGGATACACAGATGCCTTATGCGAGATCCTTACCTACTGGCTGCACGGAACCCGATGAATTAGCCGACGGGTTTACCAGTGATGTATTCGAAGAGGTTAACCGAAGGGCGAACCTGTCGAACTACAATCAGAGCGTGATCAACAAGGAGCCAAATCTCGTCATCCAGTTGGCCAATCCCCTCTCGTGAATGCAAGGCGCTACGTGGGCATCTTCGTAGAAGCTAAGATCGTCTCCCAATTGGTACTTTGGCTGCGTGTCGGTCAGGAAAATCCCCATGAACGCAGGGTGTGCGTGCTGCAGCGGAAACAGTATCCGCGCGAGCTGCACAGCCTTCCTCGACTGGTGCAGTTGCGCAAGGCGTGGCATGTGCGTGATGTAATCTCACATTGGGCGAGTCGACGATGCCTTCGTCAGGACGCACTTTGCCGAGTCATGAACAAGCCAATCAGAACGAGAACGCCTACGCAGCCGAATATGGCACCTAGGGCATTGTCACCCGCAAGGGATCCCGTGACCATGTTCACGATGCCGACGGCGGCGATTAGGAGACGTTGTGCGGCTCTGCGGGTCGGTACGCACAACGTAACGCACCAAGATGGGCGATACGTGGCCTGTACTCATTAGCTGCATCGCATCGTTAATCTCGCCTAACTGCTGATATGTCATCTCCTGCACATCATCATAAGTGTGCTGATTCATGGCTAACCCGCTATGTCGCTGCCGTAGTATTAGCATCTTCCTTGTCTGTTTATCACTTCACAAGCTAAGAGCGACTGGCGGGCCTAGCTACTTCCCGCGTGGGCATGGATATCGATGTCTGCCATCGGTCCGGCGAACGAGTCAATTCACTGCGCCCCGAAAGGATCAGTACACACTGCCTTTACAGGTTTTACGCCAATGCGCGAAAGCGCGAGGCGAATTGCACTCGCAGAAGTCATAGGCTGATTGGCGCATGGTCGCTCCTGAAGAGCCGTTTGAAGCTGGGGGGCTGCGCCTTTTGCTTTCCCGTCCAGTAATCCCAACGCGCCGGCAATCCAAAACCGCACGCCATCATCGGGGGCACTCATAAGACCAGCTAATGCGTCTATATCCGTCAAGGATACTTCCTTCGGATGCTGACCTACCCATTGACTGAGCTTTTGTGCGCGGTCCAATTGCACCTTACGAGACTCAGCCTCCGCTATCTGTTTGACAGCGATTTTGACAAAAGAGTCACTGTTGGCTTGGGCATCCTGCTTGACAGGTTGAGCCGACGTCGAAGCTCCAGCAGGCGTGGCTGCTACAAAGGAGCAGCCCAAACTTAGGCTCAGCACTAACATGAAGCGGACGGTAACCTGAACCCGCATAGTTGCACCGATTACGCCAGTAACGTTTGACATATTAATGTCCTCCCAATGTACTCGATTGGAAATAGCGCTGAACGCTGTTTGAAGCGCCGCACGAAGGAAGACCGGCGTCTCCAAGCTTAGATGGTAGAGATTTGGCGTATTGAACGCCCCCAGGCGTATATGAGGCCGGTAAATTTGCGCCTTCATAAAACTGAGCCGTCGCAGATAAGTAGGGCCAGCCCTGAAAAACATCATCGAACGGGGTGAATGATGAAATAACCGTTTCGTCAGCACCAGCGTTAACTTGCCACGCTTCGGAGTAGGTAATGGTGCTGCCATCTGGCAGTAAGCCCGTAACGGTCTGGACAATCCAACCACCTGCTTGAGAAGGCTCTGAAAGCTGCCAATGTATTCTCCAATTCGGTGAGAACGCGCCGCCGCTAAAAGTGCTATAGCTTAGCTGCTGAGCTAGGCCCAGCAGGTCTGAGAAACTCAGAGGGTTGTTGCTCACATAGGCATAGGTGCTGACACCGCCATTCAGTCCGATCGGATCGCTCTGTAGATACCGCCCCGTGGCCGCCTCATAGGTACGATTGAGGTTGTAATTTGTTCCGGTCTCCGCATCAAAATACTGCCCCGGATACCGCAGGTTAAGCACGTAGCCCGTGGATGACGTGGGTTGTTGTTCGCCAAACGGATTGCCTTGGTATGCCCACTGCCAGATCGTGGTGCCGGCGCTGTTGGTCACCGCACGTGGCGTCCCTAGTCCATCGGCATGCACATAGTTGATGGTGCTGGTCGTCACACTGCCATTGGTCGTGTTGTCGATCACGGCCACAGGGATGTTGCCCAGCCAGACGTAGTCACGGTTCGTGGTGCCATATTCGCCGATCAGGCTGCTGTTCTCGTCGTAGGCGAATCGTTCGGTGGCGGCCTGCGGTGAGATTTCAACTTTGCCGATGCGCTGACCCAGCGCGTTGTAGGTGTATGTACCGACGGTCACGCTATTGGCTTGCGCTAGCGTAAGAAGGTTGCGGCCGTTGTAGGCAAACCCGTACGTGCTACCGCCGACGGTGTCACCGGTCGTATTGCCATTGGCATCGCTGACACGTGCCGCACTACCGACGCTGCTGAGTTGATGTGTGCCGGGCGTGTAGAGATAGGCGCCCGTCGCCAGCCCTGGTGCGGCTTTACTCAACCGGTCGCCGGTCATGTTGTAGGTGTAGCTCTCCAACGCGGTGCCATTGGCTTCCGTGGCATCCATGAGCCGGTACAGCGGATCGTAGTGATACGTCTCTGTCGCGGGATTGGCGCCCGATGCGTTACCGATGGCTGTGATATGGCCCATGGCATCCAGCGCAAAGTGGAGGGCCAGCGCCGGGCTGGTGACGTCGGTCAGGGCATAGGTCGCGTCGTAGGTGCGCGTCACCGTCTGGCCGTTGCCCAGCGTATAGCTGCTGATCGGGCCGAATGGCAGGTACGTGATGGCGCTGACCACCGCGCTGGCGCTACCGCCCGCCGGGGTCACCTGCACGCCACTGAGCTGGCCCAGGGCGTTGTAGCTGTCGCTGGTGACCGTACCATCGGGTGCGGTCAACTGACTCAGGCGGTTTCCTACCGTATAGGTATAGGTCGTGGTATCGGTGGTAGTGCCGGTGATCTGCCGCTTCTGCAGGATGTTGCCGCGTGGGTCGTAGCAATAGACCGTGGTGACCGCGTTCTCGACGACCCGGGTCAGGCGACCGATAGGGACCGAACTGGTGCAACCGGTGACGCTGTTGGCCTCGTCATAGCCATAGGTGATGTTGAGCGTGGTATCGGCAAAGGTGGTGCTGATCGGGCGGTTCAGCGCGTCATAGCTGGTAGTGCTGACCACGCCCTTGGCATCAGTGTGGACCAACCGGTTGCCCGCCGCATCGTAGGTGTCCGTGCTGGTGCCGGTATCAGGGCTCTGCAAGGCGGTGCGGTGACCAAGACCATCGTAGGTGTAGGTGGTCGTGAGGTTGCTTGGATCGGTGACGCCGGTCGGGTTATCGCTGGCGTCGAACGTGACCGCCGTCGTGGTGTTCTGGGTGGCGGTGTCTGTACCGTTGGCATTGTCGATGGTGCTGACCAGCCGATTGAGTGCGTCATACCCTTTGGTGCGCTGGGTACCCAACGCATCGGCACTATGGGTCGGATGGCCGGCCGCATCGTAGCCATCGGGATAGCTGTAGCTGAGCACCGTGCGATTCAGCGCATCGGTGACCGTCAGCAGTTGGCTCAAGGTGTTATAGGTCTGCGAGACCGTATGCGTCAGGGTGTTCGAGGGATCGAACGTCTGTTCCTGCGTGCGATTACCGGCCGCATCGAGGGTGTAATGAATGTGGTTGCCGGCGCCGTCCGTGATGTCGGTCAGCCGGCGCGCATTGTCGTAGGTGTACTTCAGGATGACGCCATCGGCGTCCTGAGTCTGGGTGAGGTCACCAGCCGCATCGTAGGTCAGCGTCGTCGTGGCGGGGCTACCAGTACTGTCGCGCGTGACCGTCGCCGGCCACTCCTGCGGGGTGTAGGTGAGGACCGTGACCACCTGGTTCGCATCGGTGATCTGCAACGGGTTGCTGTAGCTGTCGTAGTTCCCGTAGGTCGTCACATGCCCGAGGGCATCGGTCACCGTCGCCAGATGCCCCTGGGCGTCGTAGGTGTAGTGCGTGATGTCGCTGACATCGGTGCGCGGGCCATCGAGGGTATCGACAAGGCCCTGCGGGTTATAGGTGCGTGCCCAGGTCTGGTCGGGCGCGGCGGCATGGGCCAGTCCGGTGCACAGACTCAGGCTGAGACTGAGGCCTAGCAGCCCCCGGCGAAATCCTTTCGTCATGGCCGCTTACTCCTTGGTGTCGTGCGCAGTGGTGG
>Ga0302315_10004380_pt1 | contig 12383 bp, 2 predicted proteins | sample III_Palsa_N3_1_FD_200532 | JGI IMG/M metagenome (GOLD analysis project Ga0302315, IMG submission 200532) | Peat permafrost microbial communities from Stordalen Mire near Abisko, Sweden - III_Palsa_N3_1 | ecosystem: Environmental > Terrestrial > Soil > Palsa > Peat permafrost | place: Sweden... | reverse complement strand
CCCTTAACAACGTAGGCTCATACACGGTAACCAGAACGATGGTTCCCCATGTTGACCCTACCACTGGGCAAAATGTGGTTCAGGAAGCTATTACTTCATTTATTACCGACCTTACTACAACTAATGCGGCTACCTATAAACAAAACTTCCTCAATAATTATTTTGGCCAGCAAAACTGGTATTTGCTAAGGCCAATGCAGACAGAATTAAATACGGTGCCTATTTTAAACCAGAACAATTGTCAAAATATAAGTACTATAGCAACTTTTAATGGTTACTCCTATGGAACAATTGTAACACCTAATAATGATATTTTTTATATCAAAGCAAATATCGAAGATGGTAGGTTTATTTATTCATTAATAAAATCAACAAATGGTGTTGAGACTATAATAATATCAGGCTTATCATCAAACTCCTTGGTGTCATCTACATCTACTTTATGTGCTGAAGATTTTGGCGGGACATTGAACGATATAGAAATTACTGAAAATGGTAGGATATTTCTTGGAACAGATAATCAAATATTGGAATTAATCACTTCATCTTGCTCATCTGGATACAGTTTGGTATTTATTCTTGAAGACGATAATGGGGTGGTAGAAATTGAGAGTGATGGACAAAATAATTTGTTTTATACAGAAATTCCTATTGATAATTATACTACTCCATTAATTAAAGTATTATTTGATGCTTCAGGAAATTTATCTTCTTCTATGGTAGTTGTTCCTGCGGTTTCTTTATGGCCTAATCATGCAAATTTCGTAGATGGTCAGATTGGTATAACTGGTACATATCATTTTCAAGGTAATGATAGGTTTGCTGTAGATAAAACAACTGGCAATATTTATTTTGTAGAGGATAATTTTGTATTAAGAAAGTTTTATTCCAGAAACAACAACTGGTATGTAGCTACTGTAAATGTAATACCATCTTATAGTGAATTTTCAAGTGGTTACGATGCAGCTCTAGCAGTCGATAATAATGGTAATATATTTGCCTGTGGTGTGGGAGTTTCATATAATGGGGCAATATATAAGATTGATGTTAACGGAAATGTAACGATTTATACTGATGTTATTCCTAATGCTTTCGATTTATCTTTTGATAATAGTGGAAATTTACTGGTTTCTCAATCTGGGGAAGTTGATAAAATTACAAATTTCACCTGCCCAACCAATCCATGTATTAGCACTAGCGCTAGTACTTCTTTCCAAATAAGTACATCAAATATCAATGCACCAAATAATCAGGTAATTAATGTTGTAATAACTAATTCATCAAATAATTCTTCAACTACTATAGCCTCATTACCTTTAAATTTATCAAATACTGCTTCAAACAATGCATTGGCCTCAGCTCTGGTCAATGCAATAAATAACTCAGGTTCAAATTACAAAGCCAGCAGTGCTGATTATGCGACGGCTACTTTTACTAATATACTTACAGTTACAGCTCCTTCAGGCAGTTCATATAACGATTGGGTAATAAATCTTGAGCTTGAAAACGAAAATATTAATTATAACAATTCAAATTTATTTTCAGCCGGGCAATTTAATAATCCCTCTCAGTGGCAGGCATATTTGAATAATCCTGTATGGAATATAAGTAATGGTAATGCATCCTATAGTACAACTTCCAATGCTCAGGGAAGCATAATGTCATTGATAAATCTGTCAGCAGCAACCTATCAATTAAGTTATGATGTAATAAATGAAATTTCATCTGATTATACTACAATAACAATATTAGACAATACATTAACTAATACAATTGCTTCATATCCTATTGGAAGTGGGCTTCAGAATTTCAACTTCCAGATTAATACTAATGGAAGTTATTATATTGTTTTAACAAGCTCACAGGGAATTACATTGTCTAGTATAGAAATACAGCCAGTACCATTAGTAGTGGCTAATGGTACTTTTTCTGGCGGATCAGATGGAAATGGCGCTAACTGTAATTTTACGCCTGAACCAAGCAAAACAGCTACAGGATTATCCTTTGATGGCACAGGAACATGCTCTTATGTTCTGATGAATGGGTTTAGCTGGCCAATTAGCAATAGTGTAATAACTACAGAGTTTTGGATAAATGTTCCTGGTACGGGCACACCTTCACAAAGGACTATTATAGATGTTGGTAACGATGATGCCAATAGATTTTTAGCTCAGTTGGGAGCCGATAATAAATTGTACTGGTACTATGGGCCTTATGGAGGGGCGAATTCTAATACTGGTATTTCTATTGACTTTACCTGTTACCTGAATAAATGGACACATGTTGCGTTGTTCTCAGATGGGTATACAGGAGGTATGCAAGGAATATATATTAATGGAGTTTTACAAAATTTCAATTATCAAGCCATAAATAGGGCTGATAATGGGCTAAATGATCTCTATGTTGGAAATTATCTTGCCGGAAGCTCTACGTGTGCTGGTAATACTACCTATCCTTTCAATGGAATGATTAGCGACTTGCGTATATGGAATATAGTACGAAGCGCTTTTGATATTCAACAAACTATGAATACTGTATTTACATCTGGGGCGATAGGTCTTGTGGGCTACTGGCCAATGATAGACGGCAGCGGAATAACCGTTGCCGACCAGAGCGGCAGTGGTAATAACGGCTCATTTACCGGCACAGGAGGCATAACCTGGCAGTCCAATATAACCACGGCGGTAGGCGGCTGCGGAGTATCCCCTGTAGTTACTGGTAATTGGTATGTTGACCAGATTAATAGAGTAAGCAGTATAAGTAATTTAGGCAATATCGAACTGGTAAACCTGGATGGCAACCAGAGCGGGCAGCCGGGAGATGAAGTTTATTATGTACAGGGAATAAGCGGTACCGGAACAGAAGTATCCTCCACCGATCCGATCTATCAGAATTTTCTTGCCACCTACCAACAAATGACCTGGAACCAAGGCGCATCCATTGGCGATATGAAGCTTTACTCCATAACTAATGGTCAGATAACAGCGCCAAATGGTACGGTAATAACATCCAATCAAATACCTACTATTTATGACGATAAAAGTCTACATGCTCCAAACAATACTTTCTACCTTTTGCAGGTTACGGTAAATAGCGGAGGCTGCGCCGCTCAGTGTACTCCTGTAAGCTTTACGCATGAGCCTTGCGGAGATCAGTGCCAGGATCAGGCAAATGCCTATAATGCCGATATGATTAGTGACTGGCAGAACTTGTCCGCTTTCCAATACCAATATAGCACTGATATTGGAAGTAATCTTACCCTTGCCCAAATGGTAAGTAGTATGTTTCCTTTTAGCGATTCCGTTCTTCAGGAGATGAATGATGTTGAAAGTTTGCCCAGCTACCAGGCGGTATATGGAACGCAAACGGGCACAAACCTTTACGAGGCTTATGAAACTTCATATAGTACTTTCATAAATTTTAATGTAAATCAGTGCATTACCACCTGCAATAACCCCAACACCTCAGCAAATATATGCTCTAACTGTGCCGCTATATACAGTGCCGACGTTGGCGGAAATATCGCCGACCTGTTAAACGGGTATCAATACCTGATGAACTTGTGGGGAGCGTCGACAACGGGAGCTTTCCCTTATGCCAGCGTTGCAGATATGGACGAGGACGATGAAGACGGCTTGGGCAATACACTCTATAACTATATACAAGCAAACTTCACTACATTCTCACAATCACAGACTGCGCAAACAGACTGGACTACTACTATGAGCGCCGCGGGAACTTCATGCGTAAGTTGCTCCGTTCCGGCAAATACTACCTATGGATGCAACGCTGTTGCAAATTCTGTGGACTTAAGCAATTTCCCCAATATATTGCTGCCTTTGCTGGAACAAACAAATGGTGGCAATGCCGTTACAGACTACACCAGCTGCCTTTCTATGGCAAACGGCAATGAGGCTGCTATGGAGTGCGCCAACCTGCAGGCCAACTGCCCTAGCTGTCCTCCGAAATCAACAACTTCAACTAATTGCCCATCCTGTGACTCATTAGACCTTAATTACAGAAGGCAATTGATAAGAACGGCCATAGGTCAATATTACAGCGGGACTGCTTTAAACCAGCAATACAATACATTTGTTACTACTTACCCTTTATCCATTGGCGCTGTAGGCTCAACTCCGGAATATACAATATCCCAGTTAAGAAGCATCCTGATAGATTATGCCAACACGCTGCAATGCCTGCAAAATTGCCAGAACCAGGCCAACGCCGCCTATCAACAGTGGGTAAACCAGCAGATACTAAATTACAAAAATACTATTATCACCAACTTTATAAATTCCTGCTATACAACGCTTGCTGAAACCTTGCAGGCTTCTTTGCAGGAGAGTTACTACCATTATACCCTATACAATTACAACGCTTCCAACGAACTGGTCAGTACTATTCCGCCGGAAGGAATAGATTATGTAGAAGTTGGCAATACTCGCGCTCCGCAGCACCGAATGCCTACTAGTTACCATTCCAACAGCATAGGCCAGTTGTTAACCACGGCTTCGCCGGATGGAGGAACTACCTGTTATTTGTACGATGTTGCCGGCAGGGTGCGGTTCTCGCAAAATGCAGAGCAGGTGGCAAGAGGCACAAACGCAAATCCAAACCAGTTGATCTTCTCTTATACGATTTACGACCAGGAAACAGGGCGCATTACAGAAACAGGCGAGGTGCAGCATACCCCAACGGGGCAGTCGGGAGATTATACGGTATTTAATAGTACTACAGGGTCTTCTGCCATAGCCGTGTCTTCTTTTACGGATGTATACCCCTGGCCAACCAATACTACCGAGCTGTTTTTCAGGAATACGTTTTATTACGACGCGCCTACGCTTACCTATCCCGGATACACTCAGAATTACGTGCAGGGTAGGGTTTCCAATATATGTAACGCCAATGAGTGTACCTACTATAGCTACGACCCACATGGCAGAGTTACCTTTACTGTGCAGCAGAACTTAAATCAAACAAATCCCGACTTTATTTATAAAACTATAGATTATATTTACCTGCCCGTTACCAGCCAGGTACAGCAGGTAATTTACCAGAAGGGGCAGCCCGAAATGTTCTACCACCAGTATTCTTATGACTTAGACAACCGCCTTACTGCCGTGCAGGTATCTACCAATGGGACAAGCTGGCAGCCTGCCGGTAATTACGACTATTACCTGCATGGGCCTGTTAAAGACGTAGTTCTTGGCAATAGCGTCCAGCGGATGAACTATACCTACAATTTACAGGGCTGGCTAAAGGCCATCAACAACCCGTTTGAGGACAAAGACCCCGGCCAGGACGGGCTTACTTCCTCCAGCGCTTATGCTAAGGACGTGTTTTCTATGGCCCTCAATTACTTTGCGGGGGACTACAACCGCACAGGCGTTGGCCTGGACGCTTCGTCCCCTCTTGTACCGGGGGCGGCAACTGCCATAAAAGCCAAAGGAAAAGATTTGTTTAACGGCAACATCAGCAGCATTGTAAGCAATACTGCCTTTAACCAAACCCCTTCTTCCAGCCAGAATAATATATTGGCGCAAGGGTTCCGTTACGACGTGCTTAACCGGTTGAAAGGAAGCTATGCCGAAACAAATACGGCTACAACTTCCTCTGCATTTGCCTCAACAGGCTGGCTGGCCTCCAATACTACTACGCCTTCTTCTATTTACCAGGAGAACCTTACGTACGACGCCAATGGCAATATAAAGACCCTGAACAGAACAGATGGGTCGGGAACTGTATTTGATAACCTGCAATACAATTACGCTACTACTACAGACCCCAACTATAGCGGCCAGGTTGATAAAACCAATAATAAGCTATTGCAGGCCACCAGCGTTACCGTAAACGCTGCCGGAGACGATATAAGCCAGGGGACTACATTCAATACTTCTAATCCTAATTATACCTACGACGCAAAAGGCAGGCTTACGCAGGATTTGGGAAGCCAGATACAAAGCATTACCTGGACGGCTTACGATAAAGTAGCCTCCGTAGTGCGTACCTCTGGTAGCGCCAAACCTAACCTGGCCTTTACCTACGACGCCATGGGAAGGCGGTTAACCAAAACGGTAGACTACCCGGGCACAAGTACTACCGGAGATTACCAGAGTAGTTACGTGTACGACGCTTCGGGAACGCTAATGGCCGAGTACCTGCAAACAGTATCTAATAACGTTACCATTACCACTGTGGATGAGTTGTACGTGTACGGTTCGTCCAGGCTGGGCACCTTCAAGTCGGGGCAGTCGTTGTTCGACGCTACGCCTGTCGCCAAAACCGAATTGAACAACTGGCTGGTGGGCGCTGCCAACGGGGCCGCTACCACGCTTACTTTTGGCTCCGGCGGGCTTGCCGCTATGCAAAACGTAACCCAGTACCAGGGCTTGCCAACCGCTAAAAACCTGGCCGTGGCAGAGGATAAAAACGGTAACGAGCAGTACCGGTTCTTTGCCGCCAACACCGCCGCGGCCCAATACAGCATACCCGTGCCGGGCGTTAGCGGGGCTACCGTGCCTTACCAGTCTACCGGGCTTATCGCTTCTTACTATAGTAATGCCAACCTTACCGGAACGCCTGCGCTTAACAGGATAGAGCAAAATATGGACTTTACCTGGTACGCCGCCTCGCCGGTGGCAAGTACCTTAAGCCCCTTTAGCGCAAAGTACCAGGGGCAACTACAAGTTCCCGCTACGGGCTTTTATACGTTTTACATCGGGGCGGATAATGGCGGCGGAACGCTTACCATTGGCGGCCAGCAGGTTGCTTTTAATACCACAACCCCTGCTCTTACGTATAACGTTGGCGCGGTAACGGAACTGCTGCAAACCTCTGCTACGGTAAGTTTAACGCAGGGAACAACTTACATTTCCTGGACGTACGCCTACGACGGCTCAACCAGCCATGCCGCCGCCAAGCTGTTCTGGAGTACGGACGGCGGAGCCACCAAACAGGTTATTCCGGCGCAGTACCTGTCGCCCACAGACGCGCCCGCCCCATACCCTATACAAACCAACGGGCTAACGGCGCAGTACTTTAATAATTATACCTACAACGCTACCCCCGGTTTCGCGGGGCTTACGCCGGCGCTTACCCGCACCGACCCTACCATTAACTTTAACTGGCAGGCGGACTCGCCATCGCCATATATCATTACCAGCCCTGGCTTCGCCGCGCAGTGGACGGGCAAGCTGTACGCGCCGGTAGCGGATAACTACACGTTTTACGTTACTTCGGACGGGGGAGCCAACCTGGCCATAGACGGGAATAACCTGGTGCAAAGCTGGCCTACGGCGCAAACGGGCAACGTTACCAGCCAGCAAAATAGGTACCTTACGCAGGGGTTCCACAACATAAGCCTGCAATACTACCAGTTGCAGGCGCAGGCGGCGTACATTAACCTTAGCTGGAGCGGCTCTACCATTACTACCGAACAAACCATTCCGGTGGCCAACCTGTTCCCGGCGGACCCTACCGCGTCTTTCCTTAGCGCCAACCAGGGTACTATGCTGGTAGACCCTAATTATACTATTAAGGCCTCTGCCAATAACCAGAGCATTTTCGCCAAAGCGCCGGGTACTAACAATACCTGGTACCTGATAACCGGCAGCGGCGGAAACCTGTATTACAACACCGTGCAGAATGGAATGTTAGTAGAAGCCAACCAGCCTTTGCAGTATGCCAATAGTAACGTAACCTACGACGCCAACCGCAACCAGTACTCGTTGGCGGTATTTAACGACCTGCGCCAGAATATAAGCGGGGTTACGGGCGCCAACCGCAACAACGCGTACGCGGCGGTAAATAATGGCAACACCATAAATTTATACCAGTTCCAGGTTACTTCGTTGGGCATAAGCCAGGGGACGCTGCTGGGAACCTACCAGGACTTGGTATGTACAGGCGCTACTACCTGTGTAGACCAGTATACAGTAGGCAACGGCAAGCTGAACCTGGGCGAACTGCAGATAGCGCCCAACGGGACGCAGATAGCCTTAAACATTGCCAGCGGGTACGGAAATAACGCCGCTTATTATAATAATAGTAACATAAGCCATAAGTTTGAACTGTACAGCATAGCGGCAGACCAGTACGGCACGACTGTGTTTAGTAACGAAATAATAGTAGCGGCAGAGCAAAGAACGGCAGGCGGAACCATAAGCGACTACAACTTTACGGAAGAGGTGGAGAGTTTTGACTATAGCGACAACAGTAACTACCTGTACTACATGCAGGACGCCGGAAACGGGGCAAACCTTAACCGGATAAACTTGCAAAGCCAGGCGCCGCAAACCATTGCCGCTTATGCCACCGGCGCAGAGGGAACGGAAGTGCGCAGGGGAGAGGGGGGAACCTTATATGTGAATTGGCAGAATAGTAGTACTACTATAAATAAATTAGATTACTATACGGGAATAAGTAATAGTAGTTCTACGACGGTAGCGGCAACTTTGGCGCAGTTTACTACCAACGCAGGTACAAATGGGTATGGGTTACCGCTACAACCTTACAACTTATATGAGGCCTTTAATATAACTCCAGGCGCTCTGCCATTAACTGCTAACCTGTTAGAGTTTGAGGTTACAGATCACTTGGGAAATGTTAGAGCGGTTGTCTCTGGTGCAATGCCAACGCTGGTTAACGGGCAACGAATTGCAACTATACTATCATTAACTGACTATTATCCCTTCGGCTCCAAAATGCCAGGAAGAAGGTTTTGCTCTTCTACTGATTACAGGTATGGGTTTGAAGGGCAGGAATATGACCAGGAAACGGGAGATAATGACTTTGGAGCCAGGATATATGACCCGAGAATTTCAAGGTGGTTCATGAGAGAGCCTTTGGCTTTGTACATGCCAAGTTATAGTACATATTCATTTGCATATGACAATCCCATTTCATTTGTCGATCCTGATGGACAACTTCCATGGCCTATTTTGCTAAAATATGTTGGCAAGTCAAGATTTAATGGAAGAACATCAAATGCAAGAATTAGTCCAAATTTTAATGAAGAAAGAACAAATCCACAAGGAGAAACTTATAATCATGAAGGGACTGACATAAATTGGGGCGGAGGAGTTGATGATAAAGGAATTCCAGTTGTTTCAACGGCTGGCGGTGAGGTTACATTTCACGATGATTATATTAAAGGTACAAAAGTGTATAAATCTAGCGGAGCAGGACATTATGCAGAAGTAGTTCATAACTCTAGATATAAAACCAGGTATTTGCATTTGGAAAATGATAATACAATAACAGACGGCGCAGTAAATGAAGGAGATATCATAGGGAGTATTTCTAATACTGGTACTAAACAAGTTCATTTACATTATGAGCTATTGGAAAAGCAAGGAGGGAAGTGGGTTCCAATTTCACCTTATGACGCTAACGGAAATTTAATAGACGTTCAAAAATTAGTTAATGCAGATAAAACTCCAAAAAACTGGTCTAACGAAGTGGATTTAAAGAAAACAATTGAGGAGTTTAATTTGAATGGTTTATATGGCGCTGATATAGTTCTTACTAAACTTAAGAGTCAACTTGCTAAAGTTACGAGTGAAGCAAAACAATTGAAGCAAGTAGGTAGAGCAGTTCCTAGTGAAATTACAATAGAACTAAAAGCTACAGTAGAAGTATCTGAAGTAGAAGTAGTTAAAGTATTAGAGGTAGTCAAATGATAAGGATATGAAAATAATTAATAAAAAAACTGTCTTTTATTTCTCTTTATGGATAATTGTTAGCTCTTATGCCTGTCAAAATCACAATAACAACTCTAAGCAGGATTTGCTGAAAAATAACGACTCAACCAAAATTAGTAACGAAAATTCAGATGCTGTCAGAATCAATAATATCACTTATGCTGATTCAATCCGAATTAATAGTATAACTCCTGATTCTATGTTTTCAATTGGATATTTTTATTTGACATCGGGGGATCACGATTACCCTGATAGCGCTTTTTTCTGGTTAACCCAGGCCCATGAACATGGTAATGATATGGGGACATTATTTTTAGGGAATAGTTATCTGTTTGGAACTGGCAGAAGTATAGATGGTGAGGGAAAAGTTTCAGGTATTCCTAAAGATACAAAAAAAGGCATTCAACTTTTAAATTCATTGGCGGAAAAGAATAATACTTCTGCTTTATCCTCTTTGGGCAGGTATTATTTATCAACCATTGAAAAAAATAAAGGAATTGAATACCTCATGAAAGGGGTTAAATTAAATGACTCTAATTGTATGTACCAACTTGGATATTTATATTATAATGGATTTTTACGCGGATATTCCCCTGATACTATTATTATAAAAAAAGAACCAGGAAAGGGAGTAAATCTTCTTAAATCATCGGCTGATTTAGATTATCTTCCTGCTGTATATGAGGTAGCTTGGATATATTCAAATGGTGATGATTATGTAAAAAAAGATTCTGCATTAGCCGAAAAATACATTAAGATATTGTATGCTCATGAAGATGATTTACAAACAGAATTAGGAATTAGTGAAAATGATGTTAAAGAAATGCAAAAAAAAATAGGTGGTCGAGTTCCAGAATAGTTGGCGGGTAAAAAATAGTTGAAAATGAGGTAAATTACGAAATTTAGGAATAGAAAATAGGATAAAGAGACTGGTAGAAATGCTGGTCTTTTTTGTTTTAAATCAATCTATTCCTCCATCGAAATACATAATTTCCTGCGAACTATGATTGCCCTCCCTTTGCTGGATATATACTATTGCATTTATGGCATCAAGAAAAGCTTTCTTATCAGTTTTAATATCTCTGGGTAGTTGATTCTTTTCCTCAAAAAAGTACATCATAAATGCTATCTGAAATCCCCTTGTCTGCTTTTCATCAAGTCTATGCGAATAGGCAATCCCTAATATTCTTGGGTCAGAGGACAGATGAAGTTTTTCCTGCTTCCTAAACCAGTCAAGAAAAGCCTGAAGGTATTCATCATCAGGCTGGTCTTCCATTTCTTTTATAAAAGTTACAAAGCGCATAGTTTTATAATGACCAATATAATAAAAAATCAAAAAAAAATCTATATTTAGCTGTTCAGCTAAACCCTTATGCGTTTCCTCAAAATAAAATTCATAAGCCTAATAGCAACCAGCGCAAGGGATGGTAGCGGTTACCCCACAGCCAGGGGAGGGAGAAGCGTAGGAGCGAGGAGTAAAAGCGGACAGCCCGCCCGTCAGGGTGCGCCCAAAAAAATGAAGAAAAAATCAGACCCTACGATAAACTTCAACTGGCAGGCGGATTCGCCATCGCCGTATACCATTACCAGCCCTGGCTTCGCCGCGCAGTGGACGGGCAAGCTGTACGTGCCGGTAGCGGATAACTACACCTTTTACGTTACCTCGGACGGGGGCGCCAACCTGGCCATAGACGGGCAGAACCTTGTGCAAAGCTGGCCTACGGCGCAGGCGGGCAACGTTACCAGCCAGCAAAATATGTACCTTACGCAGGGGTTCCACAACATAAGCCTGCAATACTACCAGTTGCAGGCGGCAGCGGCGTACATTAACCTTAGCTGGAGCGGCTCTACCATTACTACCGAACAAACCATTCCGGTGGCCAACCTGTTCCCGGCGGACCCTACCGCGTCTTTCCTTAGCGCCAACCAGGGGACAATGCTGGTAGACCCTAATTATACTATTAAGGCCTCTGCCAACAACCAGAGCATTTTCGCCAAAGCGCCTGGTACTAATAATACCTGGTATTTAATAACCGGCAGCGGCGGCAACCTGTACTACAACACCGTGCAGAACGGAGTGTTAGTAGAAGCCAACCAGCCCTTGCAGTATGCCAATAGTAACGTAACCTACGACGCCAACCGCAACCAGTACTCGCTGGCGGTATTTAACGACCTGCGCGAGAACATAAGCGGGGTTACGGGCGCCAACCGCAACAATGCGTACGCGGCGGTAAACAATGGCAACGCCATAAATTTATACCAGTTCCAGGTAACTTCGTTGGGCATAAGCCAGGGAACGCTGCTGGGGACGTACCAGGACCTGGTATGCACAGGCGCTACTACCTGTGTTGACCAGTATACCACAGGCAACGGCAAGCTGAACCTGGGCGAGTTGCAGATAGCGCCTAACGGCGCACAGATAGCCTTAAACATTGCCAGCGGGTACGGAAATAACGCCGCGTATTATAATAATAGTAATATAAGCCATAAGTTTGAGCTGTACAGCATAGCGGCAGACCAGTACGGGACGACGACACCCGCCGCCGAAATAATAGTAGCCGCAGAGCAAAGAACGGCAGGCGGAACCATAAGCGACTACAACTTTACGGAAGAGGTGGAGAGTTTTGACTATAGCGACAACAGTAACTACCTGTACTACATGCAGGACGCCGGAAACGG
>Ga0302315_10004378_pt1 | contig 12384 bp, 9 predicted proteins | sample III_Palsa_N3_1_FD_200532 | JGI IMG/M metagenome (GOLD analysis project Ga0302315, IMG submission 200532) | Peat permafrost microbial communities from Stordalen Mire near Abisko, Sweden - III_Palsa_N3_1 | ecosystem: Environmental > Terrestrial > Soil > Palsa > Peat permafrost | place: Sweden... | reverse complement strand
TCGGGCTGGTCTTTGTCTGGGACGATGCGTATCCGGCACAGCGCGACAGTTCGTGGATATTCACAGCCACCCTGCGCAGCCTGGCTTTCGGGCGGCATCTGTCGCACGAGGAGCGTTTCTTCAGCCATTTTCTGCCAGCGGCTCTTGCGCTGCTGGTCATGGCCTTTGGCGCTATCGCGCTGACCGGCTTGTACGGCGTACTGCCATCTGAACCGCGCATTGCCGCGCTGGCCATTTATGGCCCGGTATTGCTGCCGCTGGGTTGCCTGATCATCGCCAATCGCACACTGCGCGCACTGCTCTGCGCAAAAAGCGTCAAGCAGGCGGCGGCGTCCACTCCGACCGCAATCAAGTCGATTCCCGCCAAGCCTCCTGTCGTCGTGGTGTTGAACGAACAGGAACGCACCGCCGGCACGCCCGAGCAGGCCAAGGCGCTGCTGATCGCTACGCGTGATGGCGACATCGACCGCGCGCTCGCCTTGGTCGAGGCCGGTGCCGATCCCGATACCGCGCCAGCCACCGACGATCGCGATCAGCGCCCGGTGCTGATGCTCGCTGCGCTGCTACCCGATACGCGACTGCTGCGCGCGCTGATCGCCAAGGGCGCCGACGTGAACCGCGCCAGCGGCGGCATCACGCCGCTGCTCGCCGCCACCCGCGACAGCTGGCACGGCCGCGCCGAGGCGGTGATGACCCTGCTGGCCAACGGCGCCAATCCGCTGGTGGCCGATGCCGAAGGCAATACGCCTTTGCACGGTGCCGTGCTCAGCGCCGAAGCCGGCGTGGCGGCGATGCTGCTGGATGCCTCCGCGCCGATCAACGCGCTGACCCGCTCGGGCAACAGCCCGCTGGCGATTGCCTGCCGCGCCGCCAACTGGCCACTGGCAAAATTTCTGCTCGAGCGCGGCGCCAAGCCAGCGCCAGCCAACGGCGAGCCGGCGTTGGTTGCCGCCGCTGGCATCGCCGATGACGACATCACCGGCGTCAAGCTGCTGCTCAAGCATCGTGCGGCAGTCAATGCCGTCGACGCGCGGCATCGCAGTGCGCTGCTGAGCGCCGCGGCCGAAGGCCATGAGCAGATTGTCCGCGCGCTGTGCGCGGCCGGTGCCGATGTCAGCCTGACCGACCATCGCGGCAGCACCGCGCTGATGGAAGCCGCGCGTGCCGGCGCTGGCGGCATTGTGCAATTGCTGGCCGAATCGCGGCCCGATGCGCGCGCGCGCGATCACCACGGCCGCGATGCACTGACCCTCGCCTGCCAGTCGCCGCACGCGCGAGGCGAAACCATCAGTGCATTGCTCGCGCTCGGCGCTGAGCCCAAGACGCCGGGCGGCGATGGTCGCAGCGCGCTCGATCACGCCGCGGCCGCCGGTCGCTGGGATTTGGTCGCCCTGCTCGATCCCGACACGCCACTGCCCGCCAGCCATAGTCGCGACGTGTTGACTGAAGGCTCCGACACGCCAGCGCATCTTCTCGATGCGCTGCGCTTCGCGCACTGGGCGATCGTATCGAGCTTTGCTGCGCGCGCGCGCGAATGGCCACAATCGCAGCTGGCCCAGTTGTATCTGGACCTGGCGACACCCGGCCTGAGCTCGGCACGGCGCTGGCTGCTGGAGCACGGCCTGGATGCCGAGGCGCGCCTGCCGCCGCAACTCCCCGATGATGCCGACACTGCACAGGCCGATGCGCCCGCTCTGCCACCGCTGGGGCGCCGCCTGTTCGACGCTTTGCTGCAACAGCTTCCGACATCGACCGAAGCACTGGACGACCTGCTGCAGGCCGGCGCCAGCCCCGCCGGTGCGGGGCTACTCGCGCAAGCCCTATCGCGACTCAACGGCACAGCACAGTGCGCGGCACTGCCATTGAATCTGCTGGATCGCGGCGCCGATCCGTTCGGCGTCGATGCGCGCGATCGCACGCCTTTGCATCTGGCTGTGATCAACGGCCAGCTGACCTTGCTGCAGGCATTGCTGGCCCGCGGCTGCGACCCCAACACACGCGACCGCGATGGCCGCACACCATTGTTTGCCGCACTCGAACACGGCGCCGATGCACTGCCGCTGGTGCGCGCGTTGATCGCTTACGGTGCCAATCCAGAAGCTGCCGATACCAATGGCGAAACGCCGCTCGGGCTGGCGCTGGAACACCCGGCTATCGAGCGCTGGCTGGACTGGCATGACTGGTCGCGGCCCGGCCGCCCGCTGCGCGCCGCTGATCTACCAGCAGCCGCAGCAGCCGGTGCGTTCACTACCGTGCAGCGATTGCTGGAACTGGATTTTGCCGTTGACACGCAGGATGACCAAGGTGCCACGGCGTTGCTGCGCGCCTGCGGTGCTGGCCACCGCGAGATCGCCGCATGCCTGCTGCAGGCCGGCGCCGATTCGTCCATCGCAGCAGGCAGCGGCGTGACGCCGTTGGCAGCCGCCGTTGCCGCTCGGCGCGAGACGCTGGTGACATTGCTGCTGGAACATCAGGTCGCCGTTGATCAACGGCTGCCGAATGACACGACGGCGCTGATGGTGGCCGCAGCGATGGGTCATCCTGAAATCCTCGAGGCCTTGCTCGACGGCGGTGCCGACGTCAATGCCGTCGATGCCAGCGGCCGCAGTGCGCTACATGCCGCCGCGCAGTTCGGCTTTGAAAACACTGACAGCCTGCGCACGCGCCGGTTGTTTGACGGGCTGCTAAAACGCGGTGCCGACATCAATCAGGCCGACAACGAAGGCAAGACGCCGCTGCTGTTGCTGCTTGGTGCGCACCTGCGGCCGGGCAGCGATTGCGACGCCACGCATATCGGCGCACTGGTGCCGCTGCTGATCGATGCCGGCGCCAGGGTCGAGCACGCCGACCAGCGCGGCGTCACCGCCTTGCACGCCTGTGCGATGCACGCGCTGCTGCCTCCGGCACGCGTGCTGCTGACGCGGGGCGCCGATCGTCTCGCCGTCGATGCGTTTGGCCGCAGCGCCGCCGACGTGGCGCGGCAGGTTGGCTATATCGATATTGCGCACGAACTCGCGCCACGCCTCGGCGCCATTCCCAGCGTGCGACAGACGCTGCGCCAACCTGCCGCACCGGCCGACTGATCCGCCCGATTTCAATTCAATGGATCCAGTTCGATGGATTCACTCGACGGGCAAATCGGCCGCTGATTCTGGAGCCCCACGCGTCGGCAAGGTGCCCCAGGCAGACACCACCTGTGCCGTATCGATCTCGTCGATCCGCCGAACGTCCGGCAATCCACCGATCACGGTCACGGTACTGCCGCGACCGCTGCGCGGCGCCCACATCGATGGAAATCTGCCACCAAACAGCACTACCAGTGGACAACCCATGGCCGCCGCGAGATGCGCCGGACCGGTATCCACCGAAACCATGCTGTGGGCGATTTCGAGTAGCGCCTTGAGCCGGCCCAGCGGCAGCACTGCCGTGTCGATGCGTAACGAGCTGGTTTCCGTCGCGGCCAGCAGCGATTCGATATAACCCGCTTCGGCGGCCGATCCGCAAAACAGAATTTGCGCCTGCGGCAACCGGTAACTGATCGCACGGGCCAGTGCGCCCCAGCGTTCGGCCGGCCAGGATTTGTCGTCGTCGTCGGCATGCCGCACGCCGTTCCAGCGGATGGTGCGTTTATTGCCCGGCTGCAGCAACACCAGCGGCCTGCCCAGCATGCCCTGTACACGCAGCCAGGCGTCGCGATCATCCCGCTCGGCTGCCGTGACCTGCAGCTGCGGTGCAATTTCGCTGGGCTCTGCCGACGCCGTCAACGCATGACTGGTGCGAAAGGCCGGCGGCGTCTGGTTGCCAAAACGCAGCAACCAATCGATCCAGTGCTCGTCTTCCAGCATGGTCATTGGCTGGATGAACTCGCAATTTTCTGTCGGCACACCGGCAAGCGCGAGCATCGGACGCACCTTGGTACTGGCACGCGGCTCGGGTTCGCATACGTAGATGGGCGAATCGCGCAGTTTCCGTAACGCCATCGCGACCCGCCAACGCGACGGACTGAACAGCAACGAGCCGTACTGGCTGCGCAGCGGAATGAATCCGTCCACCTCGGGCTGCGCTGAAAAAAGCACCTGCGGCCAGTCACCCAAAGCGAGCACCCGACAGGGTTTCCCATAGCGCTGCTGCAACTTGCACAGCAGCGGCTGCAGCAAGACGGTATCGCCCAGACGACCCAGGCGGATCACCACTGGAGTTATGCCGGCCGGCAACATCGGTTCCGCGCTTGCCGCCAGGGGGTCGATCCGGCCGGCATTTGCCGACGCTTCGCGATGTGAGGAATTTCTTGCGGTCATGGGCATGACTCCAAGCAACGCGGGACTGAGTCTGCGGTTGACGGCATGTGCATGGATTCCCCGGGATCTGCATCCATGGTGGCATGTTTCCCTGTTGGATCACTTTCGTTTCTGCAGCGTGGCCCGAACGAGAGCTGGCACCCGGGCTGGGCGACTTAGTCCTCGGCGCTGAGCGGCTTGTCCTTGTCGCGCTGGCGTTTACGCTCAGCGCCAGGTTCGGCGTCGGCCTCGAACAGCTGCTGCAGATCGGACATGGCGTCGCGATTGCTCTGGATCAGCTTGGTTTCATCGTCGTAGACCAGCGCCTGCTTCTTCAGCAAATCCTCGTCGTAGAGGCGGAAACGCTCCACGCGATCCACCGCCAGCTCGTGCGAAAGGCCCAGCGCCTCCAGCGTCTTGCGGGTCATCTTGAGGCTGGAGTAGAACGTCTCGCGCACCGGCTCATCGATGCCCATGTCCATCAACCGGAACACGTGCTGACGATTGCGCGCGCGCGCGATGATCTTCAGGTGCGGGTATTGCCGCTTGACCAGTCGCGCCGTACGCAGGCTGGTTTCCGGATCATCGGTCGCCAGCACGAATACCTCGGCCTTGTCCGCCTGCGCCGCGCGCAACAGTTCGGGTCGGGTCGGGTCGCCGTAAAAAATATTGATGCTGCCGAAACGACGCGACGCATCCACCTGGTCGACCGAATGCTCCAGCGCCACGAACGGAATGCCCTGCGCGCGCAGCACACGGGCGACGATCTGCCCCATGCGGCCGAAGCCCGCGATGATGACCCGCGGCGTGTCGGTATCGATGGTGTCGTACTCGCGCGTCGGCTTTTTCGGTTTGACGTTTAGTAGCCTGGCGGCGATGACCACCAGCAGCGGCGTCAGCGCCATCGACAAGGTGATCGCCAATACCAGCGCATCGCGTTGGCCGCCATCGATCAGCTGTTTCTCGGCCGCCAGCTTCAGCACCACGAAGGCGAACTCGCCGCCGCTGGCCAGCAGCACGATCAGCCGCAGACTGTCCGAGCGGTTGAGCCCGGCCGGCAGTCGCGCCAGCGGCCACAGCAGAATGCTTTTCAGTACCAGCAGCCCAATGACGAGTTCTGCCACCAAACGCGGCTGCACCAACAGCAGCGACAGATCCATCGACATGCCGACGCTGATGAAAAACAGGCCCAGCAGCAATCCCTTGAACGGCTCGATGTGCGATTCCATCTCGTGCCGGTATTCCGAATCAGCCAGCAGAACGCCGGCGAGAAACGCACCGAGCGTGGCGGAGACATGCGCCAGTTCCATGATCAGGGCGGTGCCCATCACCACCAGCAACGCGGTCGCCGTGGACACTTCCACAGAATCGGCCCTCGCCACGAAACGGAATACCGGCCGCAGCAGATAACGGCCGCCAACGACCACCGCCAGGATGACACCGACTGTGCGCAACACGCTGTGCGGATCGATGCCATGCGCGGCCGATGTGGTCGCCAACAGTGGCACGGCGGCAATCAGCGGAATCGCCGCCAGATCCTGGAAAAGCAGAATCGAGAATACCTGCCGCCCGTACGCCGAGCCGGCCTCCTTGCGCTCGGCCAGTATCTGCAGGCCAAACGCGGTGGAGGACAACGCCAGGCTGCCGCCGACGATCGCTGCGGCACGGCCGGTCAGGCCGAACAAAAAATAACCGACCGCGCCAATCGCCAGCGCCGCGCTCAATACCTGCAGCAGGCCGGTGCCGAACACCGAACGCCGCATCACCCATAGCCGCTGCGGTGACAGCTCCAGGCCGATCACAAACAACATCAGCACCACCCCAAACTCGGAGATCGACGCCACACCTTCGGTATCGCTGATCAAGCCCAGCAGCTGCGGTCCGATCACCACGCCGGCGATCATGTAGCCGAGTACCGAGCCCAGACGAAAACGCTTGGTCAACGGTACCGCGATCACCGTCGCCAGTAGAAACACCACCGCGGTCTTCAGAAATTGAAAGCTGTCCACGCGTTGGCGGCTCCGGTTGATCAAGTCCGATTATTCCATGTGGGTAGCGGCTGTGCCGGATCATTCGCAACTTTCTGCGGTATCCGAACGACGCGATCGCCAGCCGTAAAAAGAATCAGGCCCGCACATGGCGGGCCTGATAGAGATCGCATAAGCAGACGATGCGCGGATTACTTTTTCGGTGCGTCCTTCAGGCCGCGATCGATCAGCATCGGTTCGATGCTCGGTGCTTTGCCGCGCCAGTCCCTGTACATCGTGCCCAGATCTTCGGTGTTACCGCGCGACAACACCATGGAGCGGAAGCGATCGCCGTTCTCGCGGGTCAGGCCGCCGTGCTCCTTGAACCACTCGAAACCGTCATCGGCCAACATCTCGGTCCACAGATAAGCGTAGTAGCCCGCCGCGTAGCCGCCGCCCCAGATGTGCGCGAAGTAGCTCGAACGATAGCGCGGTGGCACGTAGCTCAGATCGATCTTGTCGTCCTTCAACGTCTGCGCTTCGAACTTGTCGGCGTCCTGCTTCGGTGCGTCGGCACTGAGCGTGTGCCAGCCCATGTCGAGCAACGCCGCCGACACCAGCTCGGTCATGTCATAGCCCTTGTTGAAGGTGGCGGCTTTCTTGATCTTGTCCACCAGCACCTGCGGCATCGGCTCGCCGGTCTTGTAGTTCTTCGCGTAGTTGGCGAAGACTTTCGGATCGGACGCCCAGTGTTCGTTGAACTGCGACGGAAACTCGACGAAGTCACGCGCGGTATTGGCGCCGGACAGCGACGGGTACTTGGTGTCGGCGAACATGCCATGCAGGGCGTGGCCAAACTCGTGGAACATGGTGACCACGTCATCGAACGACAGCAGCGCCGGCTGACCGGCAGCCGGTTTGCTGAAGTTCGCCACGTTGTAGATCACCGGCTTGGTACCGAGCAGGGTCGACTGGTTGACGAAATTGCTCATCCAGGCGCCGCCACTCTTGTTGTCACGCTTGAAGTAGTCGCAATAAAACAGCGCCATCGAGGTACCGTCCTTGTCGAACACCTCGAACACGCGCACATCCGGCTGATACACCGGAATGTCCTTGCGCTCCTTGAAGGTCAGGCCGTACAGCTGGTTGGCGGCGTAGAACACGCCGTTCTGCAGCACGTTGTCCAGCTCGAAGTACGGCTTGATCTGCGACTCGTCAAGGTCGTACTTGGCCTTGCGCACCTGCTCGGAGTAATGCTCCCAGTCCCACGCGGCAACCTTGAAGCCGCCCTTCTGCTGGTCGATCACCGACTGGATGTCCTTCGACTCGCGCTCGGCACGTGCGGTGGCGGCCGGCACCAGGTTCTGCATGAACTTGATCGCCGTGTCCGGCGTCTTCGCCATCTGGTCGTCCAGCGCCCACGCGGCGTAGTTCGGATAACCCAGCAGCTTGGCCTGCTCGGCACGGATCTGCGCGATGCGCTCGATCATGTCGCGGGTGTCGTTGGCATCGCCTTTTTCGGCGCGATTCCACGACGCGTTGAACAGCGCCTCACGCGTGGCGCGATCGTTGATGTCCTGCAGCGCCGGCTGCTGGGTGGTGTTCTGCAGCACCACGACCCACTTGCCGTCGACCTTGCGCTCTTTCGCGGCGCCAGCGGCGGCCGCGATGTCGGCATCGGACATGCCGTCGAGTTTGGACTTGTCGTCCACCACCAAGGCACCGGCCTTGGTCGCCGCCAGCAGCTTGTTGCTGAACTGCGTGCTGAGGGTGGACTCCTCCTTGTTGAGGTCCTTCAACTTGGCCTTGTCGGCGTCCGACAACTTGGCGCCGCCGCGGACGAAATTCTTGTAGGTCACTTCGACCAGGCGCAGCGACTCGGGATCGAGCTTGAGCGAATCGCGCTGGTCGTACACCGCCTGCACGCGCGCAAACAGCTTGCTGTTGAGCGTGATCGCGTCACGATGCGCGGCCAGCTTCGGTGCTTCCTCTTCCTCGACTTTCTGCAGCGTGTCGCTGGTGTTGGCCTGGGCTACGCCTTCAAACGCCATCATCGCGCGAGTCAGCAGCGCGCCGGATTTCTCCATCGCTACGTAGGTATTGTCGAACGTGGGCGCATCCGGGTTATCCGCGATTTTTTCGATCTCGGCCAGATGCTGCTTCATGCCTTCTTCGATCGCGGGCTGGTAATCGGCCTCGGTGATCTTGTCGAACGGCGGCGCCTGGAACGGCAACGTACTGGCCGCAAAGAACGGATTATTGGTGCTGGCCGCAGGCGCCGGCACCGCAGTGCTGGCGTGCGCCACCGTTGCCGCTGTGGCAGGCGGCTGCTTGGCCGTATCGTCGGACGGCTGCGAACAGCCAGTCAAGGCAATGGAGGTGGCGATAACGATCATACGCAGACGGAGCATCGGAGTTCCCCAGGAATTGTGCAAGGTAACGCGTCCAAAGGACGGACGAGCAGTAAACAGCCACTGACTCTAACCATTCTCGCCCGGTTCTTCCAAGGGCCGAAAGTCAGGGCACGGGCTACTCGGGTGCGTTGCGCCTGGGCCAACACTGACCAAGGGGTCGAATAACCGATTCATCCGATGAGATGCTGCCATCGGTTCAACTGAGACAGCTTGAAAAGATGAATCCGTCGGCGCTCAGGCGGCGCGCATATCGCGCAGCTGCCATGCGCTGCCGATCAACAGGTTCAGCCGTTGCTTCACCACGCTCATTGGCAAAGTCGTGAGCAGGTCGACCTCGATATGCAGATCGCTGACCTTGGCGGTTACTTCTGCCTGCGGATCAGTCGCACCGAGGCTGGCATCGACGGCATCGGGATCAGGCTGCGCCGCACGCCAGCGCTCGAACAGCAAAGCATCGCGCAAACCGTGCTGCAACGCCGTGGCGAAATCACCCGGGCCAGCGCCTTCATACGAAAACCGCGGGTCGCCGCCCCGCGCATTGGCAAGATCGTCGATGGAAAGGTAGTAGTGACTGCGGGCCATGGAGCCTCCGATGGTGTGGCTGTTGAAGAAGCTGGCGGAACATCAAAGCACGACCGATGTGAAGCGCAAGCTCAAACCATGGCTGAAACCGCGCCACGCAAATGCATTGCCGCCTGCTGCGGTGCCACGCCGTTCGGCAACACGCCGAGGCAAGGCGCCGGTATCAGCTCGCGCAGGGTTGCCAGGTTTTCGTCCGGTGCCAGCATGTCCGGATCGATGCGGTTGCCGATCCAGCCAAGCAGCCGGCAGCCATCCGCTTCGATGGCCCGCGCACTCAGCAACGCGTGGTTGATGCAGCCCAGACGCAGCCCAACGACGAGAATCACCGGCAGTTTCCATTCTTTGGCAATATCCGCTGCCGACAGCCCGGGTGCCAGCGGCACCAGCCAACCACCGACGCCTTCGACCACCACGCACTGATGGCCACCACTCAGCTGGTCGAACGCACGACGCAGTGACGGCAGTGAAATCTCGATGCCTTCATGTGCCGCGGCCAGATGGGGTGCAAGCGGCTCGCTCAGCGCGATCGGATTGACCAGTTCGTAGGCCAACGGCGCGCTGCTCGCCGCCTGCAGCGCCAGTGCGTCATCGTTGCGCAAACCCTGCGCTGTCAGCACGCAACCACTGGCCACCGGCTTCATGCCGCACGTGTGATAGCCCGCCTCGCGCACGGCATAAATCAACGTGCTGGCCACGTGCGTCTTGCCGATGCCGGTATCGGTACCCGCGATGAAAACAGCCGTATGACTCATGCGCCCGCTCCAGCCTGATGGCCGCGCTTGAAGAAATGCACCAGCTGGCCCGCTTCGCTGCCATCTGGCTGCTCGGTAAGACGCATTGCCATACTCCCTGGGTTGCCGGCGCATAATACGTATCTTTAGCGCACACATACTCCACATGTTCGAAACCACTACAACCACTTACGCCAGCAAGCGCGAACACTACGGCGACCTGGTGATGCAGGCGCGCGGTCTGATGCTGGACGAATCCAGCCTGATCGCCAATGCCGCCAACTTCAGTGCGCTGATTTTCAACAGCCTGCCCGAGGTGAACTGGGCCGGCTTTTATCTGTTCGATGGTCGCGAGTTGGTAGTCGGGCCATTTCAGGGCAAACCCGCCTGCATCCGCATCGCGCTCGGCCGTGGTGTGTGCGGCACGGCGGCGCAGGATCGGCAGACCCAGCTGGTGCGCGACGTGCACGCGTTTGATGGGCACATCGCCTGCGACGCCGCTTCGCAGTCCGAAATCGTGGTGCCGCTGGTCCAGGCCGACGGCACCCTGCTTGGCGTCTGGGACGTCGACAGCCCGGTGATCGACCGCTTCGACGATGAAGACCGCGCCGGCATGGAAGCGCTGTGTGCCGTATTCATGGAAACCTTGCCGCGCTGATGCAACTCAACGCTGCGCCGCCGGGTTAGCGCACGCCGAGAATCCGCGGTGTGCGCAACAACGTCATCACCGCTTCGCGCGCCTCGTCCACGCCGGTGCCAGCTGACGAGGAAAAAATCTGCGCCGTCGCCTGCAGACCGTCGGCGACAAACTGTTTGCGCAGCGCCGCCAGCGCCTGAGTGGCCTGATTGCGCGACAGCTTGTCGGCCTTGGTCAGCAGCAGATGACACGCCAGCTGGGTGGCCAGGCAGAACTCCAGCATCTGCCGGTCAAACTCCTTCAGCGGGTGGCGGATATCGACGATGAGTACCAGACCGCGCAGGCTCTGGCGCTGATGCAGATACGCGTCGATCTCCAGCTTCCAGTGCTCGCGCATCTCCAGCGGCACCTTGGCGTAGCCGTAGCCGGGCAGATCGATCAGCCGGATATCCAGCGGCGGCTGGCCTTTGACCTGCGTCGGCGGTGGCAAGCTGAAAGCCACCATCTGCTGGGTGCGGCCAGGCGTCTTGGAGGTGCGTGCCAGCCCCTTGTGATTGGTCAGCGCATTGAGCGCACTGGACTTGCCCGCGTTGGAGCGGCCGGCGAACGCCACTTCGGCGCCCTGATCGGCAGGCAATTGGCTGATGCGATGGGCGGCGAGCACAAACTGCGCGCCTTGCAGGGGATTCGACATGGGAATGGTTTGACCAAGGGACGGTGGCACAGGGATAATTCTTGGGTTACTGCCTGTTGCAAGCCGAATGGCGGCAAGTCACGGCGGTGTTCGCAAGTTTCTCGGGAGTCAAGTGTATGAGTTTTCGGTCCGCCGGTTTTCGCAGCGCTGTTCTCGGCTCCGCGACCGCTCTTGCATTTGCCCTTTCCGCCAGCGCGGTAATGGCCCAGGCCACCGCGCCAAAACCGGCTTCGGCCGCGTCTGCGGCGGCGCCCGCTCCAGCAGCCGCAAGCACGGCGGCAAAGCCTGCTGCTGCCAGCACAGCGGCGGCCACAGCGGCGACCACGCCCCCTTCGACCAGCGAGACGACCACACCAACCGTAGCCGTAGCCGTCAAGCCCGGTGACGCAACGGCCGGCCACGCCAAGGCTGCCGTCTGCGGTGCCTGTCACGGACTGGATGGCAACTCCAGCGATCCGCAATATCCGAAACTGGCTGGCCAAAGCGAGGCATATATCGCCCATCAGCTGGCCAGCTTCAAGGCCGGCAAACGGCAGAATCCGATCATGCTCGGCATGGCCACGCCGCTGTCGCCGCAGGACATGCAGGATGTCGGCGCCTATTTCGCCAGCAAGACCTCGCTGCCAGGCGTGGCTGATCAGGCGCTAGTCGATCACGGCCAGACACTGTTCCGCGAAGGTGATACCACGCGCGGCATTCCCGCCTGCATGGCTTGTCACAGCATCGACGGCCGCGGCAACCCGGGCGCTATGTATCCGCAGCTCACGGCCCAGCACGCGCAATACATCCAGGCCAAACTGAAGGCGTGGCATGACGGCACCACATGGGGCGACGACGCACACTCGCAGATCATGCCGGCCATCGCACAGAAGCTCGATGCCAACGACATCGCTGCACTGGCCAGCTACGTTGAAGGCCTGCATAGCGCCACACCCGTCGCGGCGCCCGCCACGCCCTGATCGATCGCGCGTCGAACTCGCGTCGACGCTGGCGGTCTCAGTCCATCTGGTTCACGGCCGTACCCGGCTTCGCACCCCATCCGTTCCGAGGTTCTCATGCTGAAGCGTTTACCGTTCCTGTGC
>Ga0302315_10004376_pt1 | contig 12390 bp, 9 predicted proteins | sample III_Palsa_N3_1_FD_200532 | JGI IMG/M metagenome (GOLD analysis project Ga0302315, IMG submission 200532) | Peat permafrost microbial communities from Stordalen Mire near Abisko, Sweden - III_Palsa_N3_1 | ecosystem: Environmental > Terrestrial > Soil > Palsa > Peat permafrost | place: Sweden... | reverse complement strand
ATAGGCCGAAAAGTATTCCAACAGGTTGCAGCCGAAGTTCGACAGCCATGCCTGCTCCTCGCTGGTCATGCCACCTGAGTTCGTCAACTCATTCTGATAAAATTTCCAGCTGATCCCGGCTTTGTAGAGGCGCTCGGGGTAGGTCTTCCACGTCATCCCGCCGTTCAGGATCTCGTCATTGCGCATGTAGACCTTAGAGCCTGCACGCTGCTCGTCTCGTACGGTACCCGTCCAGAAAACGCTGCGATTGGGCGTGGTGCTGGTCATTACCGAGCAGTAGTTCTGGTCACACACCGTGAAGGCATCCGCAAGCGCGTAGTAAAACGGCAGGTCTTCGCGCGTATAGTGTCCCATGGTCAGCGGTAGATGGGCGTACTCGCGCGCATATGAACGCTTTGCCTCCAGCCAGCCATCATGGTGTCCCTCATTCCATGCGTCCACCTGGCTGTGTCGGGAGTGGGGAATAGATCCCATCCACGTAATGCGGGTGTCTCGGATATCCAGCCGCCACGGAGCATAGGAGTCTCCTGCAGCGTCGGTCTGCACGAATACAGAGTTGCCGTTGGCCAGTCGAATCGCACGCGGATCGTTGAACCCGCGAACACCCTGCAGCGTGCCCAGCGCGTGATCGAAGGATCGGTTCTCCTGCATCAGGATGACAATGTGCTCGGCATCCATGTAGGTGGATCCCGGCTCCGGTTCGATTGCCAAAGCTCGCTTGATCGAGTCCGGAACAAATCCGGCTACGCCTGCCGTGCCCGACAACATCGCTGCAATTTTTAGAAAATCCCGCCTTGTGTGCGTCATGTTTTCATCTTTTCACAACTACTGTTGTGGCTTGATGAAAGAGTGTTCGCATTTGCATCGAGGCAAACAAAGTCAGAACCAGACCCTTGCACCCGCTCACCGCTTTGGCTTGCAACTACATTAGAACTACTTACTGTACGGGGCTAACCCTCAGCCGATCGATTGGGGCCGTTGCCAGTTTTCTCCAACAATATGCTTGTCTACCACCTCTGAACCAAGGCCTACACCAGTTACACCATAGGCTTCCGGCGCAACGGTATGTGGCGCGTGCGCTTCAATAGTGACTCGAACGACTACGTGCCTGCTTTCAAGGTTGGAACAGCTTCGACACGCTTGCAGACGATCCCCCCCTGAACGGCATGCCGTTTAGCAGAAACATCGGAATCGCGGCTTATACCTGCATTGTCCTTTCTCAGGATTAATCCGAATCGGCCGCCAGGCTTCTTACGCAGCCTCTGGCTATCTGCATCTGTGGTGAGCACCCCGACGATCACATTGTGAGCAGGCAACGAGTGGGCGCGTTCATCGGCACATCTCTGGAGGAGTACTTGCGCCACGCGGCGTAACTCAGGTCGTTTTGATGGGAGTTGCGCCAAGTACCGGCGAGAAAGCGAGGGACGTAGTACCTACGATTACGGTTACAACGATGTGCTGGTCGTGGATGCGATGACCGATCGGGACGCTGATGCACACCGTCACAGCATCGAGAAGATTTTTCCCGGCTGGGTGAGACAGACACAATCGACACCGCGCTGAAGCTGTTGAAGGATGCACCGGCTCTCGATTAGGATTTGGAAGTGGTAAAGGAGGATGTTAATGAGTTCGTCAAGTGGATCGGTATCCTGGTTGGATAGTTGGTGGCCGCTGCTGGTGATCCTTTATGGAGTGATTTTCGTCTCGATTCTGGTCACGTTTTCGCCGACGTTGTGAAGATAAGATGCGGCGCAAGCCGTGTCTTTTTTAATCCGGAGAAGAGGATGGTGTTTTCGTTATCCTAATGTCCTGCTGAGTTTTCGTAACGACGAGCATAAGCCCATTTACGGATGGTTATCTGGATGAAGCATTCTGCGTTGCCAGTTATCGTAGTCGACCTTTGCCATTTCGAGTTGTGGAACCTCGTATAGCCTTTCCTCTTCCGCGAAACAATGTTCAATTCCAGACAGGCGTGCCTGCGCGAAGACTGGAGCATAGTCGATAAAGCCTTTGCCTGATTCTGTTCCTTCGGGCGATTCGGATCGCCCAATTGAGTTGTCGGTTCCGTGATGGAACTGAAGTCCTTGATGTGGAGCATCCGAAAACGCTTTGGGAACTTCTTCATGTTGATCACCGGGCTCGCGCCTGCCACCGTCATCCGCCCGCAATCGATCTCGAAGTGTACCAGTTCAGGATCCGTTTCCTTCAAAAGTAAGTCATAGCCATATTCCTGACGGACGGGCTGATCGAGCGGAAGACCATCCCCAGGTGCCTCTCAAACTGGAGTACAGCCTCCCGCCGCTGGGGGCATACCCGAGGCATTTTTAGCCATATCGCGACACCTTGCCTATCTCACGCGCCAGAGTCGTTCGCTGTATCGTTATAATGAGAGAGGCGCGCTCCATTGCCGAATGTGGCAGAGTTAAAGCGAGAGCGCGCAGATGTTGATGCACTTTATTGCCAACATTGCCACGCTTAGGACCATTAGGGAGACATGACTAAAGCCCACCAACATCCTCTTGAAAAGATCCTCGAGAGTCGAATTGCGATTATCGATGGAGCGATGGGCACGACGATCCGCACCTATGGTATGGCGGAAGCTGACATCCGTGGGGAGCGCTTCAGGGACTCGACGAAGGATCTGCTGAATAACGGGGATATTTTCTCGTTGACGCAGCCGAATATGATCTGTGACATCCATCGACGTTTTTTGGACGCTGGGGCGGACATCATCGAAACGAACACCTTCGGCGCTACCAGCATCACCCAGAGTGAATTCTTCGTGGACGATCCTCGGGAGCATGGTGGTCGCAAGGATCCCGACTTCTACCAGAGGATCATCGAAGATAAGTTCCTCGGCAACCTGGCTTGGGAGATCAACGAGACGTCGGCGCGGCAGTGTCGGGAGTGGGCCGATCGTGTGGGCAATGCAACCGGGCGTCAGCGGTTTGTGGCGGGGGCGATTGGACCGCTCACTGTGTCGCTTTCAAACTCGCCCGATGCGGATGATGCAGGCTTTCGTGTGGTTACGTTCGATCAGGTGAAGACCGCTTACATGCAGCAGGTGCGTGCCCTTATCGCTGGCGGCTCGGACCTGCTTCTGGTCGAGACTATCTTTGACTCGCTGAACGCGAAGGCGGCGCTGGTCGCCATCCGTGAGGTGTTCGATGAGGATGGCAAGGAGCTTCCGGTGATGATCTCGGCGGCTGTGGGGCGTGGTGGCGAGACGCTGATCTCTGCGCAGACCACAGAGGCGTTCTGGAATGCGGTGCAGCACGTTAAGCCGCTGTCGGTAGGGCTTAACTGCTCTCTCGGCCCCGATCTGATGTATCCGTTCCTGGAGGAGCTCTCTGAAAAGGCGGACGTGGCGATCTCGTGCTACCCGAATGCCGGTTTGCCGAATCCTCTGTCGGAGACCGGCTTCGATCTGGGGCCGCAGGATATGGCCCGTTACCTGGGCGACTTTGCACGGGGAGGCCTGATCAATATTGCCGGCGGCTGCTGCGGCAACACGCCCGAGCATATTGCGGCTATCGCAAAGGTGCTTGAGGGCAAGGCTCCGCGAAAGCTGGGCCGGATTGAGGTCGCAGCTTGACCGGGGCTATCGAGACCAAGCCACTCCGTCTGTCGGGATCACAGCCATTCACCCAGCAGCCCGGCGTCTACATCCTGATCGGCGAGCGGACCAATGTGGCCGGTTCGCCGAAGTTTGCGAAGCTGATCAAGGAAGGCAAGTACGAGGAAGCAGTAAGCGTGGCCCGGCAGCAAGTCGATAATGGGGCCAATGTCATCGACATCTGCATGGACGAGGGCATGATTGACGGCGTCACGGCGATGACACGCTACCTGCAGTTGCTCGGGAGCGAGCCTGAGGTTGCGAAGGTCCCGTTTATGGTGGACTCCTCAAAGTGGGAGGTCATCGAGGCCGGTCTCAAATGCCTGCAGGGCAAGGGGATCGTGAACTCGATCTCACTGAAAGAAGGCGAAGAGAGGTTTCGCCATAATGCCGCGAAGGTGCTGAAGTATGGCGCGGCGGTCGTGGTGATGGCCTTTGACGAACAGGGTCAGGCCGCGACGTACGAGGAGAAGATCCGCATCTGCGAGCGCGCCTACCGCACCCTGGTCGACGAGGTCGGTTTCCCGCCCGAAGACATCATCTTCGACCCGAACATCCTCACCGTTGCCACTGGCATGGAGGAGCACAACAACTACGCGGTTGACTTCATCAACGCTACACGCTGGATCAAGGCCAACCTGCCGCACGCGAAGGTCAGCGGTGGCGTCTCGAACATCTCTTTTAGCTTTCGAGGCAACAACAAGGTTCGCGAGGCCATGCACTCTGCGTTTCTTTATCACGCCATCGCGGCGGGCATGGACATGGGCATCGTGAATGCCGGGATGCTCGAGGTATATGAGGAGATTGAGCCTGAGCTGAAGGTACTGGTCGAGGACGTACTACTGAACCGCCGTTCCGACGCGACAGAGCGACTGGTGGAGCACGGCGAAAAGCTGAAGAGCATCGGGACAGTAGTAAATGAAAAGAAAGCCGAGGAGTGGCGCAACGGCACGGTCGAAGAGCGTCTTTCTCACGCGCTGGTCAAGGGGATCGACGCGTACATCGAAATCGACGCCGAGGAAGCCCGCGTGAACCTAGGCCGGCCTCTGTTGGTGATCGAAGGCCCGCTGATGGCTGGCATGAGCGTGGTCGGTGATTTGTTTGGAGCGGGCAAGATGTTCTTGCCGCAAGTGGTGAAGTCTGCCCGGGTGATGAAAAAAGCCGTGGCGCACCTGACGCCGTTCATGGAGGCCGAAAAGGCGGCGATGGAGGCGGCTGGCCAGGTCGTCAAGGCCCAGGGAAAAATCGTGCTCGCAACGGTTAAGGGTGACGTTCACGACATTGGCAAGAACATCGTCGGCGTCGTGCTCGCCTGCAACAACTACGAGGTCATCGACATGGGAGTGATGGTCTCCTGTGAAAAGATCCTCGAACGCGCCAGGGCCGAGAAGGCGGACCTGATCGGCCTGAGCGGCCTGATTACACCGTCTCTTGACGAGATGGTGCATGTGGCCAAGGAGATGGAGCGTCAGGGTTTCAAGTTGCCTCTGCTTATCGGCGGGGCAACCACGAGCCGGGCGCACACGGCCGTCAAGATTGCACCGCACTACAGCGAGCCGGTAGTCCACGTGCTGGATGCCAGCCGGGCGGTCCCCGTGACGACCAGTCTTCTGAGTGAGGATGGCAAGGCGAACTTCGTAGTACAGCATCGCGCCAACTACGAAGCAATTCGCAAGGCCCACTCCGCGCCGCGCCAGAAGGTCGTTCCGCTGGAGGCCGCTCGCGCAAGGCGGACTCCGATCGAGTGGCGTGCCGAAGATCTGCCCGTGCCCGAGTTCATTGGCGTGCGCGTGCTCGACAACTTTCCTCTGGCGACGCTGCGCGAGTTCATCGACTGGTCGCCATTCTTCCATACCTGGGGGATGAAAGGCATTTACCCGCGCATTCTCGACCACGAGGAGCAAGGTGTCGAGGCGCGAAAGATATTCACCGATGCCAATGCGTTGCTGGATACGATCATTGACAAAAACCTAATTACGGCGCGTGGCGTCTACGGCTTCTTTCCCGCCAACGCCGTGGCCGACGATGTCGAGCTGTACACGGACAAAACACGCGGAAAGGTGCTCGAGCGATTCCACTTTCTCCGCCAGCAATCAAACCGGGAAGGCAGCGAACCGTGTCGTTCGCTCGCCGACTTCATCGCGCCGAAGGAAACCGGGCTGTCCGATACCATCGGTGCTTTCGCGGTAACCAGCGGGATCGGCCTGAAGGAGCTGTGCGACCGGTTCAGAGCCGAGAACGACGACTATAACGCGATCATGGCGGAGGCCGTCGCCGATCGCCTGGCTGAAGCTTTCGCCGAATGCCTGCACAAGCGGGTGCGGGATGAATGGGGTTATGGCCGGACGGAAGGCCTGAGTCCCGCGGACCTCATCCAGGAAAAGTATCGTGGGATCCGGCCGGCCGCGGGTTATCCGGCCTGCCCGGACCACACAGAGAAAGGTCCGCTCTGGCGTCTGCTCGATGTAGAGACGAAAACCGGCATGCTGATTACGGAGTCATTTGCGATGTGGCCCGGCTCGAGCGTGAGTGGGCTTTACTTCGCTCACCCGGAATCGCGATATTTCAGCCTTGGCAAGATCGACCGCGACCAGATCTCCGACTATCACGAACGCAAGGGGATGAGCGTGGCAGAGGTCGAGCGATGGCTCGGACCTAACCTGAACTACGACCCCGCGGAATAGCATTCGGACCTGTAGCCGTTAGGGGCTATCTGAATTCTTAGAAATTTGCTCCGGAATATTGTCAATATTGAACTCTCCAGTCGTGCAATCACAAATAATTTGGTCGGCACATTCTGTGGTTCAGCGACAAATCCGCAAGCAATGGATTCACGGAAGCGAAGCGGCCAATGTATTGGGTTTCGCTCCATGGCTTCTCTGTAAGGAGAATGAAAAGGGATGCCGGTGAAACTCCGAAGCGCTGCAAACAGGCGAAACCCGCAACCGCCAAATTCTTGAGCAGCGCATTCCAGCAACTCGCCAGGGGAAGCCATAAGTCTTCACTGGCGCTGCACTATTTCTCTCCTGTGCCGCAAGCGAGTACGTTACAGGCACTGTACTCACGCTCGATGTGTACGCGCACGCTGTCACGCCGGACAAGCGGAGGGGGCAGTCAAAGGTGGCGGAGATGCTCCGGCCGGAAAGGGAACGAAGGAGAATCCTTATTGGATCCTCGACCATTTTTGAGGAGGCTATAAGTGATTGAAAATATGGTAGGCACGAGCGGATTCGAACCGCTGACCTCTACCGTGTCAAGGTAGCGCTCTAACCAACTGAGCTACGCGCCTGCGTACTTTCCTCTAGTCTAAACGGAAACAAGAGGTTACGGCAACCTGCGCATGAACCTGATTTACGATTGAATGACTCCAACGTGCCCTTTTTGAATCAATTCCGTGCCGCGCCCAACCTGCTTACACTGATGCGGTTGTTTATTATCCCGTTTCTGGTGATTGAAATTCTGGATGGGCACTATGTTTTAGCGTTTGCCTTGTTTATGTTGGCCGGGATCAGCGATGCTCTGGACGGGTTGCTGGCGCGATGGTTGAGCCAGAAGACGACGTTAGGGCAATATCTGGATCCCATCGCCGATAAACTGCTGCTAAGCACCTTATTTGTCGTGCTCACGCATGTGGGGTTGATGCCACGCTATGTGACGGTACTGGTTTTTAGCCGGGATCTGGGGATTTTGCTGATTTCAACCTTACTATTCGCCACGGGCACTCTACGCGACTTTCGCCCTAGTTTGTTTGGCAAGTTGAATACGCTGGTACAGATTGTTGCTCTGGTCGCAGTTCTTTGCCAGAAAGTCTTTTCGTCGTCACATGTGGCGACTTTACGGGACATTCTGGTGCGCAGTATTGCTGTGCTGGCACCGGTTTCAGCGGCGCAGTACGCGTGGATTGTATTTCAACGGATGAGTGCAGCACCGGAGCGGACTGTGAATTAGTCCTCCATGAGAGGATCGGGGAGCGCCTCTTCCTCTTCAATGGCGATGTCGCTATACTCTGCAGAATCAAAGACTTCACCGCATTGCTGGCATTCAACGAATTCTATGTCGTCCTCACGGGCGACGACTTTGACGATGGGATGTTTGCAGATGGCAGTCATTGGGTGGGGAGTGTGATTGGTATGGATTTTGCCCGTCTCCGCTGGCCTTGTCAACCCCCGTTTAGGGTGTTTTTACATGGTGAAGTTGTGGTCAGGTTATGGTGAAATCGTGGTGAAGTTGTGGTGCCAGCGATGGTTTTGGCTGGTTGCATCGGCGTCACTCCGGACGTACACTATCAAGGACTGTATTTGTCGGGATTCCGACGACTTCAGGGAGCGGGAGCTCATAAGCTGACATGCTGCGTCTGACGAAAAAAGCGGATTACGGTCTGATGGCTCTGAAGTATCTTGCAGAGCAGAAGGACGGTACTGCGCACAGCGCCAAGGATATTGCGGAGGCGTACCATATCCCTCCTCAGTTGCTGGCCAAGATTCTGCAGACGCTGGCGAAGGCCGGATTGCTGGTTTCGCACGCTGGAACGAACGGGGGCTATGCGCTTGCCCGGCCGGCGAACGAGATGACTGCGTTTGAGGTGATCCGGGCGATCGACGGACCGCTTTTTATTACAAGTTGCATTACGATTCACGGATCCTGCGACCTGGTGGGGACCTGCACCATCAAAGAACCATTGCGCAAGGTGAACGACAGTATTAAGGATTTGTTGAACGGAATACGTATCGCCGACCTGATCGAGGCCGTGGATGGAGAGCAGACTGGTACAGGCGCTCCGGTGGGCGGCGGTCTGGTGAGCATCGCGGTTTAGCAGGCGCTGATTGCGATTGAATGGCATTGATAACCAGCACGAGTTTCAGGAGCTACGATGAGCAACGAAATAAGCAATAACGGTGTAGTGATCAGCGAGTCTTCAACACCACTGCCGGCTGGCGTGACGCTGCCGATCTACATGGACAACCATGCGACGACGCCGATAGACCCTCGGGTTCTCGACGCGATGCTGCCTTACTTCGGCAAGGTGTTCGGTAATGCTGCGAGCCGCAACCACTCGTTTGGCTGGGAGGCCGAGAAGGCCGTCGAGACCGCACGGGAGCAGATTGCGAAGCTGATTGGCGCGACCGCGAAGGAGATTATCTTCACCAGCGGTGCGACCGAGTCGAACAACCTGGCGATCAAGGGTATCGCCGAGATGTATCGCGAGCGCGGCAACCACATCATCACGCAGGTGACCGAGCATAAGGCTGTTTTGGATACGTGCAAGAAGCTGGAGAAGCAGGGCTACCGCGTGACCTATCTGCCGGTGCAGGCGGATGGCCTGATCGACATCGAAGACCTGAAGCGCGCGATCGACGACAAGACGATCCTGGTCTCAATCATGTACGCGAATAACGAGATTGGCGTGGTTCAGCCCGTCGCTGAGATCGGGAAGCTCTGCCATGAGAAGGGCGTGCTCTTCCATACCGATGGCGTGCAGGCAGTTGGCAAGATTCCTGTCGATGTGCAGAAGGACAATATCGATGTGCTCTCGCTTTCGGCGCACAAGATCTATGGGCCGAAGGGTGTTGGAGCGCTGTACGTTCGTCGTCGCAATCCGCGGGTGCAGATCTCGGAGCAGATCAATGGTGGCGGACATGAGCGCGGGATGCGTTCGGGTACTCTGAATGTTCCGGGCATCGTTGGTCTGGGCAAGGCCTGTGAGATTGCCGGCGCGGAGATGGAGGCCGAGAGCAAGCGGTTGATCGAACTTCGCGACTACCTGAAAAACAAGTTCGAGAAGGCTCTGGATTATGTTCACGTGAACGGCAACATGGAGCATCATCTGCCGGGCAACCTGAACATGAGCTTTGTGTACGTCGAGGGCGAGAGCCTGCTGATGGGCATCAACGATATTGCAGTCTCTTCGGGTTCGGCCTGCACCTCGGCGACGCTTGAGCCATCCTATGTATTGAAGGCTTTGGGCCTGGGCGACGATGTGGCGCACAGCTCGATCCGGTTTGGGCTTGGACGCTTCAACACGAAGGCCGAGGTCGATTATGTCTCGGATAAGCTGATCGATGTGGTCTCGAAGCTGCGGGAGCTTTCGCCGCTGTACGAGATGGTGAAGGAAGGGATCGACCTCTCGAAGATCGAGTGGGCCGCGCACTAAGTTCAGGCAGCTATTAGATATTGGTTTGGAACAGAGTTCAGGCAGCAAGGAGAAATGACATGGCATACAGCGATAAGGTAATTGACCACTACAACAATCCCCGGAACGTTGGACAGATGGATAAGGCATCGTCCGAGGTTGGTACCGGATTGGTTGGCGCGCCGGAGTGCGGCGACGTGATGCGTCTGCAGATTCGGGTGAACCCGGAGACGAACGTGATCGAAGACGCCAAGTTCAAGACCTTCGGTTGCGGTTCGGCGATTGCTTCCTCTTCGCTCGCGACCGAGTGGGTGAAGGGCAAAACGATCGACGAGGCTCTGACGATCTCGAACACAGACATTGTGAAGGAGCTTGCGCTTCCTCCGGTGAAGATTCACTGCTCGGTGCTCGCAGAAGATGCGATTCGCGCGGCGATCGGCGACTGGAAGAAGAAGAACAGTGTTGCCGAGACGGCGACGGTTGCGGCTGCTCACTAAATTGTTTCGGCAGTAAAAAGTAACGGTAGCGGCGCGTTGACAGTCGCGCTGCTACCGTGTTGTGTTGGTGGCAAGGATAACGATATGGCGATGGTGACCTTACAAACCGCGGCGGAGATGGAAGCGGCTCATGCTGCTGCTGTTTCGGGCGAGAAGAAGGACCCGCTGGCGGGGATGAATGTGCTGACGGCGGAAGGGCAGGAGCCGGGTAAGAAGGGCATTCAGATTACCGATAAGGCCCTGAAGCGGATTCGTGTTGCGATGGCGAAGGAAGGGGTTTCGCCGGAGCAGGGTGGGTTGCGGGTTGGGATTCAGGGTGGTGGATGTTCGGGGTTGAGTTACAACATTCGGTTCGATACGCAGCCTCGTGAGCGGGACCGTGTTTACGAGTTTGGAGCGGGCGTTTCGACGGTTGGCGATCCGACGAATGCAGCGCCGATTCGCATCTTTGTCGATCCGAAGAGTTTTATTTATCTGCATGGCATGGTGCTTGATTTTGAAGAGACGCTGATGCGGCAGGGATTCAACTTCATCAATCCGAACTCGACCAAGAGCTGCGGGTGCGGGTCGAGCTTTACGGCCTGAAGTTATTTTCCGGCTGGCGCAGGTGCTGTGACGATGTCGTCGGTGGCCTTTAGATGATAGACGTCTGACATCATGTGCCTGTAGACGTCCATGGGTGGCAGCAGTACTTTGGCTCGGCGCTGGTCGAGCGTGTCAGGATCTTCGACGGCATACATCGCCATCGTTCCATTGATGAATTTGAACTGTGAACCGTAACGCTGAAGCTTTCCTTCGGCGACGAGTTCTTTGTCGATGACGAGGGCGAGACTGGAGGCATCGATTTTGTCGGTGTCGGCGAGTTGCTGGAGCTGCGGCAGGAGCTCGCGTTGCCAGGCGTGGTCGGCGGTATGGGTGAAGATGAGCATGGCGGCGTTGGAGGCATTGATGCCGACAAAGGCGATGGTGGGCCAGCCGTTTTCCCTGACGATCTGCCGAAGCTCAGTGGTAAGGCGTGCGTCGGTCTCGGTAAGCTTGTGAATCATCTCTTTGGTCGTCAGGTTGGAGACCGGCTTGCCGTGCTCGAAGAAGCCGCGGACGGTCTGATCTTCGGCACCCATCTTTAGCAACCGGTCGCGCAGTGCTGTATCGGTTCCGGCTCCGTTGACGCGGATGAGCTCTTCGTGGCGGGCATCGAATGCGGTCTCCCAGGCTGGCGTCGGTGTTGTTTCGGCGGCCGGAGCTGCGGTGGCGGTTTGCTGCGTGAGCGCAGGCTGCGAGAGTATCGCGGCTGCAACCAGAGTGAGGAGAGCCTCTCGAAGCATGCCGTATTCTAGCTTATGGCCGGGAATAAAGTTCCGGAGGGTTGAATGAATGAGGATGAAGAAGGGCCTGCGGGACGCCATAGAATGAATGCGATGGATTACTTTTCTTTTTTCAATCTTCCCCGGAAGCTGACGCTGGATGTTGTGGCGTTGGAGAAGCAGTTCTACGTGTTGAGCCGGAAGCTGCACCCGGACCGGTTTGCTGCAAAGCCGGTGGAGGAGCAGGAGGCGGCGCTGGTGCAGAGCTCGCTGTTGAACGATGCTTATCGCACGCTCAGGCAGCCGATTCTGAGGACGCAGTATCTGCTGACGCTTGAAGGGGTGGAGCTGGAGGAGCAGTCGAAGGCGGCGACCGATGCGGCGAGGGCGTCGGGTGAGCAGAAGAAGCAGATCGTTCCTCCGGAGTTGCTGGAGGAGGTGTTCGAGCTGAATATGCAGCTGCAGGAGATGCGGGCGGCGAAGCAGATGGGCGAGGATGAGCCGGAGCTGCGGCGCGATCTGATGACGGCGAAGGACGGATTCGACGCGAAGATGGTGGAGACGCAGGAGGAGCTGGAAGGGCTTTGGGCTGTCTGGGATGCGGGCGACGAGGCGGCAAAGGCTCGGGCGAAGGATGCAATGGTGGTGCTGCTGAATAAACGGAGCTATCTGCGGAACCTGGTGCGGGATGTGAACGAGGCTCTGGGGCTGTAGGGGTACTGGTTCGGCTGGTGAAGGTATTGCTTCTCAAAGTAGGGGGTACCCCCCTCCCCCCCTATCTCTTTGTAAGTCATGTTGAATCAATAGTTTATAAAAACATGTCGCTGCAAAATAGTCATTACA
>Ga0302315_10004371_pt1 | contig 12394 bp, 13 predicted proteins | sample III_Palsa_N3_1_FD_200532 | JGI IMG/M metagenome (GOLD analysis project Ga0302315, IMG submission 200532) | Peat permafrost microbial communities from Stordalen Mire near Abisko, Sweden - III_Palsa_N3_1 | ecosystem: Environmental > Terrestrial > Soil > Palsa > Peat permafrost | place: Sweden... | reverse complement strand
GGGATGAGTGACCGTTGTACTACGGGCAGTACTGTCCCTCGAAAGATGAAGTTGACTTCTACCTTGACCTGCACTCCGTTACCATCGATGAGTAACTTGACCTCGTCACCGCTCTTCGTGGTCGGTAAAGCGGCTCGATAGCCCATCGCCGTGACTGCGGACTTAATGCCTTTTAGATCGACCGCAATGGCCAGTAGCGCGGCCTCCCGATCGAGTGTGTAGTCGGTAAATACGACATCGATATCGACAGACAGCCGTGGCATATCCTGGACAAACAGGTTCAGCGCCGTCCCTCCCTTGAGGGCAAAGCGCGGCGACCGGAAAACCGCGGGAGCGATTGCCAGGAGCAGGCGTACGGTGTCGATGTATTCCCGATTCATGTTCGTCTCAGGTCGAGACGTTCACCGTTTTTTGCGACTGCGATCCAGCGTTTGCCGCCACCCATTCGTTGGCTATGTCGTTTTGCGAGCGCCGCCCAGGGCAGATTAAGATCTCTGGCAATCAGTTCCGCAAGGCGGACAACCTTGATTCTCGTCGAGTGGGCTAAGAGTTCATCCAGAGTCTTCTCACGCAGAGTACGGAGGCCTTCGACGAGTTGCCGTGTCTCCTCGAGCGACTGAGTTTTCCCTACATCGCTGAGCAGTTCAAGAAGCGCACGCTCAGGGACGGAGACGAGTATTTCGGCACGGCCGTTCGGGAGCGGCTGCAGGCCAAATCCTTTGCGGAGCTTGGCATCGAATAATTGAGTCTCCTGGTAGCGGCCGTCGAAACGTTGAGTAAACCAAGCTGGCAATCTCTTCGGTTGGTCACCCCACAAGCTTAGGATCTCTCGAAAGCTGACATTCTGCCGGATGCCGCGCCAATCGAGGGCCGTCTTACCCCCTACATGAAAGCCCGATACGCGTTGACTAAGGTATGCCAAGCAGCCTTCGCGAGTGAGCGTGTCACCAGGCAGCATGTAGACACCACGACCAAGATGCGTGAGCCACCCGCTGCGTGCGAGGTCCGATGCTCTGAATGCGCTGACACCCCAGGCGCGTAACGCGGCGATGCTGAGAGGCTCGCCACGGGGGAGTTCTGCCAGGAGAAGCTTGAATGAAAAAGGTTTCATACCTGATTCCAAAGATCAATTATACAAACTAAATCATACAATCTCAATGGAGCAACCTATGTAATTGATCTTAAAGGTCAACTATGCCAATTTCTTCATTCCAGCCACCAGAGCGGCACACCAGAAAATCCGCGTGTCAGCCCTAAATTCGCCTGTCTAGGCAGCCTCTAACGCCACTGCTTTTGGGGGTGCCTTCGTTCCTCGAATTCTTAGCAATGACGGTAAACCTTCAGGTGCCGGCGGGAGAGGTGTTTGCCCGATTCGCTGGCCTGATTCGACCTGAGCCCAGTAGCCACGTCCCGGTGTCGGGATCACCGCTCGCCGACACAGTTTGGCAAGTCCCACATCCGATACCCCGAGCCGTTTCGCGACCTCAAGAACAGGAGCCGTCCATACGAGTTCGTGGAGCGACTCGCGCTTGAAGTAATGACGGTGACGCGACCGCGGACCGGCTGGGCGCAGTACAATTTCAGCCGACAATGCCTTCGGCGGCGCAGTTACTCTCAGCTGCGCGGCGGCGAGCGACAGCACCTTACCGCCATGTCCGTTCAACGCTTCCCGGCGTTGCTGCGTTTGGAAATAGGCGTAGCCTAAGGTTGTCCTCAGATCGCGATGATTGAGTACATCGCCGATCAAGTGCAGCGACACGCCTGATTGCGCAAGCCAGGAGCCGACGGTGCGGCGGAGGTCATGGACGCGGATGTTTTGCAAGCCGGCTCGCGCCAATACGCGCCTTAAGGATTCCCCAAGCCCCGTCAATGGTCGACCCCGCTTGTGGCCACAGATGATGTACGGATTGTTTGCAATACGGGGAATCATCTTCAGTCTCGCCATCGCTGCGTCACTCAGCGGCGCGAGAAGCGGTTCGCCGCTCTTCGTGAGGCCAGCAAACAGCGTGCCCATATCCCAATCGACATCGGTCCACTTCGCCTTCAATAGCTCGATGCTGCGCAGACCGAGCAGCAGCAAGAGCCAAAGTCCATGACCTTGTATTGGTCACTTTGGGCGAAGCGGAGCAGGGCTTCAATGTGCGCGTCTTCACTTCTTACCTTCAATTCCAGGATGCAGAGCGGGGGACTTTTCGGCTACCACACTGAGGTCGCTACCTTGAAACAGAGATTCATCAACTAGGACAAATACTTAGCTGGCCTTATACCGTCCGATTGTGAGCGACTGTCACATCAGTTGCAACTATGGTCATATCAGCTGCTGATATGACTAAGCATGATCCGTTAGATTTCCTATTGGATTTGGACGGAGAGGTGATCGTTCAGGACCGTGGCTATAGGGTCAAGATAGAGGCTCGAGGACGAAACCCCTCGCCCCAGGTGCCGCACGGAATCGACTATTCACTGATGTTGCATGACAAATATGGGAAACGGGTTCTGGGTTTCGACAATGCCCATGCGGCCCCTAAGGAGGGTGGTCGGTTCTCTCCCAGGCGGGTTGAATAGGACCATTGGCATCCTGACGGACACACCATAGAGGTCTACGAATTTACGGATGCTGGAAAATTAGTCGACGATTTTTTTGCCGCCGTGGATCGGGTACTGAAGGACTGAGGTATGGCATGAAAGTAATCACGATTGGCATAATGCCGCACGAGAAATTCCGGGCAAGAGCCATTGCCATTGCCCGAGGTCAGTACAAGCCTAAGCCAAGCGACCCGAAGATTTGGTTCCCAAGTATGAAATCGCTCGCTGAGACGCTGAGCGACAAAAATATGGAACTCATCAAGATCATTGCTGAGCAAAAGCCGGATTCCATTGCCGCGCTTTCGCAGCAGACAGGTCGAGCGAGCAGCAATTTGTCGCGCACTCTCAATCGGCTTGCGATATTTGGGTTTGTTACTCTACAAAAGCGACCCGGAAACGTGGTGAGACCTATCGCCAAAGCGGTCAAGTACAATATCTTGGCGGGTGCGGCTACAGGTTAGTTTCTGCCAGCATGCATGCAGGCAGATATCGAGGGTCGGTTCACGTGGGTCGGAGTTCCCATCGTAGTTCCAGTATTCCGTTGGATCATCGAGGACCGATTATCGAATTCTATAGTGCCCTTGGTCGGTTTTGCGTATTTAGCGCTTGCGCGTCTGGAGCGAGGGTCGAACGATGCACCAGTTCAAGACAACGATTCTTGAGCACGTGCTATCGCACGACCTTCCCGCCTTGGCCGCAAATCGGCCGGCGATCCTTTATCACTACTCCTCCCTCGAAACGATCCGGAAGAAAATGGAGCATGACAATGTTCGGCTTTCCCATGCCGAATACTCGAATGATCGCCATGAACTCTTTGACGAGATAGAACTCATCCGCGCGACACTCGTCAATCAGGCACAGTCGTCTCACTCAGGCCTCAGTCAGTTTTGCAAACAAGTTGATAGCGCGTTCAATGCGCGGTTGTTGGGTTTTTATGCATACATATTTTGCATGTGCGCGGGCATCACAGGCGTTCCTACTCCCCAAGACATGCTCAGTCAATGGCGAGCCTATGCGCAAGACGGTCGCGGCGGAAAGTGACCATATTTAGCTTCCTTAACGCATGCGGCACCCGAGACCATAGTGTGATTCAATAGCGTTTTACCAATTTGGTAAATCGGTATGCCTCGCATTGCGCTGCGATTTCGGCCCGACTTCGCCAACGGGTTCTCCGTTGGGCCGGGCAAGATCGAACTCTTGCGTGCGATCGATAAGCACGGGTCACCGTCCGAAGCGGCCAAATCGATCGGACTGAGTTATCGACGGAGTTGGTTGCTGGTCAAGGATCTGAATGATACCTTCAGGAATCCCGTTACGACTTCCACCGTAGGGGGCCGAACTGGCGGGGGCGTATGTGTGACCCGTCTCGGTATGATGCTCATTAGCGCGTACGGAGAGGCGGACCAATATCATCGGGAATACGCGAGCAGGCACCTGAAAACACTGGCAACCATGCTTTCCGCGGAGTCGCGACCAGTCACGAGCAAACCGCCTATCCGACCCGTCAACCCAGGTCGACGCGGTCGCCATCCACAGAAGACCTCATGAGCATCGCGCGATTAATCAGCATTCATGTGGGCAAGATTGCTCCGCTCGGTCACGAACGGGTACCGAGTGCCTTTGTCAAAGATCGAATCGAAGGCGCCGTCGAGGTGAAGTTCGGTGGTGTCGCCGGGGATGAGCAAGCCGACCTATCCGTCCATGGGGGACCCGAGAAGGCCGTCTACGCCTATGCCCTGGAACACTACGCCGACTGGCGACGGGAATATCCACAGCATTTCGCAACGCTTCAACCCGGCGGCTTTGGCGAGAACTTATGCATCGAGGGCCTGCTCGAATCAGATATCTGTGTCGGCGATGTCCACCGCGTCGGCAGCAGCCGCTTGCAGGTCTGTCAGCCGCGACAACCGTGCTTCAAGCTCGCCCTTCGATTTTCGGACAACAAGATGCCAAAGGCTATGATTCGCACGGGGCGTGCTGGTTGGTACTATCGGGTGCTCGAACCGGGCCAGACCCGCGCGGGTGACCTTGTTTCCCTAGAGGAGCGTCCGAACCCTGATTTCCCCTTCGCACGACTTGTCGAACTTATTTCCTTCGGCAAGGCGACTCCGACGGAACTTAAACGCCTGCAAAATCTATCGGGACTTGCCAGCGATTGGCGCGATCGAGCCCGAGAGATGCTGGACCGGCATGAGCATCCAGGCGGCCACGCAGATGCGTAACGATCATTCGATTTAGGCATGCAATTTTATTTCAACCGCTACACTCGTAGGGAAGGGCATAACGTGCACGAACATGACCCGTCGGCTTTGTTGGTGAGAATGGCAAACGATATCGGCAATTTCTTTCATGGCGAGCCGGTGCGTGAAGAAGCAATCGCGGGAATTGCCAATCATATTGCCAAATTTTGGACTAAACGTATGCGCGAAAGGCTGGCTGCCCATGGCGATGCCGGGCTAGACGAGCTGCCGTGTGAGGCGATGCGCCGCTTGCGCACGTCGGAACCATCTGGCCAGGAGCCACCGGGTGGCGACGCGGGTTGAGCCTGTCCGGGCGAAATCGCTTTGATCGAATAGAGTGGGCAGGCGCCTTCGGAGATCTTGGCACCCTGCTGCCTTTCGTGATCGCGTATGGTCTTTACTGCCGCACGCCGTTTCCGATTCAACCGATGAAGGCGATTGGCGCGGTGGCCGCGACCCAGGCTGCACAGACCGCCGTCATCACATCGTCTGACCGCTCCAGCTCTCTTCCGCTTAGTGGACGGTGTGGGCTTCCTTCGAGAACTCAGGCTCAGAAACGTGCAATTGCCTATCTGCGGGGATTCCGCCTCTTGCCAAACCGCATGAATTGGCCGATCTCGCCGCAAATTTGAACGCAGCACGGCTGCGTCAGAAGCATTCGGCGTCGATTCCCTCAATGTAAAGAAGGCGGTTTTCCGCCGTTGCTGCGGCACTCAGCTAATATGGGAGACTACATCGCGTCGTTCGGAGAAGTTGATGGATCCAATTCAACGCATCGTGTGCACCTGGTGCGGCGCGCAGAGTCCTACCGCAGCTGCGACCTGCATCGCCTGCGGTGCGCCGCTCGACGTGAAGAATGTCGTGAGCGATTCGGGGTGGCGGGCCGCGCCGCGATTGCGCGACATGACCGAGCTGCGCTTCGGTAATAGTACCTGCCAGGTGGAAGGCGAGATCGTTCCCGTCGCGGAAATTACACTGGGCGGCGCCGATTCCATCTTTTTCGAGCATCACGTCATGCTCTGGAAGGATCAGAACGTGGCGCTCGGCGTAATGCCGCTACAGGGTGGAGTCAAGCGCGCGTTGGCCGGCATGCCGTTCGTGGTATCCACCGCGTCGGGCCAAGGACGGATCGCTTTTTCACGCGATGCCGCCGGCGAGCTCGTGGTCATGCCGCTGCACCCGGGAATGGAATTGGACGCCCGGGAACATGCGTTTCTCTTGTCTTCCCATTCCATCGAGTTTTCCTACGTTCGCATTCAGGGATTGCGAAATATCCTGCTCGGAGGTCAGGGCATGTTCATGGATCGCTTCATTACTCGTGATGCGCCCGGTCTGCTAATTCTGCATGGCTATGGGAACGTCTTCGAAAGGAAACTCGCCGCCGGTGAAAGCATTTTGGTCGAGCCTGGCGCCTTCCTTTACAAAGATTCGAGCGTCGTGATGAGCGTGGAAACTCAGAAATTGAAGACCGGCTTGTTCGGGGGTGTAGGGATGAACCTCGCCAGAATGACAGGACCCGGACGGCTCGGCATCCAATCCATGTATCACCATCATCACACGGAATGAGCCATGGCTGACGCGGCAAACTATATGTGTCCATGGTGCAAGCATGCGTTCGATGCGAACTCGTCGAGTTGCCCCGCGTGCGGCGCGCCGGTGGACGTGCGCAAGCTGGCTACAAAGTCGGGCTGGAATGAGCTACCGGCCATCAAGGACATGGCTAAAATTCAATTCGGACAGTCGTTTTGTCAAGTTGAGGGAAATTTTGTTCCGGTCGCCGATTTCAAGTTGACTGCCGGCGACGGCGTTTATTTTGCGCATCACTTGATGCTGTGGAAGGACGATCACGCACAGATCACCGCGATGCCGCTGAAGGGCGGTTGGAAACGCGTATTGGCCGGAATGCCGCTGGTGATGACGCAGGCGGTGGGCCCGGGAAGGATCGCGTTCTCGAAAGACAAGCCCGGCGAAGTGATCGCGATTCCATTGAATGTCGGCCGAACGATGGACGTCAGGGAGCATGTTTTCATGGTCGCTACACATTCGGTTGCCTATGACTGGTTCAACCCCGGCATCTGGTACAGAACGCGGGACGATAAGAACGTCGAAACCCACTACCCGATCGGAATGTTCATGGACCGCTTCAGTGCGGCCGGCAAGGAGGGACTACTGCTGCTACACGGGGCCGGCAATGTGTTCGTACGCGACTTGCAGCCGGGGCAGAGTATTCTCATCAAACCCACAGCGCTGTTATTTAAGGACACCACGGTGCAAATGAATCTGCATTTCGAGTATCCCTCCGGAATTTGGAACCCCTATGGCACCTGGAGCGTGGGAACCGTATGGTCGAATCGGTATGTCTGGCTACGGCTCACCGGTCCCGGGCGGGTTGGCGTGCAATCGAATTTCGACAAGATCGACGACCTGGGTCACCGGTTGGTCGACTTCGAGGCGAACGCAACTGAAGTCCAGTGGTGACTACCGCGATTTCGGAGGTCTGAAAACTATGGCTCAGAGTTTTTGCGTAATTTCCTGCACGGCTCAATAGGCCTCGTCTATCGCGGCTTGCGTCTGGGCGGATGCCGCGGCATCGGAGTTGGCGATGCTTCAATGTCGCGATTGGGATCGAATCCACCGCTCCGGTCGTTGTTCTTGTTGCGCTCGCGTACATTCTTTACGCCAATTGGATGGATCCGATTATTGGGCGTGGGAGCCTGATCGCGACCACCATCATGCTATTGATTGCGTCGGCGAATTACCTGAGGATCCGCCGATCACGGGGCCCAGACTTGCACGTTTGGACCGCGAGTAACATCGAAGATAAGAGCTCTCCGGGCACTTGAAGGCTTAGGTTTTGCGCAGTACGACGCCTGTGACCGACCGGCCGTAGCGTACGCCGCCATGAAGGCGTGGGCCAAAAAATCTTTGACGTCGCGATCCGTTTCCACCCCTCGAATCGTCCTTGGTGTGTCCGAAACACAAGGAGATAGGCCATGTCCGACGAGTCCGTTATTTTAATCAATCTATTGAAGGTCAAGCCCGGCAAGCAGGATGCGCTGATCACGCTCTTGAAGCAGAACACCGACACGGTGGTCCGCACGCTCCAGGGCTGGAGGGCGACCCGCCTGATCGCGGCCCAGGATGGCGCCGGCGTCGTCATCTACTCGGAGTGGGAGACCCCCGCAGCCGTCGAGGCGATGCGCAGCGATCCACGCATGAAAGCCTATTTCCCGAAGATCGTGGAGCTGGCGACCTTGGACTCGGTCGTGGGCTCGGAGGTCTTGAGTGAAACCCGGTCGTAAAGACCGTAATATCAGACGACGAGGTATCGGCGATGTCAGTACCCAGGGCAGTTTTTGTTCTCATCCATGGCGGTTGGCACAACCATTCGGCGTGGGACCGAGTGACGCCAATACTCAAAGCCTACGGGTTCGCGGCTTTGTCTCTTGACCTTCCCGGCGCGGGGGTCAATGCGATTGCACCAAGGTCGCTGGGCTGCCGCCCGTTCGACGCCGCTGCATTCGCCACCGAGCGGTCACCCATCGCCGGCGTCACGCAGGAGGAGCGGACGAATGCGGTAGTCGCGTTGGTCAAAGAAGCTGCGTCACTCAGCGACGGCAAGGTCATTCTGGTCGGACACTCGGCCGGCGGGATGTCGATTTCGGCGGTCGCCGAGCAGGTTCCTAACCTGCTTCTGGCGGTCGTCTATCTTGCCGGGTTCATGGTGCCGAACGGCATGCCGTTGCTTGCGATGCTCCAACACGAAGCCCTGTCTTCCGCTCTGGCGCCTGGGCTGTTCGTTGGGGACCCTGTCGCCATTGGCGCGACAAGGATCCATGCCGGATCGACCGACGAGGCCTACAGATCGCTACTCAAGGCCGCATTTTATGGCGACGTGTCGGAGTCTGAATTCGCGCGTGCGGCTTCGCAACTCCATTGCGACGAATCGAACGCCGGTGCGGTAACCCCTTCGGGAATTACGCCGGGAAGATTTGGTACGGTGCCACGGCATTACATCCGCTGCACGCAGGATCGGGCGATTCCACTGACGGGTCAGGATCACATGATTGCGGCGGTTGACGGTGCCATCGGCGGCAAGACGACTATCCACACATTGGAAAGCAGCCACTCGCCCTTCTTGTCTCAGCCGGCTGCTCTGTCGAAGATTCTCGTCGACATCGCTATCCAATCCTTGAATGAGCGCGAAAGCGCGGCAGGTCTCGACGCATGAACATGGAGGAGTTCGAAGATCGGCTGAACGCGCTGAGACCACGCTTGCATCGCTACTGCGCACGCATGACGGGTTCGGCGGTCGATGGCGAGGATGTATTGCAAGATACCTTCGTCAAGGCCCTACGCGCGCGAGCCGAGGGTGGCGGGGTGGATAATGTCGAAGGCTGGTTGTTTCGCATCGCCCACAATGCGAGCCTCGACTTTTTGCGCCATAGGGCACGATATAACGTCATTCCTCTCACGGAAGATGTTGAGGCCACGCCCCTACCCGCGGCAGATATTGTCGCTGTGGGTTTTCGGACGTTTCTGCAGCTCCCTGAGCTTCAGCGCTGCGCGGTGATCCTCAAGGATGTGCTGGGCCATTCGGTCGAGGACATCGCCGGTATCGCCGAGTGCACGCCGGCAGCGGCCAAATCGGCACTGCAACGCGGACGTTTGGCGCTGCGACAACTCGTGCAAATGCCGGAAGACACGCGGCTGCCGCTGATGTCCGATGCGGACCGCCAGAAGATGTCCGCGTATGTCCATCTGTTTCGGAACGGTGATTTCGACGCAATCCGCGCCATGCTGGCCGACGACGTGAAGCTTGAACTGGTCAACCGGCTCAAGTTGGAAGGACGAGACAAGATCGGGCCCTATTTCACTCGCTATGCGGAAGTGACGAAATGGCGATTTGCTCTCGGCGCGGTTGAAGGATGGCCGGTCATGCTGGTCTTCGACAGCACCGGCTCGATGGAACGGCCTGCGCATTTCGTGCTGGTGGATTGGCGGAATGACCGGATCGCGACGATCCGCGATTTCCTGTTCGCTCCCTATGTTCTGGAAGTCATCGATTGGGGGCGGTTAGGGTAATTGGCCGAGTTCAGAGGTTGAGCTGATCAAGCTGCGACAGGTCGCTGCTGAGTGCGCCGCTGAGTTCGACATACGTCAGCACCGGCAGCAGTAGTAGCGAGAGTACGCAGGAGATTCGCACGAAACGCGCCATACCAACGGTCGCGCAATTGACCGCGCACCGGTAGGTGCCGACGATCACATACGCAGAGTACAGGCCGTCACCGACTGTGTATAGGCGCATCAGGACGGTGTTGCCTGGGTCGATGAAGAACTCCAGGCACCCATACACCAACGAGCCCGCGACGCCATACAACCAGAATACGCGGGATACCGAAAGTTTGGCCTGAAGGGGCTCCTGTAAGAATTGGATAGGGGTCATACCCCCATCTTAGGCGCCTTTGGGCGCAACGGTACGCTATGGGTGGTCCCTTTTTTTGGAGCTCTCAAGCATTCGCGCTATCGGTCGATACGTGGGCAGGAACCGCCGGGAGAATCCTCTAGATGCAAATTCATTTCGACGACGGGGCCGCGCGCCGTTGGTCCTCCTTTTATCATGAGTTAAGGGGCGCGACACTCATCTCCATGGCGTTTATCGTCTCGGCCTGCCATTCCGGCGACGGTGGCCGGAATCCCGCGTATCCGATTGCGGGAACCATTACCGGCTTGACTGCAGCCGGACTGACGCTGCAGAACAACGGCGGGGACAACTTGTCCTCGGCCGCGAATGCGACCTCCTTTCAGTTCCCGACTTTCATCACCGCCGGCGGTCGCTATGAGGTGAGTATCGTCACGCAGCCGGCCGGGATGACTTGTACCGTCACTCACGGTTCGGGTACGAACCTCAGTGCGGCGGTAACCGACGTCACCGTTGCCTGTGTTCCCATTACTTATCCGATCGCCGGCACGATCACGGGATTGGGCGCCACCGGGTTGATTCTGCAAAACAATGGCGGCGCAGACCTCGCGGTCCCCGCCAATGCCGCGTCATTTCAATTTGCAACACAAATTCCCTCGGGCGGCAACTACGACGTCACTATTTCGGCGCAGCCTAGCGGGCTCACGTGCAGCCTCACCCGAGGCGCAGGCGTCGATGTAGGCGCCGCCGTGACGAACATCAGCGTGGCCTGCAATGCGGTCACTCACACGATAGGCGGCGCCATTACAGGCCTGACCACAAGCGGTTTGGTGTTGCAGAACAACGGCGGCGATAATTTTGCCGCGGTCGCGAATTCCACGACCTTCCAATTCTCGGTACCGGTCGCCTACGGTGCGGGATATAACGTCAGGGTGTTTGCCCAGCCGGCGGGGCTCACCTGTACGGTCAGTAATTCCGTGGGAACCAATGTCCGGGCCGATATCAGCAATGTCAGTGTGATGTGTAGCACCACCCAGCTGGCTGTAGGCGGAACGGTGTCGGGACTCACCGGAAATGGATTGGTATTGCAGAATAACGGTGGCGACAACCTGAATGTCCCTGCGCAAGCGTCTACTTTTGAATTCGCGACCCTAGTTGCTTATGGCAGCGGCTACGCAATCACGGTGCTGACGCAGCCGGCGGGACAAATCTGTTCGTTATCGAGCGCCGTGGGCACGGCGACCGCCCCAGTTAACAACGTATCGGTCATCTGTGCCAATATCATCACCTACACGCTGACTCCGAGTGCGGGCGCCAACGGTGTCATATCGCCCAGCGTTGCGGTCGTGGTGAACAGCGGCGGCAGCCAGGGGTTCGTCGCGACTCCGAATGCCGGTTATTCGGTTGCTCAATGGCTACTTGATGGCAGTCTCGCGCAGAGCGGCGGGGACGTGTATACCGTTGCCAACATCACCAGCAATCACACCATTGCGGTGACGTTTGGCCAAGCCACACTGACCCCCAGTCTTACATCGCTCGTCCTGTCAGTCGATTGCCCGACAGCCGGTGGAAGCTGTAGTAATTCGAATGTCGCACTCACCGGAAGCGCAAGGCAAATGGTCGTTACCAATAGCGGCTCGATTGCCGCGACCAATGTGTCGGTCATGGCTTCTGGGCTGCCCTCGGGAACGGTCATCTCGAGCTCGACCTGCAGCGGCACGTTGCCGGCGGCGGCGTCTTGCGTGATCACGGTCACACCAGGCCAGCTGGCGACAGCGGGTGCTGGAGGGGCGGCCTGTAGTAACGGCATAGCTCCCACGGACGGTGAAATCACCATTTCGTCCGACGTTGCCTCTTCCGGCACGGTCGCTGTCGACGTATTGAGCTATGGTTGCCTCTATCAGGCCGGCTTTCTCTATTCGGTGGACGACACCACGCCGGTCACTGGAAGTATCGGTGGGAAAGTGATCTCCCTGATGGACCAGGCGCCGGCCTATCCCAATGGGGTCGTGTGGAGTTCAAATGGCGCAGGGCCTGACGGGGCCGACGCCAGTTTGGATCTTCTGCCTGGGATTGACGAGATTTCGACGCCCACGAGCGGCTCCCCAACTTACTCGAGCTTCGCCTCGTTTTTTTCGTCTACCTA
>Ga0302315_10004369_pt1 | contig 12399 bp, 9 predicted proteins | sample III_Palsa_N3_1_FD_200532 | JGI IMG/M metagenome (GOLD analysis project Ga0302315, IMG submission 200532) | Peat permafrost microbial communities from Stordalen Mire near Abisko, Sweden - III_Palsa_N3_1 | ecosystem: Environmental > Terrestrial > Soil > Palsa > Peat permafrost | place: Sweden... | reverse complement strand
GAGTTTCACCGCCGGCAAGGCTGCTGTAGCTCGAAGCTTCAATTTGAGCGCCTCCAAAGGAAATCCATTCCAGGTTGTACATGTTGCCGCCGTATCCGTTTGGAACAAACATGATGTAGACGTTGTGGACGCCGCTGGCTCCGTTCAGGCCGCAGCTGATCGTGGTCCAGGTTTGCTCGCCGCCGGTAACGGGGACATCTACGGTTCCAATAACGGGTCCGCTTGGACTATCGAGGCGTATGGCGATGGCGCCGCCGGAATCGTTGCCTGCCACTCTCGCTTGAAACGTCGTTGCACCGTTCAGGTTGACGCTGTTGTAGGCGGCATACTGGCCGAGGAAGGTCCGTGCGCTGGTCGATACGTACGTGTCTCCGATGGATCCGGGAGCGAAGTCGAGCGTTTCGTATGCAGCCGGGTCGAAGTGATCGTCGTTGCAGCCCCACGAATAATATCCGAGCAGGTTCAGTTGGTTTCCAACGAATGTGTTGGTGTAGGCCGTGTCATTGGGAATGCCGCTTGCCTCTAGAATGTCGGCGGCATGAAAGAGGTCCGCATTTCCATTGTCGTAGGATTCTTCAGCGGTAACTGTCTTGCTTGGTGCAGCAGGAGGCTGCGTGGTTTTGTCACCGGCTCCGAAATCGGACTCTATGTCCAGAAGAACGGGACCTGCGGACGGAGATTGATTGGCGCTCGTTGCCCAGTCTACCAGCTGCTGTGCGTTGGCTTCGGTATAGGCGTCCAGACGCGTCACTAGATAGCCTCCGAATTGAGAGTGGGTAAAGGGGACGGTCGCATTGTAATACTTGTTGATCCAGGCCGCGCCCATAGCGCCCGAGCCTGTGATACTGGCTTTAACATCTCCGTTGGCTGTCGAATAGCCCAGCGCCGCCAGGTAGCTGTCCAGGGAAGGCTGGTAGTCCTGTGGGGATGTGCCCTGACCTTCGGAACCCGTGGTAGCGGCGTCGATGCGGATAGGGATGCCCTTGGTCAGCACGATAAAGTTGATCCCGCTGTGACTTGCCAGGTAGTTGCTGATAGGGGTCTGGATTTCAGTCTTGTAGCTCGAGTATGCGATGGTTTCGTTGTTGCTGTTTAAGGCCGAATCCGCGCAGCTTACCGCCAGCACATTGGTTACACCGCGCTGCTGCTCGTAGTAATTGGCAATAGCCGTGGATGTCGGACTGGTTGAGTTATAGACCAGAAGTACTTCGCTGGGAGTTCTTTTCGTGGCTTGAGACATTCCAGGAACCGCCGAGGCCACAAGCAGAAATAGAAACAGCGCGCTAACACGGTATTTTGATCCAGGATCGGGAGACGCTAAAGTCTTCATGTTATGGTTTTACTCTTTCTCTTTGCGTGAACGTCGTCGAGCCGCATGCTTACAGTACTACCAAATCTGAAGCTTGCCATAAACGGTAATAGTTGCAAATAGGTTTAAATGCCTGTACGCTTCGTTATTTACCATTATCTGCTCCAGTTAACCGCTTGCTCAACAAGATTATAAGCGTAGCAGGTTAACATGGCTAGTCAAGATTAGATTTAATTCCTGACGTATACTAAGGTTCAGCAAACCCCTGGGGAACGCTGAACTTTGATCCTTGAGCCTAAATTATATTCTGGATTTATATTCGGGGCTACGCGGTGAGTAAACTATCCAGTTCAGCCGACGAGTAAATGAGCAGCAGGCCGAATTTAAACTTCGAAACCGTCGAACCTGAATGTTCCCTTTTCTTTGAACCAGATGCAATAATATCTGTTATAGAGGAACCACTATGACCATTCTAGATCGTCTGCTTGGACATGACGCATGGACGACGCGGCAATTGCTCATGCGCTGTGTGGCGCTGCCGGAAGAGGATTTGAACCGGTTTTTTGACATTGGGAACCGGAGCCTTCTTGGCACGTTTGACCATATCATTTCGGTTATGGAAAGTCATACGGACTTGATGATGGGACGCCTGACAGAAGAGTACTACAAAAAGATGAAACCGTTCCGCGGAGATGTCACTATTTACGGCATGCTTAAGAGGCTTACAATTATCTCCCAGGAACTGACTGTATTCGCATCGAGGGTGGATCGTGAAGGCAACGCGGACGATATGGTGATTAATCCCAACACAGGCACGGGAAGATCTTTCGGAGGGGTAATTGCGCATATCATTACGCACAGCATGCACCATCGCGCGCAGGTGATGTATATTCTGGATCAACTGGGAGTTCCGAATATCATTGAAGGCGACGCCCTAGGCTGGGAGTCTCAGGCGCGCGGATGGGGTTGGAACGACAGTGGAAGTTATGGAAGCATGATGGCGGGCTGAAAAGAAACAAAGGCAACAATGCCACGATGATTTAACTGTACTTTATACGCTCCATCGACCAACCGTTTGGTACATCATATATGCGGCAGTCGTGCTTTGGTGACGGCCTCCGCTTGATATATCGGCTCCAATATGGCGCGGTGACGCCATCCTCATAATAGGACGTCTTTCCCAAATAATACGACGTCTTTCCAATTTTTCAGAGATTCCCCGCAATTTTTAGCGATCAGCCGATCGACCAGGCACCTAAATAACTTCTGTGGCAGAATTAGAAGATTTTGGTTCTTAATATCGCTTGACAATTGATTTAAGCTGTGTTACCATAGGCTATCGTTTGGATCCCATATGGATTTCAAATGGTGCGGTTAATCGCTCTAGATAGTATTCCTTGACAATATTGGTGACGTAGTAGTTAGAAATCTTGTTGTTTGGATCCAATGTGGATTTTTATTTTTGTGCGGTTAATCGTTTTAGATCATACACTCGAAAGGGACATGCAGTTATGTTGCAGAATCACAGAGTTAGAGCATTTACATTGATTGAGTTGCTCGTCGTCATAGCTATTATCGCTATTCTCGCAGCGATCCTATTCCCGGTATTCGCCAAGGTCCGCGAAAAGGCCCGCCAAACCAGTTGTTTGTCGAACGAAAAGCAGTTGGGGCTTGCCTTCATTCAGTACAACGAGGATTATGACGAGCACTTTCCTGGCGGGTACTCAGGAAACAGCAACAATTGCGTCGTCTACACCATCCCTCTCGCTACGACCGCACAGAATGACCTGTCCTGGGCTTTCCAGATCTACCCCTATGTAAAGAGTACTGGGGCTTATATCTGCCCCGATGACACGTTGAGTACTAAGTTGGGAGCGGTGTCGTATGCACAGAACGCCAATCTTACCGCTGCTCCTGAAAGTGAACTGACTTCACCGGCCTCCACGGTTGTGCTCTACGAGGGCCAGGGCGGACCTAACTCAACTCAAGGGTTGGATCCTTCTGAGTCACTCCCAACAGCGACCGTAAGCGTTGACTGCTTCATGTCCTCGCACGATCCCAAGGTAGAGCCCTGGTACTTCGCTGGTCCTGCTGCGGATTTCAATCCTGCAACCGGCAATCTGGGTGGGCGCGCCGTTAGTACCTTAGCTGAGCGCCATACAGGAGGCTCCAACTTTCTGGCGGCGGACGGACATGTTAAATGGCTTATGCCTAATAACGTGAGCTCTGGATGGACCCAGGCAAATACTAATAGTTACCAGGACCAGACGGCTCCCAGCGGCTCGCAGGATTGGGCCGCAACGACAGACAATATGGACCTGACTAACAGCACAAGTGGTGCGAAGGCTGCTCTAACCTTTAGCACACTTTAGACCCGCTGAACTGACCTCAGCAGTCACTAGCAGTGCAGTGTTTTCCACTGCGCTGCTAGTGGTGATCGATTATTAAAAAAGGAAGTGAAACAATGTTAGCGAATCGGAAGCGTAGTGGATTTACTCTGATCGAGCTGCTAGTCGTCATAGCCATTATAGCGATTCTCGCCGCGATACTATTCCCAGTATTCGCAAAAGTTCGGGAAAAGGCGCGACAAACCGCATGCTTGTCGAACGAGAAGCAGATCGGACTTGCAATTCTACAATATTCCCAGGATTACGACGAAAAGATGCCCAGCGGAGCACCCGGCGATGTGGATGCAGCCATCGCTTCGGGCCGTGGAGCTGGATCGGGATGGGCGGGCGGCGTGAGCCCGTACATAAAGAGCATTGGTGTTTTCCATTGTCCTGACGACCCCACTGTCGCCTCCGGAACTACCAGCGGATTCACGTGGTACGCTGTGTCTTACGGCTTCAACCTGTACCTGGCTACCCTGTCTCAAGCCGGTGTAAATTTTCCAAGCAGTACGGTTATGTGTTCGGAAGTCCAGGGAGCTGGTGTTTACCTGGAGTATCCCGATGAAGGCATTAGTGAAGTGCCTGGCGCCTTTCTCGCATTATCCCCAGCCACTACGGGTTATTCGGTAAATGGCTGCGGTGTCGGCTGCGGTGGAACGGACATCTCCCCTGGCTACGACATCATTAGCGGTGCAGCCAAGGCCGCTTCGGGAGCGACTGTCATAACAGGCTTTGCCAATAGCAACGCAGAGAACTCCACCGGAGGCACAGAGGCCCGGCACGCCGTTGGGGCGGTCCCGTATGCCGGCCAATCGAATTATCTGATGCAAGACGGCCACGCCAAGTTCATTCACTTCGGAAACGTATCGTCCGGATGGGTTGGCACTATTTGCGGAGCCAATATAGCGCAATACAACGACGTAGCAACGTTCAATCCGCATTGCTAGTGAGTTCGTAATTTCTGGGACTCCGGCTTAACTGCGTGGCAACACGCAGTTAAGCGTTCCGTTTAGATTTAGTAGTTCAACCGAAAGTCATAACAGCAATTGTCGATGGATACCCTTTCCTCCTCGCGACTCATCGCGCTACTCTGGCCTTATGGGGCGGCAGATTATTCCGGAGTCGCTCAGCAGCACGTCTTTTGGGGAATGAATGTGGCCCTGAATGCATCCGGATACCATGGTGTATTCCTGGATGGTGGACGGTGCTCGGGACTGGGTATGCAGAATGCCGAGCGTGAATGTGAACTGCTTTCCTATGTCTTAAATAACAGATTTGGCGGCGTTGTGTTCTGCAGCCAGGCCCACAGTTCCAACAGAAATTTGATACAGGAAGTGGCGCAAACCATTCCTTTGGTGCTGCTCGACCGATTAATTCCGGGGGTAAGGGCCGATTTCGTTGGGTTCCAGAATCGCGATTCGATCATGGAAGCCACCTCGCACCTCATAAATAGGGGGCATAGACGCATCGCTCTTGTAACGAGCGGAGAGTGTACAAATATCGAACAGGAGCGTCTCGATGGATATCGGTTGGCGTTAAACGAAGCATTTCCCGAGGATGCCTACGAAATGATCTTGTCCACGCCTCTCACTCATGCCAGGGCGTGGCCAATGCTCGATGCGATCGCCAGACTGCCCGCCGAGGAGCGTCCCACGGCGATTATCTGCGTAAACAAAGCCGATGCAGTACGCGTCGCCGACTATCTTTGCGCGAAAAACATAAGAGTTCCGGAAGAAGTATCTCTTGCCGGTTTCGACAATGCCGGGCGAATTCTTGTCGATGGTTTTAGTCTGACGACAGGTGGACGGCCCTTTGAAGAGATCGGGAGTGCTGCCGCGAAGCTTATTCTGCGGCGCAGTCAGGATCCATCGGCCAAACATGAGCACATTAAACTGCCGGTGAACTGATCGAGGACCAATGCTCAGTAAAAGTCTTGTTGCTACAATTGTTATACAGAACAGCGGTCGACGTCGATCGAGAAAGAGAGGAAGTGAAAGAGACACACCCTTATACGATTGGTGGATAGCATCCGGGGACAGTATCTACCGATCATAACGACCAGTCAATGGAGATCATCAGAACATGCAGAATAATTTTCATGGGAAGACAGCAGGCGTCGCCGCCTTGCTTCTGATTGGGACCGCATCTTTGGGCCACGCACAGGCTCCAGGCGGAATGGGCCTGGTGTTTCAGGACGATTTCACCAATGCTTCCAGTTCCGCTCAACCCGCGTCGGTGAACTGGACCTACGATACGGGCGCCGGCGGCTGGGGCAATAGCGAACTGGAAACGTACACCACCAACTCGGCCAACGCGCACGAAATCTACGACGGTACCGGCACGGACGGCCAGGCGCTGCAGATCATGGCTACGGACTCCAGCGGAACCTGGACCTCGGCGCGTATCAAGACGGAGGGAATTAAGTCTTTCGGGCCTTACGGATACTTTGAATCCCGCTGCAAGTTCCCAAATGCCGGTGACGGCTACTGGCCGGCCTTCTGGATGCTGGGCAACAATATCACCACGGCCGGCTGGCCCGTCTGCGGAGAAATTGATATTGCGGAAGAAATTAACGGTCAGTGGGAAAACCACCAGAGCCTCCATATGCCGAACTGGAACCCGACACTGGTAACGTCGCCCAACAGCTCCACTACGGTCTATCACAACTATGGCGCAAACTGGCAGCCTGGATATGTCGCTTTCTATGTGGACGGACAGGCTACAGGAACTTTCTACGAAGGCGGCGGCGGCACCTGGGAGTTCGACAACCAGACTATGTTCATCCTGCTTAACCTGGCTGTTGGAGGCACCTTCCCTGGAAATCCGGACGGGTCTACGGCCGGCTCGGGATACTTCGATGTGGACTACGTTCATGTTTTTGAAAATGGCGCTCCCACCATTCCGAATGGCCGCTATGAAATCGTGGCCAGCACAACCGGCAACTGCCTGCAAAGCGTCGGCGGCTCCGGCTCGAACGGGGCGGCGATCACGCTCGAACCGTTTGGCAACAACACATATCAAATGTGGCAGATCACTAACCTCAACAACGGCTACTACTCCATAACGTCGTCCAACGGGGGCGACAGCCTTGATTGTACGAGTTGTTCCGGGGCCGATGGTGATCCATTGGATCTGTGGAGCTACTGGGGCGGTTCCTGCCAGCAGTGGGCGATTAACCCTGTGGGCGGCGGCGTGTGGAGCATTGCCACAGCCGGGACCGATGCCAACGGAAACCACGACGTCCTGGACGGCGAAGGCTGTTCGGGCGCGTCCAACACATTGATGGATCTCTGGCCCTGGGGCGGCGGCGGTTGCCAACAGAGGTGGGTTTTCATTCCTCGCTAACTGAGCCCGGATGATACTCAGGTCGTAGATGAAGCTTGCGTATCGAAACGCGGGAGGGCGCAGCTCCCGGCACGAAAGAACCGGAAGGATGCCGTCCTGTAGTCTTTGGCGTCTGGAGCTGCGCCCTCTTGTATCGCACAGCAAATTTAGATAAGGATAGAATTTACTTTGTCACCAGTAAATAAGGCATGGCCGGCTGCGGCCACCGCTGTAGCAATCGCTTCTTTTCTCGGAACATCGCCGGTGCTGCATGCACAGAGCCTGCATGTGACCACGAACCGGGTGTTTGCGACCGATGTCACCACCGACGCGCCCGCCGTTGTGCCTGCCGGAGCAGCGGCCGCCGTGGTCGACGGACACGTTATTCCCATGCGGGACGTCATCGCCGCATGCTTGAGGGCAGACAGGGCCGATATTGTCGATCAAATGGTTCAGGATTACGTCGTCGACCGAGAATGCGCCAAACAGGGGATCGTAGTAAGCGACGCCGACATCGACAATGCTGTGGATGAGTTGCGCAAGAACCTGGCCCCGATGACTCTCGAGCAGGTCATTGCCCAGCACCACTCTTCCATGGAGTATGTTCGGAATGCGTTCAAGGAGAAATTTGAGCGGGTTCGCCTGGTTCAAGACCAGGTTCAGCACATAAAAATAGTGCACTGCCGCGCTATAGTCATCAAGTACGCTTTGCCCGGCGAACCTCAATCGGTGGCCGGCGCCACCAGATCGAAGGACGAGGCAAAGGCGCTAATAAAAGTTATTCAGGGCCAGCTGGGGGCGGGCAAGGATTTCGGCGACCTGGCCAATCAATATTCCGATGCAGCGCCAAAGACCGATAAGGGCGACATTGGCATGCTCTACTCGGGTGCGAAGAATGAGGCTCCGCAAACGGTCGAAGCCGCACTTTCGCTCGTAAAGGGGGAGCTGTTTCCGTCTTCGTTCGAGGTCAACAATGCCATTTGGCTAATGCAGGCCATAAGCACCAATGACGACCATTCGCAGGATGAAGAGGGCGCTTACCAGGATGCTTTCAACGCCTATCGAGAGCAGCAAGCCCAGTTCCTGTACCCACAATTTGTGGCAAACCTGATACAAAAGTCTAACCGGGCATACGTGCTCGACGCGGACGCCATCGAAGAATCCGGCAAGCCGCTGCCGGACTCTGCCGGTGTTATCGACGGCCACGAGATCCCTATGAAGGACGTAGTGGCGCAGTGCATGACAGACGACGGCCCGCAATCCGTAGATACCCTGGTGCAAAACTACCTCGTGGACCGGGAATGCAAGCGCAGGAAAATCAACGTTTCCGATGCGCAGATCGATGAACTTGTACAGAACCTTGCCAATCAAATTAAGCCGCATACGCTGGAAGAAGGCTTGAAGTACCGCGAAATAACGATGGACCAGCTTAGATACGATTTCAAGCAGCAAATCGAACGCAGCGATCTTGTTGTGGACCAGGTCCGCCCAACGAAGATCGTTCACTGCCGCGTAATAACCATTAAGTATGGCGATGACGCTAAACGCACAGAAGCCGAGGCGCTGGCGCTGATCGAGAAAATTCAGGGTCAAATTAAACAGGGCGGCGATTTTGGCAGCCTGGGGGCTCAGGATATCGGTATGCTGTGGCAGGGCATAAATAATGTGGAAACCCCACTGCTCGATGCCGGTTTGGCGCTCGATAAAGGAAGCATAACGTCCAGTCCCGTCAAGCTTATCAACGCATACTGCCTGGTCCAAACCATCAGCACAAGCAGTAACCATCCTAAGAGCGAAGATCAGGCGTACGCCTCCGCGCTGGCGCACTACAAGGATCAGCGCACTCCCATGTTGGAACCCGATGAAATAATCAAGCTGATCAAATCATCGAAAGTTACGTACTATATACATGCGTAGCAACAGCATCTAAATTTCGCGTCTGCATCACTTGTATAGCTCGGCGTGGTAGGGGCGTTGCGCAAGACGCCGTCCTATAGTCTTCGATGTCTGGAGCTGCGCCCTCTTGTACCGTACAGCAAATTAGATGCGGTTGGGCTATACTGTTTTATGCCTGAGGCCAACAATGTTCTGAGATTGCCTGCATCCGAGAGGTTAGCAACAGCCCTTGCCGATAGAGTGGCAAGCGGCGAATATAAGTCTGGGGATTGGCTTCCCACGGAGCGCGAACTTGCGGCTGAGTTTCATGCCAACCGTTCCACCGTTCGTGCCGCACTTTCGTCGCTTGCCGACCGGCAGATGATCGTGCGTAGGGCGGGCCACAGGTCCCGTATTTGCGAGCGCATCGGGGTGGAAGTCGACCGGCGAGATTCGCGCATCCTTCCCGTATCCACGCATTCGCTGGCCATCCTGGTTCCACAGACCCCGCACTATCCCGCGTCGGCGGCTATCCAGCGCGGCATCCTGCAAGTTCTGATAGACAGGGAAGCGCCGTACCATCTCAAAGTCTTCGACAACTGGGCCGACACCTTCTATGAATCCGTGCGCAGAGAACGCCTGGCGCTCGAGTCCGTTAGAAAAGAGGGGATTCGCGGAGTTGTGCTTTGGCACCAGGGATCGGTTCATACACTGCGCGATATCCGGCATGTCCGGGACGCAGGGATCCCGCTAGTCCTTGTAGACCGGCGTTATACGTCCCTCGACACCGACTTTGTTGGGATCGACAACGTTGCCGCCTCCAGGGAGGCAACAAATTACCTGCTCGATCTAGGGCACCGGCGCATCATGCACTTGACGATGGAAGGTCCTACAACCACGATCCGGGGCCGCGAGCAGGGGTACCGCGATGCTCTCGCCGCCAGGGGAATAAAGCCGCGTCCGGATTGGATCTACCGGCTGGCCGCTCCCATCGATATGCAGCCTCCGGCATCCGCTGCCGCGGACTATTTTCTGTCTCTGCCGGAACTCCCAACCGCCATCTTCGTTATGAACGACCTGTTGGCCCACTCACTGATGTCGGAACTGCAATTGCGCGGGTGTGCGGTCCCCGAGCAAATCAGCATCATGGGTTTTGACGACATGGACCGTGACGCCCTGCACGCGTCGCCGCTAAGCACGGTGCATCAACCCTTCGAGCAAATGGGAGAGAAGGCCGTAGAATTGCTGCTAACCCGCCTCGCGGACCCTGAAGGTGTTTCCAGTCCGACTCGGCACGTTCTAGTCCCCACAAAACTTGTCATTCGTTCGTCCTGCCGGCCACTGACTAGCTTGGTAAAGTCGATTTAATTCGTTTTGCGATCACCAAATGTTCCTTGAAAAAAGCAAGCGATATTTTTGCCAGGTCCCGGACGTGCAGTTCTACAGGGCTTGAATCTGCATCGGAGTTTGAGAGGTAGAGTTCAGTCAGGTCGCGCAGGTACTCATGGCCGCCCTCTAGCGCCCCGATGTAAGCCTTGTCGAAATCTCTCCCATGGGATGACTTTACCTTGGCTAAGATGGACTTAACGGGAGCGTCAAAGGTTGGCGTGGGCGTGCCTGCGGCTTTAAGGATGCCCAGAACGGCAATTGTTTCGCGCAGTTCGAAGTTGGCAAACTCTTTTGTATCCGCATGGACCGCTCTATCCACCGCAAGTTCGCTAATAATGTGCGACAGCGACACGATTGGGATTATTCCCTCACGGTACTCTTTTTCCGTCGTAGCTTGCGGCATGGGGAACGGGTAGTTGTGGCCCGAGTCCGCTTCCGGTTGCTGCGGGGTTGTAGCTGCTTCCACAGCGCCCGACAACCCCAGGGCAGCTACGCCCAGTCCAGCGGCCGCAACGCTGGCTAAAAAGGCGCGACGGGTGTTGGGCCCTTGTGTGTCGTTGTTACTATCGTTCATTATTTCTCCTCGAACTGCTGCATCTCCGTGAACCTACAGCCTGTGCTGACCTTCACATACCCCTTCGACTATCGCCCCAAACTCCATCGCCATCAGAATACTTCTCTCGCAGCCGCGAGCGATTATGGGCAGTTGAGGTACAATACAGCCAACGCGATAGGATCGCGTCCGTGTCCGCGGAAAGAGCTGTGCTCATCCCTGACAACCTTTTCGACATCAACGACACTCTTTTCTGCCTGACTTAGCGGACAACAGGCCGGCGCTTAGACGCCAGGAAAGGAGTCAGTCATGACACCATCACACGGCATAGATTTCGATCGATATAAGACGCAGTCGAAGGACCTTCTGAAGCAGGCTAGGGCAGGGGATCCGGAAGCTCTACTGCGACTGCGAACTCATCATCCCGAGGGTGAGCTTCTTGTTAAGATGCCTCGCCTGCAACTGGCCGACGCACAACTCGCGATCGCCCGTGAAAACGAATTCCCAAGCTGGGCAAAGTTCAAAGAACACATCCTGCTGGAAAACGCAGTCCACGCGCTCGACACAGGCGACGCAGTCCGTCTTAAAACTCTACTGGATGCCCATCCTGAAATCGTAAAGTACCGCACTCAATCCACGGAGTTCGGATACTTCGCCCAGGCAACCTTGCTGCATCATGTCGCAGGCAACCCTATCCGCTGCCCGCTTCCACAAAATATCCTCAATCTAACTGCAACCATCTTAGAGCACGGGGCCGACCCCAACGCTCTTTGCGGCGCGCCCGTGAAATCCAATTCGACCATCGGTCTTATATTGACCGGGAAGCAGCCCTCGGAAGCCGGCGTCTCCGTGCCGCTTATCGATCTTCTCGTGGCGGCCGGGGCAAAAGATGCCGAGGTTAATGACGCTGACGTTCTATCTCTTCCGTTGTGGAACGGTGGACGCTCCACCGCAGAGGCCCTTGTCCGCAGGGGCGCCCGACTGGATCTACGGCATGCGGCGGCGCTGGGGCGGATTGATGTCATGGAAAAACTGTTGTCCGGAGAAAACATCTCTCAACAGCTTCTGGAAGATTCGCTTGTTTACGCCTGTCTGCAGAATGAGGAAACGGCCGCCCGCTGCCTGATCCAGCATGGGGCGCGGGGCGACATCTACGTCTCCAGCCCTAACGGCAGCGCCACAGCTCTGCATGAAGCAGCCTACCGAGGATTCGAGCCTCTCGTCAAGCTGCTGCTCGACAACGGCGCCAGTACTACCGTACGGGATAAGCAGTGGAATGGAACACCCGCGGGATGGGCTCAGCATGGCGGTCACACGGGATTGGCCGAACTTCTTCACGAACACGAAACGCTTCAAACAGGAGGCAAACTCGATACATTTTGAGTTAATTATCTGCCACAATAATATCTCTCGATTGCTTGGGATGCGATCATATAGTCTGAGGGGAAACTATTATGGCCGTTAGAAAGAAACTAGTTGCTCTCTCTGTGACTGCACTTGCGCTGGTGAATGTATGCAGTGGCCCGCTCGACGCGCAAGCTCCGGTACGTGCAATAGAC
>Ga0302315_10004368_pt1 | contig 12399 bp, 10 predicted proteins | sample III_Palsa_N3_1_FD_200532 | JGI IMG/M metagenome (GOLD analysis project Ga0302315, IMG submission 200532) | Peat permafrost microbial communities from Stordalen Mire near Abisko, Sweden - III_Palsa_N3_1 | ecosystem: Environmental > Terrestrial > Soil > Palsa > Peat permafrost | place: Sweden... | reverse complement strand
ATTCGGCCCGAACGCGATGCCGGATACCGGCGTGCATCCGCTTCGCATGGCACTTGCAAAATTTTGGGCGCCGGTTCCCTGGATGCTGGAAGCCGCGATTGTGCTCGAGCTGGTCCTTGGCAAATATGTCGAGGCGTCAATTATTGCGGTCCTCCTGCTGTTTAACGCCGTTCTCGGCTGGTTCCAGGAGAGCCGTGCCCAGGCCACGCTCACCGCATTGAAATCCCGTCTCGCACTGACCGCATCCGCCCTGCGCGACGGATTGTGGAAAACCATGGCAGCGTCCGAACTCGTACCCGGGGATGTGGTCAAACTCTCGCTTGGCGGTGTAGTGGCCGCCGATGTAAAGCTCACGGGTGGAGAGATCTTGCTCGACCAATCCATGCTCACCGGCGAATCCGTACCCATTGAGGCCGGCGTCGGCATTCAAACTTACGCGGGTGCCCTGATCCGGCGGGGCGAAGCAGAAGCTGAAGTCACCGCAACCGGCGCACACACCAAATTTGGCCGTACGGCGGAATTGATCCGCACCGCACACGTGGTCAGCACGCAGCAGAAGGCGGTCCTGCGCGTAGTACGCAACTTAGCTATCTTCAACGGCGTCATGATCATCATTCTCGTGGCTTATTGCTGGTATCTGAAGATGCCGGTCACTGAGATTATTCCACTTGTCCTGACAGCCGTCCTGGCGTCGATACCGGTAGCGTTACCTGCCACCTTCACCCTCGCTTCCGCGATCGGCGCCCGCGCACTGGGCAAACTGGGTGTCCTCCCGACCCGCCTCTCGGCGGTGGATGAAGCGGCATCGATGGTTGTCCTTTGCGCTGACAAGACCGGCACATTAACCCAAAATGCGCTGACAGTAACGACGGTTCGTCCGATGCCCGGCTTCGACGAAGCGCATGTCCTGGTACTGGCTGCTCTCGCGAGTTCGGACGGTGGGCAGGATCCGGTGGACGAGGCCATTCATAAGGCGGCGGTAAGAAGGAATGTCACCGACGGACCAAAGCTGGCCGTATTCACCCCCTTCGATCCGGCGAAAAAGATGGCGGAGGCCACCGCGACGGATTCGACCGGGAGCCTGCAACATATTTTAAAAGGGGCCTTTGCCACCATCGCTGGCCTGGCCCAACCATCACCGGATGCGGCGGTGACGGCAAAGGAACTGGAGGGCCAGGGTTTTCGGGTCATGGCGGTTGCGGCCGGCCTGCCGGCGGCGATGAAGCTGGCAGGGCTTATCGCCCTCAGTGATCCGCCACGTAAAGACTCGGCCGCGCTTGTCTCCGAATTGCGTGGACTCGGCGTACGTACAGTCATGGTAACGGGCGATGCGCCTGCCACTGCGGCTATTGTGGCGAAGGCGGTCGGACTGGACGGCGCTGTCTGTCCGCCGGGTCCGATCCCGGACCCGGTCCACCCGGAACAATACGCGGTCTTTGCGGGCGTGCTGCCGGAGGATAAGTACAAACTCGTCAAGGCGTTTCAAAACGGCGGTCATACAGTCGGCATGTGCGGCGACGGCGCCAACGACGCACCGGCATTGCGTCAGGCGCAAATGGGAATTGCCGTCTCGACAGCAACCGACGTCGCTAAATCGGCCGCCGGCATGGTGCTGACGGAACCCGGTCTTTCGGGCATTGTGGCCGCGGTCAAAGAAGGTCGGACGACCTTCCAACGCATTTTGAGCTATACGCTGAACTCCATTACCAAGAAGACATTCCAGGTGTTGTTTCTGACGATCGGCCTGGTCATGACAGGCCATGCGATTCTGTCGCCTTTGCTGATGGTGCTGATCATGATCACCGGAGACTTCCTGGGTATGTCATTGACCACGGATAATGTCCGGCCATCGCCCGCCCCGAATGCGTGGCGCATCGGCAATCTGACAATCGCCGGTGTCACCATGGGCATCGGAGAACTGGCATTCTGTATTTCCGTGTTGGTGTTCGGCATTTACCGGATGCGGCTTGGCATCGAAGCGCTGCAAACGCTGGCCTTTGTCGCCATCGTATTCGGCAACCAGGCGACGACCTACACCAACCGCGAACGGCGGCACCTGTGGTCCTCGCGTCCGAGTTCCTGGCTGATCGTTTCTTCCATTGCCGATGTGCTGATCGCCTCGACGCTGGCCATTGGGGGCGTCGCCATGAAGCCCCTGCCGGTTTTGATGGTAGCGGGAATGTTTGCTGCGGCGGTCGTATTCGCCTTTTTACTGGATTGGGTGAAGGTTCCGGTCTTTCGTCGCCTTGCGATTACCTGAATACCATCTTTTTCTATTTTCCGGCTGCAGCAATGACTTCCTGGTTCATCCGCACATACTCGTCACTCTTCATTTCATTGGCTGCTTTTATTCCTTCCTGCGCGGTAGCGATGGCAGCATCTTTATCGCCCTTCTTTAAAAGGACCCTGGCTTTCCAAAGCTTGGCAACCATGGGCGGCATGCCGGGTATCGTCGCCAGCTGGTTGGCCCATTCCAATGCCTTGTTCATGTCCTTATTGTTATTCCAGTAATAGATGACGGCATCGTAATAAGGTTTTTTGTCCGTTTGCATGGCCGAGTCGATCCTGGCCATTACCTTGGCGTCGATATCACAGGTCATGTGCATCGCCAGGAATGTATTCTCCCACAGCAGATGTAACTCCCCGCTCGTCGGAAACATATTTTCGAACGCCAGGGTTAAGGTCTCCACAGGTCGCGGTAATTTTATAGGCTGAACGGTGAAACGCAGAAAATCATCCGCCTCGCTGTAGGAATAGGCCCCCCATTGTTTGGGTTTTTTGCTCAGGATGATCGTCCATTCGCTTTCTCCGGGTATACTGAATAAACCGTATTCCCCCGCAGGCACCGGATGTCCTTCTATGACGACGTCGTCGCTAAAACGGATAGTGGTTGCCGAATTGGCGCCCATACGCCATACTTTGTTGTAAGGTTCGACATAGCCAAAGATCTTGCGCCCTTTCACGTTGGGCCGGGAATAGGTCAGCGTGATGGTGCCTAAGCCAAACTGCTGGGTAACCGTCTGAGTCGAGCTGGGCTGTGGCGTGAGCTGGCCGTAACCGTTCAAGGTTATAAGAATAATGGCAATAGCCAGGAAAGGGGAACGCTTCATTGGTGGTGGTGTTTGAGTGCAATTTATTACAATTATATTTACGGGGCCGGTACCCATTTCCGGCCTTTCAAAAAAAATGACGCACAAGATCAAAATCCATGATTGGATGACCATGTCAGACCCGCCACCTGTGTTGGATGTACGGACGCCGGCCGAATTTGGCCATGGACACATGCCCGGGGCCTTCAATATGCCCTTGTTCAGTGACGCGGAAAGGGTGCAGGTAGGTACCACTTATAAACAGGTGGGGCGGGAGGCGGCGATTTTACAGGGCTTTGAGCTGACAGGCGCCAAATGGGCCGGTTTTATCCGGCAGGCGCTGGAAATAGCGCCGCACAAAAAGATAGCTGTCCATTGCTGGCGCGGCGGGATGCGCAGCGCAGCCATCGCCTGGGCGCTGGACTTATATGGGTTCGAGGTATATCTCGTGGAAGGTGGCTATAAGGCTTACAGGCGCTGGGTGCAGCGCCAATTTGGAATAGTCAGGGATTTACGGGTGATCGGGGGGATGACAGGTTCGGGTAAAACCCGGATATTGTATGCCCTGCAGGCGAAAGGCGAACAGATGGTCGACCTCGAAGGCCTGGCGCAACACCAGGGGTCTGCTTATGGTACGCTGAACCGGCTCATTCAGCCTTCGCAGGAACAGTTCGAGAACAACCTGGCGGAAGTATTATACGGGATGGATGACTGCCGGCGGGTATGGGTGGAAGATGAGAGCATGGCAATTGGTAAATGCCTGGTGCCACGGCTTTTTTGGGACCAGGTACAGACGGCGGTGTTGTTTGATCTGCAGGTGCCGGAGGAGTGGCGTGTCGCGGCCCTCGTGCAGGAATACGGCCATTTGGATAAGGAATTCCTGGTGTCGTGTACGCAACGCATCCGCAAGCGGCTGGGAACCGAACGGGCGAAGCATGCGATTGCCGCTATTCGCGAAGACAAGATGGCTGAATTTATCCGGCTGCTGTTGGTACATTACGATAAGACCTACCGCAGGGGGTTGAACAGCAGGATCGGAAGGGCGATTTTTGCCGTGCCCGTCAATGATGATGATGCGGAGCGGAATTGCCAGGAACTCATAAAACATGACGATGGACACAACGACCATAAAACTGACGCAATATTCTCACGGGGCGGGTTGCGGCTGTAAGATCAGCCCGGCGCTACTGGATAAGATACTGCATAGCCCATTGTCTTTTCCGGCCGATCCCCGGCTGCTGGTAGGCAACGACAAGCGGGATGACGCTGCGGTGCTGGACCTGGGTAACGGGACGGCGCTGATCTCTACGACAGATTTCTTCATGCCTATAGTGGATGATGCGTATGACTTTGGACGGATTGCTTCGGCTAATGCGATCAGTGATGTGTATGCGATGGGGGGACGGCCGGTCCTGGCCATAGCGATCCTGGGCTGGCCTGTCGGCAAACTGCCGCCGGAATTGGCGCAGCGGGTTTTGGAAGGGGCGCGGGCCATCTGTGCCGAGGCGGAGATCACCCTGGCGGGCGGGCACAGCATCGATTGTCCCGAGCCGATATTCGGTCTGGCCGTGAATGGGCTGGTGAATATCCCGCAATTAAAACAAAACTCGACGGCGACGCCGGGCTGCCGGTTATACCTGACAAAGGCACTGGGAGTAGGTATCCTTTCTACTGCCCAGAAAAAGGGGGTATTGCGTGACGAGGATGCGGCGATAGCTTTGCAAAGCATGATAACCTTGAATAAGTGGGGAGAAATGTTCGGGGGGCTTGAAGACGTCAGGGCCATGACCGATGTGACCGGCTTTGGGCTGCTGGGCCACCTGGCGGAGATGTGTGAAGGCAGCGGTGTATCTGCGGTCATTGAATATAATAAGGTGCCGGTGATGGGCAATTTGCCCTATTACCTGGAGTTGGGTTGTTATCCCGGCGGTACGCAGCGTAACTGGAGCAGCTATGGGCACAAAGTAAGTGCGTTGCCGGACGAATGGCGTTATGTGCTGGCCGATCCGCAGACCAGCGGGGGCCTGCTGGTGGCGGTGCAGGAAGAAGGAGCGGAGGCGTTTGAAGAGCTGTTGCGGAAGCAGGGACTGCCGGCCGCGTTTTGCAGATCATTCGGCAGGCTTGGGGTACGAATGGCAGGCCCGTTGATAACGGTAGATTGATCCCTACAGAAATACTTGCCGGGGCAGGCAGGATTTTTTACCTTGTTATCACAATAAACCCCTAACGATATGCCACTTATTACACGTGCGAAGAACATTCTGCTGTCTCCAAAGACAGAATGGCTGGTGATTCTTACTGAGACGGAGACGCCTCAATCGTTGTTGTCGAAATATGTCATCCCGATGGCCCTGATTCCGGCTATCGCCTTTTTTATCGGATATGGATTGATCGGAATCGACGCCGTCATTATCCGTATCAGCGGCATCAGATGGGGTGTGATCATGGCTGTCGATAGTTTTATCACCTCTATCATCACGTATTATATCTGTACGTATGTCGTGGATGCCCTGGCGCCCAGTTTCTCTTCGGAAAAGAATATCGGTAAATCGGCTCAGTTGGTGGCTTATTCCTACACGGCTGTTTGGGTAGCGGGTATATTCAACATTCTCCCATCTTTGTCTATTCTTGGTATCCTGGGTCTCTATAGCATCTATCTTTTCTACCTGGGGCTTCCCGTCATGAAGAAGACACCGGAAGACAAAAGGATTTCGTATATGATCGTCAGCGCCATAGTGATCATCGTAGTAGGTCTTGTCGTCAATACGATCGTCTCCAGGATCATGTACGCTTTCACCGGAAATCCATTCCTGACCATGGGGTGACAGCGGCAAAGACGTGTTAATGATAAGTGATAATCCGGCAGCGGGATCTATTGATAATGATGAATACGTATTTTTGCATCATGAGATTCTTTTGCGGAACGCTTTTGGCCTTGATTGTCGGTTGGCTGACTTTTATCCCTAATGCCCGGGCGGAAGCTGCCGCCAAAGCCGAAGCCAGGACCGGTAAACTGGATACGGCAACGTTTGCCATGGGTTGCTTTTGGTGTACACAGGCGCAATTTCAATTGCTGAAAGGAGTAAAAAAGGTCGTCGCCGGTTACACAGGCGGTCATGTAGCCACCCCCTCTTATCAGCAGGTTTGTACCGGTAATACGGGGCATGCCGAAGCGTGCAATATCATTTACGATCCTTCGGTGATTTCCTATGACGAATTGCTCGCCGCATTTTTTACTGCCCATAATCCGACGCTGCTGAACAGACAGGGTAATGATGTAGGGACACAGTACCGGTCGGCTATTTTTTATCACAATGCGGTCCAAAAGAAGAAGGCCCATTATTATATCGACAGGCTCAACACGGAAAAGGCATATAAAGATCCCATCGTCACGGAGATAACGCCTTTTACCGTATTTTATATGGCAGAGGCGGACGAACAGGATTTTTACAATAAGCACCCCAGCCAGCACTATTGTCAATATGTGATTCAGCCCGAAATGGAAAAATTCAGGAAGGTGTTCAAAGACAAACTCAAGCCATAATATGAGACCGGTATTTTCAATTATTTTAATACTGCTGTCTTCGACCCCCGGCCGGGCACAGTACCTCACATCGGACAATTCGCATAAGAACAATCCGTATTATTCGATGACAGATACGTTTCTTTCAGCCCATCAGAAAGGGCAGCGTTATTTACAAAACCGATAATTCATATAATATGAACCGGACAGAGGTCATTTGCGCCAGGTGCGGATCGCACCTGGGGCACATTTTTGATGACGGTCCGCCGCCAACCCATAAAAGGTTTTGCATGAATTCAGTCTCCCTGAATTTTACCCCGGATGGCCCCGGCCGGTAGGCCGTGTTATGCCCGTGTATAATTATTGATCCAGTTGGTTTCCCAGGACTTCCCCCCATCAGCGGAAAAGGCCTGTTCAGAACGGAAGGTATTCGCAGTGAGAGCCGTAATTGTGAAACGTACCCAAATGGTCCGGCCATTATATTCCTCCTGGTCATAGAACTCGCCGCGTCCGTTTTTAAACTCCCCGACGCAAGGCGGCATTCCCAACACCCCGACTTTGCTGGTGGCAAACGTGAGATTCCACTCGTGCGTCTGTGCATTGTAAAGGCGCAGGGCAAGCAGTTCCAGGTGACCATTGGGACCATCGGATTCCAGTTCCGTGAGATTGCCGCGCCCATTCATAATCTTGCCGGCAATCGAGGTGCCGTCCATGTCGACCCATGAGGTTGAACCCGTCAGCGGGTGCAGGATCCGCGAAGAATGTTCTTTCCAGGTACCGACCGCGAAGTCGAAATCGTGCTGGCCCGGTACTTCGGGGGGGAATTTCGGCGCGACATAGCCGGCGCTGCCCGGAGTGGATGTGTCCCGGGTCAGGTGGGCGATAAAAACCACCGTCCAGTTCTTACCCCCGTCATTGGATAAATAGATGGTATAGGTATGCGAATCCGCAGCAATATCGGACCAGACCCCCTTTTCCATGACGGATTTTCCTCCTTCCGTTCCCTGGCCAAACAATTCACCACGGCCATCTTTAAACGATCCGATCGTGGGATTTTCGAGCACGCCGTCGGAACTGCCGGCGAAATTCTGGCTCCACTCATGTGATGCCGGATTATACAGGAACAGCGTCGTACCTTCGAAATGGCCGAAGGAGCCGTCTGCCTCTATTTCCTCCAGCGAAGCCCGGCCATTCCAGACTTTCCGGACCTTGACCGTGCCGTTCAGCTCGACCCAGGAACTGGAATCCGTGAAAACGTTCAGCAGCCGCTGAATATGTGTGTGCCAGCTACCGAAATTGAAATCGAAGTCATGCTGGCCGTCCCGCAGGGAGTCGATAGGTTGGCTGGCTTGCCCTGCAACACTCCGGATAGGTTGTAAGGTCATCAGGATAGTGCATAGCACTAAGAAAAACGGTAGTTGTTCGCGTATGGGTTTCATAACCTATTTTTGAAAAGAATGAATTTTGTCAAAAATAGAAAGGGTAGGGGACCATTTAATAGGCCAGTTTTTAGATTTTAGGTAGTCCGGTTCGCGACATTTTCTAAATGTTCCGTTCAGTGGACCATTCTAGCCGACTTTTGACTAACTTAGACTCGTCCGTTGCCGTCAATCCAAATTAACTGTTTCTATAATTTGTTATTGCCTGATGAACTTTACAAATAATCCCCGAAAAGCTATTGTTGCGGGGGCATTGCTGATACTGATAGGTTTTTCGTGGAATTGCGCCCGGTTAAAATCGGTGCCTTCTGATGCTCCCAATGACGGGCTTTTTTTGCCTGACGGTTTCCAGGCGTTGGTTGTCGTCGATAGTTTAAGCGGCCAGGCAAGGCATATCGCGGTGAATTCGAATGGCGATATTTATGTAAAAGCCAGAAGTCCTTATTTAAACAACGGGTATGGTAATATTGCGCTCAGAGATACAAATGGCGATGGTAAAGCCGATCTTATCGTCCCCTTCGGTAAATATGAGGGCCACACATACGGGACGGCTATGCGGATCCATGACGGCTACCTGTATTTCAGCTCGGAGCTGACAGTTTACCGGATGCGGCTCACCCCCGGACAATTAGTCCCGGATAGTCAAATGGATACGATCGTTATGGATAGCCTCCCTTATCACGAACATCAGACCAAGCCGGTTGCCTTTGATGATCAAGGGCACATCTTTGTAGGGTGGGGGGCCGGATCCAACGCAGGCCAGGTCAATAACCGCGAACCAGGCTCTCCGGGTATTGGCATTCCTGGTTCCCGCGATAGCGTCAACCCCTGGTTAAAAGACCATGGCGGGATCTGGATGTTCGATGCCAATAAAACCAATCAGCATCAATCCGATGGAATAAGATATGCCACAGGGTTAAGAAGTATCGTCGCCCTGGATTGGGACCCGAACAGTAAATCGCTGTATACGGTTAGTCATGGCCGGGACGATTTCCGGCTGTTGTGGCCCGATCTTTATACGCCCTGGCAAAGCGCCATGCAGCCTGCGGAAGAGCTCTTTAAAGTGAACCAAGGTCTTGACGGCGGCTGGCCCTATTATTACTATGACGAACTGAGGAGTAAAAAGCTGCTGAACCCCGAGTTTGGCGGCGACCAGGTGAAAGAAGGCGACGGGGCAAAACTGACCAAACCGCTCATCGGTTTTCCCGCGCATTTTGCTCCCAATGACCTGTTGTTCTATCGCGGGACACAATTCCCCGCTCATTACCAAAACGGCGCTTTTATTGCCTTTCATGGCTCCACAGACCGGGCCCCTTATCCGCAGGCGGGTTACATCATAGTATTTGTTCCCTTTAAAGATGGACAGCCTTCAGGCCCCTGGGAAGTATTCGCAGATGGTTTTGCCCGGGTCGACCCTATCGTCAATGTAAGTAACGCCGTATTTCGTCCGATGGGTTTGGCTGAAGGACCAGACGGTTCTTTGTATGTAAGCGATACCGAACAAGGAAGGATCTGGCGTATTATGTTCAAGGGCGATAAAAAGGCTTTTGGGGCAGCACAGCTGGCAGCAATGGAGCGGCGTAAGATGACGGCATCCAATATCAAAACGCCCGATTCGGTCAAAGATAACCTGTTCAAAGACGTACCTAAAACTTCAGCCGTATACAATACCTATTGCTCTGTCTGCCACCAGCATGACGGTATGGGCGACGGAAATCGTTTTCCTCCGTTGGCGCAATCAGAATGGGTAAATTATAATACAAGAAGGTTGATCAAGGTAGTGCTGAACGGGATGAAGGGCCCTATACAGGTCAAAGGTCAATCTTATAATGAGGTGATGCCGCCTCATGCCAACATCTTATCAGACGAACAGGTGGCCGAAGTGCTGACCTACATCAAATCAAACTTTCGTAATACCCCGGAAATTGTGACGCCGGCGGAAGTAGGTGAGATAAGAAAAATGATATCATCGAAACAGTAATATATTTTTACATTGAACTAAAACTTAACACACCATGGAAAAAAGGAGATCTGTTCTGAAAAAAATACTGGCTTCAGTAGCCGGGCTGTCTGTATTGGGAATCAGCAAAAATGCAGCGGCGGCGCCTGCTGAAGAAAAGGTAGCGGGTGATGTAACTACCTTCCAGGACGTGCCTTTGTTTTCCGCTTCGACGAAACTTGGCAATCTGGTTTTTATCGCCGGCCAGGGGGCGCATGTGGAACCGTTTGAAATTAAGGCGCACACCGAAATTGTATTGAAAGCGTTGGAGAAGGAGTTGATCAAAGCCGGTTCTTCCATGGAGAAAGTGCTGAAAGTCGGCGTGTTTCTGAATGATATTGCAGACTACCAGGGCATGAACGAGGTATACAAAGGCCGCTTTGGTAAAACCCCGCCGGTGCGTACCACTGTGGCCGTGGCCAAAGGCGGCGTACCCGGTAACTCACTGGTAGAGATGGACTGTATCGCTTACATCTAAATAATTAATTATGAAACGAAGAAACATATTAAAGGGGTTGACGCTGTTGCCATTGGCCAGCGGCCTGGTCGGCAAAGCAGCTGCCCTTGGAGAGACCAGCCTCATCAGCCCCACCACCCCTCACCAGCCCCCATCGACAGAGCGCGACCTGTTTAAAGAGCTCGGCGTGACACCGGTGATCAATGCATCGGTCACCATGACTTTTCTGTCAGGGTCGCTCATGCTCCCGGAAGTATTGGCCGCAATTAATTCAACGTCGCACGATTTTGCCGATATGTATGAATTGCAGGATAAGGTAGGGGCTAAAATTGCTGAAATGCTGCAGGTGGAATCCGCCATGGTGACATCGGGCGCCTCCTGTGCCATCCTGCTCAGCACGGCTGCCTCCATAACGGGCCTTGATCCGGAAAAGATCAGGCAATTGCCCAACCTGCCCGGGCCCCGGCCGGAGGTGATCATGCAAAAGACGCACCGATACCTTTTTGACCAGGCCGTCACCACTACCGGCGCCAAGATCATCGAGGTGGAAGGCCCCGACGAAATGGAAAAAGCGATCAACGAAAGGACTGTCATGGCATTATTCTTTAATGCGGCAGGTAAGAGCAGTGTTTCGCACAGTGACTTTGTGGCCATTGCAAAACGGCACAATATTCCCACGCTTTTAGATGCAGCTGCGGATGTGCCGCCCGTAGAGAACCTTTTCAAGTATCAGAAGATAGGCTTTGACCTCGTGACTTTTTCGGGCGGTAAAATGATCCGCGGCCCTCAGAGTGCGGGCCTGCTTTTTGGACGGAAAGACCTGATCACTGCAGCCCGTGCCAATCACAGCCCGAATGAAGCACCTATTGGCCGGCCGATGAAGGTCAATAAAGAAGAGATGTTCGGCATGTACGCTGCGCTGAAGGCTTATCTTGAAAGGGACCATAAAAAAGAATGGGAGGAATGGCTTCAGCGTACTAAACATATCGGCTCCCAACTGGAAAGTTTGCCAACGGTTAAAACAGAGACCTATGTTGACCCCGGACCGGCTAATGCTTTCCCAAGCCTGCATGTGACCTGGGACCAGAGTAAAATTAAGATCAGCCCCAAAGAGGTGGTCAAGGCGTTGAAAAGCGGGACGCCGAGCATTGTGGCCAATGGCAACGACGATCACCTGACCGTCGGCGTGGTACTTTTGCGGCCGGATCAGGTTGATGTCGTATCAGGCAGAGTGAAATCTATTTTACAACAGGCTATCTGACAGAAATATGCAAAAAGCTATCTTATTATTACTCGCCTTTTCGGGCATGCTTGGCCAAGTGTCCATGGCACAGTCCTATGATATTGTGATCAAAGGCGGTCACGTCATCGACCCCAAAAATGATATAGATGCCGTGATGGATATTGCCGTTGATAATGGTAAGATAGCCCTTGTTGCAAAAAACATTGATTCAAAGCAAGGCGTGCAGGTCGTTGACGCCACGGGAATGTATGTGACACCCGGATTAGTAGATATTCACACGCATGATTTTTATGGTACGGAGCCCGATCATGCGTATGAAAACGGCAATGGTGGTATTGTTCCCGATGGGTTTACTTTCCGAAATGGCGTTACCACGGTGGTGGATGCCGGCAGTTCGGGTTGGCGAACTTTCCCGACGTTTAAAGCACAGACCATCGATGTGTCAAAGACGCGGGTATTGGCGTTCCTGAATATTGTCGGTGAGGGCATGCGCGGCGGGTACGAGCAGAACGTCAATGACATGGACCCGAAGATGACGGCCCTGGTGGCCAGAAGATATAAGGACATTATAGTAGGCATTAAGCTGGCCCATTATGATGGGCACGACTGGACGCCTGCCGACCGTGCGGTAGAGGCCGGTACACTGGCA
>Ga0302315_10004365_pt1 | contig 12404 bp, 10 predicted proteins | sample III_Palsa_N3_1_FD_200532 | JGI IMG/M metagenome (GOLD analysis project Ga0302315, IMG submission 200532) | Peat permafrost microbial communities from Stordalen Mire near Abisko, Sweden - III_Palsa_N3_1 | ecosystem: Environmental > Terrestrial > Soil > Palsa > Peat permafrost | place: Sweden... | reverse complement strand
CCCACTCAACCACTCACTAAAAGAAATTCAGGTGCCTATATCGGCGGTGTCCACCTCTTCCCATTCCGAACAGAGAAGTTAAGCCCGCCAGAGCCGATGGTACTGCAGTAAAATGTGGGAGAGTAGGTCGGTGCCCAATCTTACTCCGCTTAACAGCGGTTTAACGCTAAGCCTGTCATCGTTAGATGATGGGCTTTTTGCGTTTATCGCTTTTTATTTTAAATTTGTATATGGAAACAGTAATAATGCATCCTGAAAACAAGGAGCAATTATCTGCATTAAAAGCTTTCGCAAAAGCCTTGAAGGTTAAATTTGAAACCAGTACCTATAATGCCGACTTTGTTGCCAAGATTAAAGCAAGCACAAAGCAGGTAGCTGCAGGAAATTACATCACGCTTGACCCGGATAAATCCTTATGGGAAAATTTAGGGTAATTGTTTCTGAGCAGGCAAAGAAGGATTTGCTGCAGATACAAAGATCAGGCGATAAAGCCTCGATTAAGAAAGTTGAGCAAATTATTTCTGAATTATACGATCATCCCGAAACAGGAACAGGTAAACCCGAAAGGTTAAAGTTCGATCTAACAGGCTATTGGTCAAGACGGATCAATAAAAAGGATAGGCTGATTTATTTTATTGAAAACGATATAATTACGGTAACCGTGGTTTCAGCGCTGGGGCATTATGAAGATCACTAATGGCGCGCACTGCAGTAAAATGTGGGAGAGTAGGTCGGTGCCCAATCTTAAAGCCCTTATGGGGCATTAACGCTAAGCCTGTCATCGTTAGATGATGGGCTTTTTGCGTTGTAGATGAATTGCAAATCTTATTCCATAACGTAATAGCCAACACTAAACGCTGAATATCCAACGCCGAAGTTGGGATAGCTTGTCCGTCCGTCGCAAAGGTGCGGGTAGTTGTGGCATAAAGCGGACAAAGCAAATACTACATTCAACCAACCCCTGATACTAAACCAGCACATCAGCCAAATCAATACCTTTTTGTTTATCTTCGGCGGTTGCCATCTGTTCTAATTTATCGCTTACTGCAAATTTTGTACCCGGCATGGCGCGTTGCAGCTCCATCGCCCTTAGCTTCCATTTGTTATGGCCGTTAACATCGGGAAAAAGCATTACCTGCCTGCCCTGCAAAACCTTGCATTTGGTATAGCTTAAACCATCAAGACTGCCGCTGGCCAGCCAAATAAATTCGGGCATAAGCGTGGCGGCTATAATGGCTGTTTTCTCGCTCTCTACAATGGCAACGGGTTTGTAAGGCGCGGTAATGAGCAGGTGCTCGCCAAAAAGGCATTGCTTAAGTATGAAAGCCGGAGCCGGAGAGTGCGGAAGTCCGCCTAAGTGGGCAAGCTTTTGCTTTCGGTATTCCTCATTTTCGGGCTTTCCAAACAACAAGGTGTGCACCCAGGTAATGTGGTTAAAGGGCTGCTTTACGCGTTTGCCGGTAGCCTTATTATACAACATTATTTTGCCGCTGCGCACATGGCCTGTGGTATCTAATTGCCAAAATATGGTTGCGCCCTGCCAGTGCTTGCTGGTGCCTATGCGGTATTTGCCCACTAACTCATCGGCAACATCAAAGCCAAACCGGGCGATTAAAAATTGCACAAAATTATTGCGCCCGTAACTTGCAAAACTTCGGTTAACCTGTTCAGGATGTATGTAGTAGTTGGGGTTGTTGTTAACTTTTGCCCCGGGCTGGCGTTTATGGTTTACGGTTTGCTTATGGCTGCCCGGTGTAAATTGCCTGGCGCCCGTTTGTTTAAAGTAATCGCCGGGGCTTAAATGGTAGCCGCATTTATCCAACCTGTCGCACTTGCCAACTTGCGGGGCAATGGCTTCGCCGGTACCGGTATTTATATAGCGCGTAAATGTTTTGGTGCGATGGTTACACGCAGGGCAGCGATAGCGCGATTGCATGCCCGCGTAAGGTTGCAAAGTGAACTTCATTTTTGATAGGTGTAGGTTGATGTTAGCAAAAGAAGGGCGAATGCCTGTGTTTACAGTAATTGATCATACAGAATAACGGATGTTAAATATCCAACACCGGAGTTTAGCCTGTTTTTATTATCGTGGCATGCGCGGCAATGCATTATTCGATGTTTTGTGTTCAGTGTTCGATATTGCCTTTATGCTTGTCCGTCTGTCCTACAGGTACCCTTACTCCCGGTACGGACGGACAAGATGCGCCCTATTGTGCAGCTTCGTGGGCTTTGAGCATGCGGTCAACCTTTTGGTGCGCTATACCTAATTCTTTGCCTATATCGCGCAAGGTGTAGTTTTGCTTTTTAAGGCTTACTACCTTTGCCATAGTGGCTTCATCGTACTGTGGGGTTTTCTTTTTTACAAGCTGGTGCCATTCTTCGCCAAAATCAACAAATTCGTACTGTAAAAAATTAAAGGGCTTGTTTATGCGGCAAAGGCATACGTTAGCATCGCCATAAACCTGTTCGGTATTGCGTTGTTTTATTTGCTTAAGGTAACGCAGGCTGCTTTCGGCATTGCTTTCGCCAATGGTGAAGGCGCTATCGCAAAAGTTCATCAGCATTTTGCTGCCTTGCAGGTCGTTACGGGTAATGCCTTGCGTAAGGTCGCGTTTAGGGGTATGGGCCAGCACCAGTATGCTCAGGTCGTACTTATTTTTCAGGTTTTTAAGCTGCTTCATCAGCGGCAGCGCATCCTTGGCCTGCTCAGTTTCGTTGCGCAAATAGGTAAGGTTATCAATTATAAGCACTTTGGCATTGTTGTTAACTACCGAGCATTCCAGATCGTAAATAAGGGTATCGTCAAACTCATCCGGATTACCTAACAGTTCCGGATCGGGGTTTAGCCGTGCACGCAAAAAGTTGGCGTTAAACAAGTAATGATCGGCGTAATTATGCGAGTATCGCGCCTCAAACTGCTTATCGGTTAGTTCAAAATCGCAGTATATAACAGGTTGGGGCTGTGCTTCAACATCAAACGGATAAGTTGCTTTACCCTTGCTTATGGCATCGGCAATTTGAACGGCGAGGATTGATTTGCCCAGGTTGCTATCGGCAAACAGGATGCAAACTTCGCCCTGGTACCAAAATTTGCCAAAAAGCATTTGCGGTATAGCACGGCTGCGTGCTTCGTCAATCCAATAATTAGCCCCGCGTACCATAAGCAGGTTATCATTATTGGTGTGTTGTTGTTGTAAAACCTGCAAACTATCGTGCTGCAGTTGTTGTGCGTTTAGGGTGGTCATGGGGTTTGGTGATTTGTTGAATGTGTGAATGAGTGATTTATTGAATGAGTGAGTGGTTGATTAAGTTGATTAGGAGAGTGGTTGTGTGAACACACTACCGGGCTGGTAAATTTAGATACCCGGCACCCTGATTGATGAGTAATGAACAGACAAACTATTCACCACTCACCAAATCAACCACTTACTAAAAAATACGACAGCATTTTTATAAAATACCCCACCAATAACCTATAATAATACAGGCTTTCAGCCCTTGCCAAAAAAGGCAAGTTGCGCTATGGTAAACATCAGGTTTTATGCTTGTCCGTCCGTCCGGTACCTACGGAACTTACTATTTAAATGCGGACAAAAGGATTAGCGCCAGGCGCCATGAAGGGATATGTTCATTACAAATATAAAGAAAATTATTTAAAAGAAAGAATAATATTTAAAAAAATGAGTAGAGGATGGAGATTAGTGCTTAGAGATAAAGATGGGGTTTGTCCGTCCGTCCTCAGGCAACGGTATTTGTGGACGGACGGACAAGGGAGGTAGAGAATATACACGTTTGTTATTCCGAACGAGGTACGAGGAGGAATCTTCTACGATATGCACAGCGGACTATGCATTAGCGTTAACACATGGTGCAGAAGATTTCTCTCTTCGTTCGAAATGACAATACGTTTTTTAGTGCTGAGGATTTGAACATTTGCCTCTATCCGCTTTTGCCGAATTATTCGCCATGCTTACGACGAGTTTGCTTCATCGTTCCTCCTCGCAATGACATGAAAAATTAAATCTTGTCATGGGTAACTTGTTTCAGCACCTCTCTTGCAAGTGGCCACCTTGCGCTCTGCTTGTCCTATGGGGTGCCGAAATAAATTCGGCATGACTGGTTGGGTAGGGTTTTATCCGCTTTTGGCCGAAACACCCCTACCTGCGGACGGACGGACAAGCTTTGTACAGTTCGCGGTTGCTTCGTACCTCGCAATGACATGCTTTTTTATTCATCTGCACATCTGCACATCAAAAAACCTACCCATTCGCCAGCAGCCAACCCTTAAATTCATCAAAACCTTTACCCAATAGCACCGATTGCTTAGGTTTATCTTCCAGTTCCTGGACCTGCACCGGAACATCAATCTTCTCGGCAATGTTATCGGGGAAAACATCGGGGAACTTGCAGGGGTGTGCGGTGCTAAGGAATACGCCGGTTGCTTCGTTATCGGGGTGTAGTTGCTGATAGTCGGTTAGGGCTTGCCAGGCTATTGCGGTGTGCGGGCAAACTATATAGTTATAATCGGCATCCACCTTTTTTATGGCAGCCAGGGTTTCATTATCGTCGAAACTGAAACCTGTAATGAGGTTTTTCAGCTGGGCCATATCGCCCTTAAACAAATCGGCAATGCGCACCCAGTTGCTGGGGTTGCCTACGTCCATCGCGTTGCTGATAGTGGCAACGGATGGTTTGGGCTGGTAAACGCCGGTTTTTAAAAACTCGGGCACGGTATCGTTGGCATTGGTAGCGGCAATGAACTGCTCAACAGGCAAGCCCATCTTCCAGGCTAATAAACCTGCGCCTATGTTGCCGAAGTTACCGCTGGGCACGCTGAACACCACCTTGTTTTTGCCTTGCTTTAGCAGCTGGGCATAGGCATTAAAGTAGTAAAAGGTTTGCGGGATGAGCCGCGCTATGTTAATGGAGTTTGCCGAGGTAAGGCGGAACTTTTGGTTCAGTTCGGCATCGGTAAAGGCTTGTTTAACCAGGACCTGGCAATCGTCGAACGTACCGTCAATCTCCAGCGCGCGGATGTTTTGCCCGTTGGTGGTGAGTTGCAGTTCCTGTATATCGCTCACCTTGCCTTTGGGGTACAAAATGGTTACGCGGGTATTGGGCACACCCAAAAAGCCGAGGGCTACAGCGCCGCCGGTATCGCCACTGGTGGCAACGAGCACGTCGAGCTGTTTTTCGCCTTCTTCTAAAAAGTAGCTCATTACACGGCTCATAAACCTTGCGCCAAAATCCTTAAAGGCCAGCGAAGGCCCATGGAAAAGTTCGAGCAAATAAACATCATCCTTCAGCCGCACAACCGGGGCGTAAAAGTTAATGGCATCGTGAATAATGGTGTGCAGATCATCAGCCGGGATATCATCGCCCAGCAGGTTTTGCGCTACGTGGAAAGCAATCTCGGGCAGGGAATACTGATCGAGGTGCGAAATAAATTTATCATCCAAACGCGGAATGCTTACAGGCATATAAAGGCCTTTATCCTGCGGCATGCTGTTAAAAACCGCTTCTTTAAAAGATACGCGGGTGGATGTGTTGTTGGTGGAGTAGAATTCCATAAATACCAGCCCCCTCTAAATCTCCCCCGGTAGTGGAGACTTTTTTTGGAGCATTTCTTTTGATGTTTGACTTTTATTTAAAGCCCTCCCTACCGGGGAGGGTTGGGAGGGGCTATATCACCCTCGGCCCTTTATCGTTAATGGTTGATACGTATATGTTCGATCCTATTTTTATGCTGGTGAGGTGCTGTTGCAGTTTTTGGGTGATGAGCCTTGCGGTTTCCTCATCGCGGGTGAACGCAAATACCGACGGCCCTGAACCCGATATACCGAAGCTTACGGCACCCATGCCCATGGCAATTTAGCGCATTTTGTAAAAATCGGGGATGAGCATGCTGCGTACGGGTTCAACCAGTATATCGGTCATGCTGCGGCCAATCAGGTCAATATCCTGCATAAACAAGCCGCTTACCAAACCGGCAATATTGCCCCACTGGGTAACGGCATCCTTCATGGGTATGTTTTTGCGGATGATCTGCCTTGCTTCGCGGGTAGGCACATCCACATCGGGGAAAACAATGGCGCAATATAACCCCGGAGGGTGCGGCAAGCGTACCACATCTAAAGGCTCATAACTGCGTATCAACACGAACCCGCCCAATAAAGCAGGCGCCACGTTATCAGCATGACCGTGACCGCAAGCCATTTCTTCGCCTTTCATGGCAAAGGGCAGTAGTTTAGCAGGGTCGCTATCATCGCCTAACAGGGTTTTTATGGCAAATAAGCCCGCCACCGTACTTGCCGAACTGGAGCCTAAGCCGCTGCCGATAGGCATTTTTTTGTGGAGTTCGATATCCAAACCCACATCTAAACGGTTTATGCTTTTAAGGTAATGCTGCACGCTCACGCTCACGGTATTCTTAGCCGGATCGAGCGGTAACCTGCCATCGTCGCCGGTTATTTTGCTGATGGTGATGCCGGGTTTATTGGCGAGGCGCATAATTACCTCGTCGCCAGGCTCATTAACAGCAAAGCCCAGCACATCGAAACCGCACACCACGTTGGCAACGGTAGCCGGGGCAAAAACATGAACCCCCCGACCCCCCGAAGGGGGGACAAATATAGTTGGGGCTTTTGTTTCTTTTAATATATTATCTTCCATATAAAAACTATCTATAATTCCTCCCCCTTCAGGGGGTCGGGGGGCGTGTTACTTCCCCACGTTTATCAAATCGGCAAATACACCGGCGGCGGTTACTTCGGCACCTGCACCGGGGCCTTTTACCACCAGCGGGCGCTCACGATACCTGTCGGTAGTGAAGGATATGATGTTATCGCTGCCACTGAGGGTATAAAACGGGTGGTTTTCATCAACCATTTGCAGGGTGATGGCAGCCTTGCCGTTTTCGAGTATACCTATGTACCTTAACACCTTGCCGTTACTTTCCGCTTCGTTTTTCAGATTGGCAAAAAAGGCATCCTCGGTTTTAAGGGTAGCGTAAAAATCATCCACCGAATTGGCATCCAAACAACTTTGCGGCAGCATGCTTTCTATCGCTACATCGCTTGCTTCTAAAGCATGACCGGCATCGCGGGCCAGTATCAGTATTTTGCGCATAAAGTCGGTACCACGCAAATCATCACGCGGGTCGGGTTCGGTATAGCCTTTTTCCTGTGCCAGCTTCACCACATCGTGAAAGTTGGCATCGCCCTTAAAGTTATTAAATATGAACGATATAGTCCCCGAAAGTATTGCTTCAATGCGCTGCACACGGTCGCCGCTGTTCATCAGGTCTTTTAAGGTGCGGATGATGGGTAAACCCGCGCCAACATTGGTTTCGTAAAAAAAGTCGACACCATGCTGGCGTGCAGTATCCTGAAAAGTGCGGTACTGGCTATACGCAGCCGAATTGCCTATTTTATTACAGGTTACTACCGATATATTCGATTTAAACACTTCCTCATAAAAAGCAACCGGCTTGGGGCTTGCCGTGTTATCAATAAATACGCAGTTAGGCAGGTTCATGCTCTTCATACGGGCAATGAAGGCAGCCAGATCGGCAGCTACTGTCGACTCCTGTATTTCATCCTCCCAGGTATCTAACGATATGCCATCGGCATTAAATATCATTTTGCGGGTATTGCTGATACCGGCAATTTTAACCTGTATACCGTTATGCTGCTGCAAAAAGCCGCTATGGGCGTTAAGTTGTTTAAATAATGTTTTACCTATGTTACCGGTACCGAGGCAAAATGCATGCAAGGTTTTAGTAAGTTGTATAAAGAAGGCATCGTGCACGGCGTTCAAAGCTTTAGCCAGATCGTGTGCGGATATGATAACCGAGATATTGTATTCTGACGATCCTTGCGCTATAGCCCTTACGTTAACCCCATTACGGCCAAGCGCATGGAACAATTTGCCGGATACACCGGGGGTTTGTTTCATGTTTTCGCCTACTACGGCTAATACTGCCAGTTTCGATTCTATCACGGTTGGTTCCAGTTTACGGGCCAGCAGTTCCAGTTCAAACTCCTGTTCAATCAACGTTTTAGCACGGTCGGCATCGCCGGGTTGTACGGCAAAGGTAATGCTATGCTCGGATGATGATTGCGTAATGAGGATAATATTGATCTGTTCCCTTGCCAGCAGCGAAAACAACCTGCCGCTAAAACCCGATTTACCCACCATACCGCTACCTTCTAAATTAAGGATGCTGATGTTATTGATGGATGATATGCCTTTGATAGGCAGGTTTGATGCCTGGCAATGGTGCTGTATAACCGTACCTGCAAACTCCGGCTCGAAAGTGTTTTTGATAACGATAGGTATCTTTTTCAGGAAAGCCGGTATCATGGTTGGCGGATAGATCACCTTGGCGCCGAAGTAGGATAGTTCCATAGCTTCGGTATAAGTAAGCTCGGGCAGCGAGAATGCTTTCTTTACCATACGTGGGTCGGCAGTCATCATGCCATTTACGTCAGTCCATATTTCAATTTTGCTGGCGTTCAGGGCCGAGCCTAATATAGCTGCGGTATAATCGCTGCCGCCACGCCCTAAGGTAGTGATCTGCCCTGCATCGTTACCTGCAATAAACCCGGTTACGAACAACATTTTATTGCTGTTCTCCTGGTAAAAACCGCGTACCAGTTGCTCGGTAAGCTCCATGTTCACCTTAGCATTGCCGAAGGAGCTGTCGGTTTTAATGATCTCGGATGCATCCACAAAAATCGCCTCAGGGAAATATTGCGCAGCTATTTTGCTCACCATCAGGGTGGAGCAGCGTTCGCCAAAGCTTAACACCATATCGCGGGTTTTGGGGGTAAGTTCCCGTAAGGTTAAAACGCCTTGCAGCAGGTCTTCCAGCTGGATAAAGTTTAATTTAAGGCGGGTATAGGCAGGGTTTTGGTGCTGAATATCCAGCAGTTCTTTCACCACCTCAAAATGGCGGCGTTGCAGCTCGGCTAACTGGGCGGTAAATTCGTTGCCTTTGGCAGCTTCTTCGGCCATTGAAATAAGCAGATTGGTTACGCCGCTCATGGCAGATAGTACAACTACCGGTTTTTCGGCATCGGTATCGGCTTTTAAAATGTTCAATAAGGTTTGGATGCTTGCTATTGATCCTACGGAAGTACCGCCAAATTTTAAAATTTTCATTAATATATGCAGTTAAACAAAAACGCCTTCCTCTTTATCGGAGGAAGGCGCTCATTTGGTTCTTTTTATGTTTTACACCATACGATTATCTTCCTCCGTGTTTTAAGCCGGTGGTAATAATTGTTGTAATAATGGTGCCGTTAGTTATCATATTTTATGTCCTTGTTTCGACGGCGTAAAATAAGCAGTTAATTTTTAAAATAGCAAGGGGAATATGTTTTATTTTTTTGAGGGTGAACGAACCAGCTTGTTAGGGCGATGAACATGCAATGCTGTCCACTTTCTGTCTTAACCATCTGCACCTGTGGGACGGACGGACAGGGTTTGTGATTGGATCAAATTGGCAATACAAGTGTAAAGCGATAGCGAATTAACAAACTTGCACAATCCATATCAATATTGTACCAATGCTATACCGGTTGTAGCTGAAACATTACCCGGAAGTGTAGTAAGCACGCCATTTTTCCAATAAAGTGCAGTAGTGGAAGTGGTGGTATTCGCTCCGCCAAAGCCTGCTACGTAAACATCGCTACCATTAATGGCTATTGCAGCAGCCATGGAGTATGGTAGTGCCCCGCTCGGAAGCGTAGTCATGATTCCATTTTTCCAGTATGTAGCATTAAAGTAATAACTCCCCGTCACATAAACATCGTTACCATTAATATTTATATTAGTTGCAACTGATGGTTCTGTTGGATTGATCAATATAGGGACAGATACACCATCTTTCCAATAGGTGGCTACATTAAAACCCATAGTAGCACCTGTAACATCTGCATAGCTCCCGCTAATGGCAATATTTACCCAGCCCTGGTAGTAGGTAGTTGAATAATATGTAGCTTAACCGCTTTGCGAATTTGCACAGTTAGTAAATATTCCGTTTTTCCAATAGACTATAATGGATGAACCACTTGCTGTTTGAGAATGTCCAGCAACATATACATCACTTCCCGATACAGCTATACCATCTGCAATTGTTCTTCCGCCTCCATCATCCAGTATTACAGCATTACCATTTTTCCAATATGTTGGTTCAATATTGCCATTATAGGTACTAAAGCCAGCCAAATAAACATCGTTGCCGCTTATTGCAATTGCATTAGCGTATGAACGAGCACCAGAAACCTGTACAGCTTTGCCGTTTTTCCAATAAGATGCAACAACATTAACTGCTCCTGATATATAGACATCCGTATCCATTACAGCAATACCGGTTGCGACAGATTGATTGCTTCCGGTACTATCAGCCAATACTTTTTTTACACCGTCTTTCCAATAAACAGCCAAAGCCAGCCCATTAGCAGCCGACTGGCAAACGCCCGTAACATACACAACCGGTGCTTTTGTTGTTGGGCTGGGCGTACTTTTTTTACTGCACGATGCAGCAGCAAACGTAGCAATAAGGGCAAGAAGGATTAATTTTTTAGGAGTCATGCGGATGGTGATAATATTTTGGTTTAGGTATAATTAAAAGCGATAAAGGCCACGTTGTATTGAGCTAAAGATAGCGGATAGTAGTCATATTGGCAATTTAAGCATCAATTTTGCAGAGAAATTGCTTTAAAAATACCATGCCATAGTAATCGGCATGACGGGCGCTGTTTTTAAAAGCGATTTCCCTGTCGCTTAATAATTTGACCTAAACGGATGATTACTATTTTGTTACTTTTGCTGCAACGATGCAGGGACTAATTACCAAATCAACCGGAAGCTGGTACCAGGTGCAAACCGCGGACGGACGGACAGTGGACTGCCGCATAAAAGGTAAGTTCCGGATAAAAGGATTGGTAACCACTAACCCGATAGCCGTTGGCGATGTGGTTGATTTTGAAATGGAGCCTGAGCAGGAAACCGGGGTTATCATCAACCTGCATCAGCGTAAAAATTATATCATCCGCAAATCCATCAACCTGAGCAAGCAGGCGCAGATCATAGCTGCTAACCTGGATCAGGCCATACTGGTGGTTACTTTGGCATCGCCACGTACATCGCTCGGGTTTATCGACCGTTTTTTGGTTACTGCCGAGGCTTACGATATACCCGCCAAACTTGTTTTTAATAAACTCGACCTGTTTAGTGATGAAGGTTTGGATATTTTAGCTGATTATAAGGCAGTTTACCAGAATATCGGCTATCCCTGCTACGAGGTATCGGCGTTAGAGGGTACCCATATTGATACCGTACAAAGCTTGTTAAAGGGCAAAGTAACCTTGTTTTCGGGCCATTCGGGTGTAGGTAAATCGAGCCTGATCAACCGTTTATTGCCTGATTTGGAATTGCGTACCCACGAAATATCCGACTGGAGCGATAAAGGGATGCATACCACCACCTTTGCCGAAATGTTTGAGCTGCCGCAAGGAGGATTTATTATTGATACACCAGGCATACGCGAATTAGGGGTTATAGATATTGAAAAGCAGGTACTAAGCCACTTTTTCCCGGAAATGCGCTCACGGATGCACGATTGCCGCTTTAGCAATTGCCGCCATATTAATGAACCGGGCTGCGCCGTACTGCAGGCATTAGAAAACGGCGAAATAGAACTATCGCGCTATGAAAGCTACCTGAGCATTTATAATGGGAATGATACGAGGGCTTAATATTATTTCGGTAATAATACCCTGAAATAATATTTATTGCTATGTTTATACACCAATTATAAACCCTTATTAATTCGCTGGGTTTCGTTGCCCTATTATTAAACCTTTTATGAAAAGAACCCTCTTCGGATTGCTTGCCGTATTGCTATTTTTTGGATGTAAAAAAGATAAAAAGCCCGCCACCGGTATTAATTCCACTTTTACGATACCTGCTGATTCTATTAAATTAAACCCAACAGGCAATGCGCCGCTATCGGCCCTGGTGCATTTTAACACCACTATTGCAGGTCATACAAAAATTACCGTAGTAGGGAAGAATGGTGCAGCTTCAGATATTGTTCAAACTTTTATCGATAGTGGTAAATATCATTCCATTCCCATACTTGGCTTATATGCAGCTTATGTAAATACTATTAAAATTGATGTGATCGACAGTAAAAATGATACTGCAAAAAGTACCATAAGCATTAGTACAGGCCCCTTAACAAGTAGCAACCTGCCTAACTATATACATACTGATGTAGTAGATATTACTAATATGGAAAGCGGCCTTAACCTGGTAAGTAGCTTTAGTGGTTACCCAAATCCACCGAATTTGCCTTATATGGTAGATAGTTATGGCGATATACGCTGGTGCCT
>Ga0302315_10004363_pt1 | contig 12405 bp, 7 predicted proteins | sample III_Palsa_N3_1_FD_200532 | JGI IMG/M metagenome (GOLD analysis project Ga0302315, IMG submission 200532) | Peat permafrost microbial communities from Stordalen Mire near Abisko, Sweden - III_Palsa_N3_1 | ecosystem: Environmental > Terrestrial > Soil > Palsa > Peat permafrost | place: Sweden... | reverse complement strand
ACTCGCAATCATGCAACAAAAAACTAAAGAGCAAGGAGGAAAAGATGAACGTTGAATTAATCACCAGGGAAGATTTAAAGCAATTTAAAAACGAGCTGCTAACCGAGATGAAGCAGCTCTTAAAGCCGGGCCAGGGACAAAGTAAACAATGGCTGAAAAGCTACGAGGTCAGGAAGCTGTTAAACATCTCACCCGGAACTCTACAGAATTTGCGGATTAACGGAACACTCCGTTACACCAAGATCGGCGGCTTATTATATTACAAACTGGAGGATATTCAAACCTTGCTGGAAGGAGGCTCGAAATGAGAATCGCAGCTCCAAATGATATTTTCAAAATGCGGGCGAGCGTCCAAACGAAAATTCGTTTGGAGCGAGCGGAAGTCAGGTTACACCTGACTTCGCTCGCCCTGCGGGGCCTGAAAGCGGTTTTTAGTATACGGCAAGTATATTTTACCTGCTTTAAATAGCCGTTAGGGGCATTTTTAGTATACCAGGCAGTATACTGCATTTGTAGCTGTTGCATAATCATTAATCAGTCCATTATTAAAATCTTATGAATAAACAAACTGATCCCAATATCAAAACCATCCGGTTCCCGGTCACCGCCGACAGTAAGCTGCAAAAGATGGCGGTAAAGTGCGGCCTGACCAAAATAGATTTCTTTATAGCGATGGTGGATTATTTTTATAAAAGCAAGAAGGACCCGCGTGACCTGAATGATGAGTTGTTAAAAAAAGAACTGGTCAGGCGAAGTGACAATATCATAGGTTTTATACGCACCCAGGAAAGCGACCTGCTGCTGCCTATTAAAAAGGATGGTGAACGGCAGCTCAAGTTACAAACCTGCTTACTGGAAATCTTTAACCAAACTTTATTGCCTCATGCCCAAAATCAGGAAGCTTTTAATAAAGAAGAAGTCAAATTATTAAATGCCATATGGCAGCACCTGAGCACCAGTCAAAAAGTACAGCTTGACCGGGAAAAATTGAAAAGACGTTTTTCTGAGATCCTGGAGAAATATATTAAAGAGCGCGACCAGATGAACATGATGACCAAGCAAACGGAAAAGGATATGCTGGCTCAACAAGCCCGCATGGAATTAAACATGATCAGCTAAATTATACTTCTCCCCTTTGAGGAGATTAGAGAGGGGGCCTATGCATATCCAGATCAGCAAAAGTGAAACCGGCAATAATAAAGGCAGCAGCGGGCAACTGGTCAGCTATCTGGAGAAGGAGAACCGGCTGCTTTATGAGCAAAGCCAGCAGTTGGAACCGGAATACTGGTTTAACCAGGAACGGCAGAATATACAACCGTATGAGGTGCGTTATCACATCGACCAAAACACCGACCGGCTTTCCAGTAACGAGGCCAAATTCTTTTTAGTCAATATTAGCCCAAGTGAAAACGAATTATTATTCTTAAAAGAAGAGTTCGGTGAGGAAGATGCCCGGCAAGCTTTAAAACAATATGCTAACCAGGTCATGGATGAATATGCCAGAAACTTTAAAAAGGATAAAGTACAGAGCAATCAGGACATTCTCTATTATGGCAAGCTGGAAAACCACCGCTATTATACGCATAAGGACGAGGAAGTAAAAAACGGACTGACAAAGCGTGGCGAACAGAAACCCGGCGAACAAATGCATATCCAGATTATTGTCAGCCGTAAGGACATCACCGATAGCATCCGTTTAAGCCCCTTAAACAATTCACGCGGGAAGAACGTGGCGCACAGCCTAAAAGTAGGGCAGTTTGATAGGGTAGCCCTTAAACAAGCTGCCGAAAGAACATTTGATCAGGCTTTTAATTATGACCGGGAGCTGCGGGAGACCTTTCGCTATGCCAATACCTTAAAGCATGGCAGCTATGAACAAAAGCTGGAATTAATGGCGGAAGAAAAAAAAGTACAGGAGTTGAGGCAACAGAATTTGGAGCAGCAAAAAGTACAGCAGGAATTGGAACAAGGCAGGAAGCAAAACCGCGGTTTGACGCCGGGCGGGAGCTGGTGAATGGAATTATTGGTTAAAATAAAGTCCCCTTTACACACGCTTTCGATACCTCTAATTTATTTCTCTTTTAGCAGTTCATTCTTTTCCTTTTCAGCTTGCAATAAACGTTCGTATAGCTTTTTATTTTCTTCAAAAAGTTCAACAAGCTTTTCTATCGGATTGAAATTAAATTGGTGTCCGACATTCGCACCTTGGTTTTGCGAACCTTCGTAATTATTCTGTATATTATAGATCACCGCTTCATCACTGTAATTTTTTATAGCTTCTGTTGAAACGCCCAATACCCCGGCGACTTTCGCCAAAACATCATCTTCAATAGTTTCGCTTTGTTCAATACGTGAAACTGTTTGCTGGCTTACCCGAAGTTCAGAAGCAAGCGTTTCCTGTTTAATGCCACGTAATTCACGGATATGGCTGATTTTACGCCCTATATGGTTATTCGATGGTTTAGCTGTTGTTTCCATATCGGATAGCAAAAGGCTACAGTGCTTCAGAAGTGTCATTTCTGATGGGATACGAAGATGATGCGATCAGCAAAATAGAACAGCTTAGTTTTAAAATACTTACAATCGGTGTTTTACACAGGTACACCCATGTTCTTGATGATGATGCGGTAAACGGAATTATTATCAGTGATGTGGACGAGAAGCAGGATATTGATTACCAGATCATCAGCACCACGGAAAGAATGTTTATACATCATGAAGTATTTGAAATGCTTCCCGGTAACAGTGCCCGCCAGTTATTCCACCTGTTTGAACCCAATCATGAATCTAACAAGCTCAGCTATTCTACCTCTTATGAAATGGGCATTAGGAATACCAGGGAAATATTAAGGTCGCTTTTAGCGGACGTTTTGTTTCAATCACCGCAAAGCCCCTGGGATATTTACCAGCGTTGCCGGAGAATGTCCAGTTCCCAAAGCCTAAGACCGTGGTATGTTCAGGCCGTTTTAATTGATATGGCTGAAAGTAAAGAATATCCCAAGTTTAAACGCATCAAAACGAAGAAATACGGTTACCTGTATGAAAAAGCATTTTAGTTAGCTCAAATATCAACATTATGAAAACAGCAGATTTAAAAAAAGTTGGTGAAGCAATAGCCGGTAAGATTTCAGTTGAAAAGATCTACTGCCTTAGTCATACGGATAATAATACTTTTCACCTGATTATTTTAATACCCGCCAGTTGCGGGACTAAGTTTACTGAACTTGAACCATTTGTAAGGATGGCAACTAATTCAAGTAGAGACATCACTTATACTTTTTACCAGACAGGTGAGATCAGGGCTGCCTTAAAAAAAGGCAATCTTCTTTTTCATTTAGCCTGTATAGAACCAAATTTACTTTACGATAAACAAGACAGTCCCGGTTTACCGCAAAGCAAGGCTGAAAATCTGTTGGACTGGAAAAGCGAAGCCAACGCACAATTTAAGGACGGAATAGCTAAAGCAACCGCCTTTCTGGAGGGAGCAAATTTTTATAACGACAAGAACGAGGCGGGTTTAACGGTATTTATGCTTCACCAGTTCATCGAGCTTACCTTTAGGGCGCTGGAATTAGCTCTGCTGGCAAAAGAGAAAAAAACGCACAGTATTACGCTGCATCAGGAACTGGTTACCCCATTGCTCCCGCAGCTTGGCGTATTATTCCCTGCTGACACCTCAGAAGAAAAAGAAATCCTGAAAACCCTTAATAACGCTTACTCTGCTGTACGGTATGAACAAAACCACCAGGTGAATGAAGCTTTTATACCGGCAATATTTGACCGGGCCCATCCTTTGCAAAAGCGGGCAGAAACCATTATCAGCGAATTAAATACCTTACTTGATATAAAAATCAAAGAAGCTGAAACTTTGGAGAAAGAATTACTAATAGGCGATCAGGGCAGTAAAGAGATCCCCACAGACAGCACTTTACCCCCCGGTAATGAACCAATAAAGGCAACCCTGTATGTTTCACCGGAGGAACTGGAAGCAATCAGTACGGAAATTCGTTATTTTTTCCTTAATAATCCTGACCATACGGTTAAGGAAAATCTCTGGTTATTATTCAGAGGTTATACCTATTATACTTCACAAAGTGGGGGTTCAGGCGAACTTGGCGGCATGCTCTTGTTTTACGAACAATTACTTGATGTAGTTGAGCTATTTGCAAAGCTATCGCTGTTCAAATTTCCGCCGGAAACTGGTAATAACTTTGTATAGTATTATTTCATCTTTTCTCTTCACAAAATTCTCATTTTGGCCGGAACCCGTAAAGGGTGTATGAACAGCCCCCGCCCTAAGGCCCGCGCTTCGCTGCCCTTGACGGGACCCGGCCAAAATAAGGCGCGGTGTTTACGAGTTAAGATGAAAAGCACTAAACTGCTTATCACATCAGGTCAGCATATAAATGCGCCTAAATAGTGAAAATAGAATAGGCTGTTCAATAGTTTGTACATTATAAAGTAGTTGTACAGCCTTCTTTTGTTTAATTGTAATATTATAGTGAAATAATTAACATGAAGTACATAATTAGTACATTTACAATGTTGGGTTGTGATAAGCCTTTATTAATTCGCCCCTGTGTTCATTCGAGCGCAGGGGTTCTTTGTATCCGGCATACTAGTAATAGGCTGGTTTATGAAAACTTATAAACAGGACATAATTAACCTTTACTCGATTGGCCGGCCGACATCCTTGCGCGGGAATAGGGGTTACCAGGCAGCAAAGTAAAAGGCCTCCTATATCGAGCCGATTCCATCAGGTTTCTACTTTACAAGCTGCCCGTTGTTTTATACAGATGCAAAGCTGGGTTTAGTGAGGCCAAGTTGCGCAGGCCGACCAATTCCTTACCGCCTGCTGGCGGTAGGGCAAGTAGGTTTTGGGTGCCACAAAAACACAACTTGCAACTTAAAAAACAAATGCATTAACAGATATACACATAGTCGTATATACAGCTATACCGATGGCTCTTAAAGCAAACAAGCCCGGCTGGTGTGGCCGGGCTTGATTTATTATGTCGTATTATAAGGACTTTTTTGATGCTTTCTTTTTAGTATATAATTCTAATTTCGAAATAATTTCATCATCAAAACGCTTCTCTATTCTTTCTTTGTCTTTTGACTTTAAATCGTCCGCAGCAAGCCACCATTTTCCAGTTATATTTTTTTCATTAAAGACTGCCCGTATGCCAATGGCTATTTTAGAGGTATCTGCTAATGCAACAGAATCACCTATAAACGTTATATAATACATTTCCTCGGGATCAGATTTAAAGTAAAAAATTCTGCTCTCAAGAAAGTCATATCCCGCTTTAGACCAATCATTATACTTATTCCATTTGGCGGGGATTTTATATTCTGGATGATTTGAATATAAGCTATCTATTGCTATTTCAAGTTTCTTCTTAGATGTAGGAAAGTATATTCCATCACCTATTGCTCCCAACGTACCGCAGCCCGCAATCAAACCACAAGCTAAAAATTGTGTGATGGCTATAAGCCATCTGGCTCTTTTTTGAAAAATCATAATCTAATTTTAAACTTTTTTAATGACCAGGTATAAATGCTGGCGTAACATTTTCGTATCCTATTGGAGTTTGTGCAGGTGAACTTTGAAAATATTGATTAATGGCATTATATATTTGTTTGGGAATTATGGAAATTCCGATACCTTCTCCTACAGCTAAACCCTCCATTCGCTCTGTGAAGGTAGCCCCATTGTTTGGGTTAGAAAATAGGCCATATTCATATTTTACCAACTGTTCGTCATAAGGAAGGGCACTTATATTAAAAAACACACCACTTGCGCCAGTTATTCCCAATTTATCATATCCTTTATCATGTCTAAGCGCCCCTAAATCAGCTCGGTTAATAGGAGCAGCTTGATAATTCCAATGTCCATTATACGAAACAGGATTCCAAGGACCTATGTAGTTAGAATAAAAAATATTATGACCAAGCGATGAAGGATTGACGGATGTCGGATCACCCCCCTGATTAGCACTTAAATGAAATTTATCAGCTTCAACAATAGTCTGGTTAGTAGTTGCATCAGTGTGATTATTTTCCACCCAAATGTAACTACCATTCGAATCTTGTTGGACTGGGTCCAAAGCCATCTCTTGGTAAATTCTAATTTGCTGGAGATCCTGACTCATACTGCTCCGCCAAGAAACCTGAGCAGGCTGATAACCTTGGGTTGATTGTTGAGCGGTGGTTATAAAAAAATTATGAGGATCAAAAACCGGCGGTGTTGGATCAAACGGATCAATAGTGCTTGTTCCATTCGGTAGTGAGGCCGAATTGGGGTCACCATCAGCGCCCATGGGGTCGTTAATTGTAACCGGATCATTAAATGCAAAATTATAAGGTGTTATCGCCGCATATTTGTCGACCATCGGATCTATTGCATTAAACTTTCCTAACACATCGTCATATTCACGGCACGGTGTACTATAGCCATTTTCAAATCCAAAATCATCTTGCAATTCTGAACCACCATTAAATAATTGCCTGTTTTCCGTAGTAGGTAAGCCAGTGCGAACAACAATTCCCTGCATTGTCATTCCAAATGGGTAATATTCGTTATCCTGAGTAATTTTCGCGACTCCCGAGCCATTATCCTGAAAGCTCAATCTTACATTATTTAAGTGATCTTTGATAAAATATTCGTAGATAAATGAGCCATAACTGAGGACACGCCCTTCCGATGTGTTGAAAGATACAAGAGCATTATTTAAATATTGAAAGCCATCCATATAATCATAGGTATTAACTGCTGACCCCGATGAGTTGTAGACGATTCTTCTGATTCTAATGCCGCTGGCGTCATAATCATATTCAATAGATCCAGTCCCCGGAATAGTTACTTTACTCACCAAATTTATATCATTGTAAGTAATTGTTTCATTTTTGTTTGCATCAAACAGTAGTGATCCGTTTCCATCAAATTGGTATTCATTTGCCGTGCTTGACCTATCGTTAAAACCCATTGTATTTCCTGTAATGTCAGCGACACTAGCTAACTGATTGCTTGCATTGCTATTTTGATAAACATACTGCAAATTATCGATAGTTGTGGCTGATGTGGCTCCGTTTGCCCAGGAATTTCTTTGAAGAAATTGTATATTCCCATTGTAGTCATAGGAATTCACGGCTTCATTATAACCAGCTGTTTCCAGATTCCAACTTGATGAAGCCGTATTATATGCAGCATAGTTAGCATTTAAAAATCTATCGTCATTATCGTAGGTATAATTGTAAGAACGTTGCCTTACGGGATTGGCCGACACTGAAAACTGGTCATTAACCTGCCATTTGATAACTGAAATTTGTCCGTTATATCTCGGTGTATTGCTAAGCCCGGTCGCATCTGATTGGTCATACAAAATTGTTTCTCCCCAAATGTCATCGGTAGAAGAATTTGTTATTCCATTGTCGAAAGTTAGCGTACTGTTATTGATACTGGTGATCCAACCTCTTATATTATAACGATAATCTACTGTCTGAAGAAAGTTCCCTGCATTTGCACCTGAGTTGATTTTACCAAGTTTTTTATCTTTAAGCTGTCCGATCTCGTTGTAATCATAACTGGCAATCACCTCATCTGCTGACCCGTTGATATTTACGGCTACTTGGGTGGCCCTATCCATGAGGTCGTAAGTATATTTATTAATCACTGTTGTTGGCGTGCCCTGGTTTTTGACGTTTTGCGTTTGTAATACATGCCCTGCGTAAATATCAATTTGATAGTTTGTAATATCAACCGAACTTTGGTTAATTAAATTGTTTGTTTGTTTTTGTATGGCATTACCAAATTGATCATAAAAAGTTGCAGTATTGATCCAATTAGTCGAGTTGCCGCTTGCTGTGATTACTCGCGCTTTTGTACCGGTCAAAAACCCATAAGTATTTTGGAAACTTGTAACCGCATATCCTGAAATATTTGGATTGACATAATTAAAAGGCGGTGAACCTGTATTATTAAAATCATAGTCATCATAATAATTAACTGTAAAGACATCGGCATCCGCTATAACTGGAAATGACTGCTGAGAGTACCCGTATGTTGTACCACTCGCTCTTTTGTCAAAAGAAAATGTTGTTGAATTATTATAAATTAATCCGTCCAGATAGCTTTGAAGAATTTGTTGATTGGTTGACCCAGTCCCTGATGGAAGTGCCGAATATGTATATAGCCCTGTAATAATTACTCTATTGTTAACGTCGTATTTAATGGCATGCCATTTGTCAGCGCTACCATAAGCATTCCGCAGACGACCATCCTGCATTAATACCAAGCGATTATAGCTGTCATAAACATAATAAATTGGCAGTGCCCCTGGGGCTTGTTTTGCAACAAGTCTTCCTTTTGAATCATAGGTGTAAGAATTAGCCCAGCTACTAATAAATCCAGTATTAAATGCAGGAGGAGATGTTCCGTATATTCGCCGTACACCTTCCGGGGAAACCTGGTATATCAAATTTCCGATGTCATCATAAATAAAAATCGTTTCCAGCCATGTGTTTGTACCGGCTTGCACCTTCTTTTCAACCAGTTGTCCTTGTTGATTTGTGAATTCCAATAACTGATTGCCATTTTCATCTATAACGCTATTAACAGACAGTTGACTAACAGCATAATAGGCTGCTGTCGGACCGGAACTGTTCCAAATCATAATATTGTCCGAAGACTGATTTAAACGAAATTGTGTTTTGATGCTGTGGTTGCCTACCTGCCAGGTCGCTCCTTCAGGGCCAGTTTCCTGAACCCTTTCCAAAGGAGAACTGTCATAGGCTGTGCTTATATATGGCGCGTTATCAACAGCAATCTGTTGATTGGTTTGTTGGTAAAAGCTTACCTGCGCAGCAATTGCATTTGTTTGCAAAGAACCGTTATTTGTTGAGGAAACGTACGGCAAATATTGTAACGGTTGCCTACCATATTGATCATAACTGATAACTTGTATGATATCTTTTTTTAACGGACTGGCTTGTTCCTTTACTTGTTGCACAGTTCTTCCTAATCCATCAAAATAAGATACTGTAGTCTGCGCATTTACTCCTGCCACTATTTGCGTTTGCGATGTTATTCCAGATAATTTTATAACATCCTCGCGGACTGTATTATTTGAGATCAACGCAGGGTTATCGGTACTGGCAACCACGGCAATATTTATTGTAGTTGTAATGAATCCAATAGGACTATAAGCTGTAACCGTGTAATTCGTAGGGGTAGAAACTGCCGTTGGTGTCCCAGTGATATTTCCGTTTGTATGATTAAAAGATAATCCGGCCGGTAGCGAAGGCGTGATAGTAAAAGGTTGGCTTGCGACTTTTCTAACTAGATTATTACCGTCATCACCTACATATACATAACCAGAAGCGTCTACAGCTACCGCAAAAGGCAGGTTAAAGGAAGACGACGACCCTAAGCTATTAGTGGAACCCGATGATCCCGTTCCGGAAAGCGTGGTTACGACGCCTGCTGCGGTAATCTCCCTTATTTTGTAGTTCCCTTCGTCCGCAACAAAAACATTTCCGGAACCGTCTACAGTAACCGTTGTGGGTGCGCTAAAACTTGCCGCGGTTCCTGTTCCATTGGCTGATCCTGCAGTAGTATTACCTGCGAGCGTTGTTACTACACCAGCAGGTGTGATTTTTCTAACCATGTTGTTTAGCCGGTCTGCTACATAAATATTACCTGAGGCATCCGCTGCAACACTAAAAGGGTGATTAAATGTAGCGCCAGTTCCGGTGCCATTTGCAGAACCTGCAGTACCATTACCAGCAAAAGTACTGACTACGCCCGTTGACGTAATTTTCCTTATTTCATTATTATTGTAGTCGGCCACATACACATTCCCTGAACCATCTACAGCAACTCCGCAAGGTAAATTAAAAGATGCAGCGGTGCCAGTTCCATTTGCTGAACCCGCTGTTCCGCTTCCGGCTAGAGTTGTAACAATACCCCCTGATGTAATTTTCCGGATAGCATTGTTATTTTCATCTGCAACATATACGTTTCCGGATGCATCAACTACCAAACCCGTAGGATGATAAAAACTAGCAGCAGTCCCTGTACCATTGTTAAAACCGGAAGAGCCACTTACACCTGCGAATGTTGTCACGACGCCTACAGACGATATTTTTCTGATTAACTGGTTTCCTGCATCCGAAATATAGATATTCCCACTCGCATCAACGGCTGTTCCCAACGGCTGATTGAAACTTGCAGCTGTACCAGTACCGTTTGATGAACCGACTTCTCCGCTTCCCGCTAAGGTTGTCGTTTCTCCATTTGTCGCGGCAGAAGGGCTGCCAGAATAATTAAGAGTCAATGTAATCATTGGTACTCCAACTGTATAAGATTGCGCACCAGCAGGGTAACCTATAGATGGACTTTGAGCGCTGGCATTGAACCCAAATTGCAACACAGAAACAATTGCAAATTTAGTCAGCCTTTTAATTAAATTTTTCTTCATGAATATATCATTAAAAATTTTAAGTCCGTTTTTAAATCCCTTAATTCTAAAAAACCATCGGCTAACTTGGATAATGTGATTTAATTATGCGTACAAGTTGGCGCAACAAACCCGATATGATAAGTTTGTGTGGCTGCCTGTGCAGCACAACTTGGTACCATTGTACATCTTAAAGTATACGATTGACTAACATTCACAGTTCCTGACGGGCTTAAGGCCAAAGTAACCGTCACAGAATTTGAATTTCCCGGAAGTGATATCCATGTACTTGGCGCAGTATCATAGGCCATAGACCAGGAATAGGTACTAACTGCGCCATTAGAACAGTCTTGAGTAGGGATGGCCGTAAAGGTGTTCGTGCCAAGAGAACCCCCTGTACAAATACCGGTCGGTGTACTGCCCCAATATTCAGCTTGATTTGCACACACATTGTAAAGTACAATCCCGCAAGCATATAAATTAAATTCAAGTTGAGGACTTAAAATATTAATTGTTCTTGAATAACTTGCTGTTCCGTAAATTGGACTGGTCAACTGGCAAGTCACCTGCATTGCACCCGCCGTCGTGTAAGTGTGAGAGGGGTTGCTGCCTCCATTGCTCAAACTTGTTCCGTCGCCAAATGTCCAGTTATAGGTTATTCCTGTTGGGGTACAGGGCGCGGGCGGACTGCCGATTGAAACTGAAGTGTTTACTGGAGCGCTGGACGGCAATATGAAATAGGGACTCAACACATAATTGATGTTATAGTTGTAGGTAATCTGCTTAAGAATATTCTGATACTGATCTTTTATCAGTGTCAATCGCCCCATATAATCATAATAAAAAAAAGTTGTATTGCCCAAAGGATCGGTGTCCGCAATCTTTAATAGGCTTTGATAAGAACTTAAAGAAACTTTAGCCAAAGCAGGACAAAATAAAATATCATCTACAACAACGGCAACATTTGTTTGAGCTACGATATTAAACGATGAGTTTAGATTGGATACTGGAATCAGCGCTCTGCAATAAGTCCACACATCCGATGTATTAGAATAAATGATGTTTTGAGTGTCGGTGTTTCCGTTGGCATCAGTCAGGGTAATTGTCATTTTTCCGGCTGCCGAAGCCATTACCCAACAGGAAAAGGCATAAAAATTTCCCACTCCCTTTTGGACTCCATTTTTTAAAAAGCTAAACCCGGAAACAACTGACATAGCATTTCCAACTCTTCCGGGAATAATTGTATAATCTGATCTTCCGTTGAGGGTGTGATCAAAACTGTAGGGTGTAGGGCCGACAAGATTGCCTGGATATTCATCATCAAAATTTGAATACACCGTTTGGTTAGCCATTGCATTTGTGATGTTGGCAACGGGCAAGGCCCCCGTTAAGTCGTAAAGCTTACTTTTTAAATTATGATGACCGTCATTTTCTGAATATAGATTACTAACAGTATTGTAATCTAAATAACTGTTAGTCAAACGATACCTACTATCGCCTGAAAATTGGAAACTTCCGTTAACAGAAGCAGGCGTAAAATTTGTAACTGCTGTATTTGTTTGGAAATTAAAAACTTTGTATGGTAATACCAAACTGGAGTTCGATGAACTAAAACATTTATAGATATTTAATATTGACCCGATCACAACTTCACTTTGCTCTGGTTTGATAATAGAACTTGTTTTTTCAATGACAGAACTATTCATAAAATTATTTTGCAGTGTTTGAATCGCTACGGTTGCAGAATCGGCCCCCCCGCTCAACGAAGCGGAAAAGTCTTGAGGATATTTAAACCTGGTAATATAATTGGTGAAATTTGTACCGTCATTACTTACCAGAGTCGTTTGGCTGCTCAACAAAGTATGATTTGCGGCAGCGTATGTAGAACCAGTTTGTATCATTGAAGAAGCGGTGAGATTGGTTGGATCATAAGTTATTTCGGTGA
>Ga0302315_10004357_pt1 | contig 12416 bp, 16 predicted proteins | sample III_Palsa_N3_1_FD_200532 | JGI IMG/M metagenome (GOLD analysis project Ga0302315, IMG submission 200532) | Peat permafrost microbial communities from Stordalen Mire near Abisko, Sweden - III_Palsa_N3_1 | ecosystem: Environmental > Terrestrial > Soil > Palsa > Peat permafrost | place: Sweden... | reverse complement strand
CGACGGTCGTCCGATCGCGCTGAGCGACATTCGCGTGCCGATGTTTGTAGTGGCAACTGAAAATGACCACGTCGCTCCGTGGCATTCCGTGTATAAGATCAAACTGGCGACCACTACTGATATCGCATTCGTGCTTACCAGCGGCGGCCACAATGCGGGCATTGTCAGTGAGCCGGGGCACCCTCGGCACCATTTCCGTTATGCCAATGCCGATCGTCAAGAAAGATACGTCGATCCAGAATCCTGGTTGACGACGACATCGACACAGGAAGGCTCGTGGTGGCCGGCCTGGACGGACTGGTTGGGTAGCCATGCCAGCGGCCAGGTTTCCCCGCCTTCGATGGGTGCGAAAAACAAAGGTTACCCGCCGCTTGAAGCAGCGCCTGGGGCTTACGTTTTGGAACGCTAACGCGACCGATTCCGGTCCGTCCTTCAATCCCGGCAGCGAGAATCAGCAATGGCTGGCGCAATAGCGTTTGGCTCCGACCAGGATTTAGCGGGCCAATTCCCCTTGCAAAAATGCCGGCGAACTTGCCGCGATGCAACGGACGGAAAAAACATCAATGAGTTATCAACCCTATTGCGCCGAAATTTCCATCGTTTGCGGCAAAACTCGATTGACGAGGAGCTATTCGATATCATCGCCGGGTTCAATGCGCTGGTACGCTAGACGTGTTGATATCTTTATGATGCAGGGCTGATCAACGCATTTCGCGTGCTGCCGATTAAATCTGATTGCGGCGAAAATCAAAACGCCTTCCATTCATTCGGCACCTCGTCCCTGCTTATCTTAGCGTTGCACTCAGTGTTATTTCAGGGACACTGGCGAGCGCCTTTGACAACGGGCAGTCACGCTTTGCCGCAGCTGCAATCTCTTGAAATTTTGCATCGTCGATTCCAGGTATCGTGGCCTGCATCGTCAACGCAATACGATCAATTGCAAACCCTTCACCCTGTTTGCTTAAACGCACACTGGCCTTGGTGTCGATATTCGTCGTTGCGATACCAGCTCTTTCGCAAGCAAAAGCGAACGCCATGGTGAAACACGCTGCATGTGCTGCAGCAAGAATTTCTTCAGGGTTGGTGCCGCGACGGTCGTCCTCGAAGCGGCTCGAAAACCCGTAGGGGTATTCTTTCAAGGCGCCGGTCTCCATGCTGATTTTCCCCTTACCGGTCTTTCCCGAGCCTTCCCATTGCACGCTTGCAGTTTTTTCAGTCATGATATTGCTCCGCTATAAGTTTGTGATGAAGAAAAAAGCAATGAATCTTGCGCCTCTGACGCAAGATTCATTATGCTACCGCACTACGGTTTTTGATAGATTACTTCCCGTATTGCGATTTCGCAGAAGCAATACATGCATCTTTTCCTGGCCCGGCTAGCGCATCGCATTTTTCCAGCGCTACTTTGTAGTCCGCAGCCAACTTGTCATCATTTGCATCGGCGCGAGCGTCGACAACTTTTTTGTCCGCAGTAGCGTCGGCCTTGGCAGCGACCATGGTGGCCTTGGCTTGCTTCAAGCACACATCTTGCGCATTACCGTTTTGGCTCGCGCATTTTGCCTTGTCGACATTGTAGTTGGCATCCGCAATGTCCTTGCGCGCACTGGTACGGGCGCTGACGGTACCCTTGTATTGCGCTGTGGCCATCGATTCGGCTTGAATGCGCGCCGCTTTTGCCTGGGCGATACAGATATCTTTTGGATTGCCCGTTATTCCGTCACACTGCGCGCTTGCCATTTTATAATCGGCCGCTGCCTTGTCGTTGGCGGCGGCATAGTTTGCTTTCGCTTCTGCTGTTGCCGCCATGGCTGGCAAAGACAACCCAATTGCGGCGCCGGTCAATATCAGTAAAAATGTGTTTTTCATTTTATTTCCTTAATTTTTCGATGAGTGATTTAAAAAAAAAGATTCGTATTGTTAAAGTTGCGTGATGAGCAATCCGAATCCCATGTAAGCCTTTTTACGCAAGAAAGAACATCTCTTCGGTTCGGCACCACACATTGAAGGAAAATCAATCTCGACGCAGGTGGCAAAGACCTACAGAAAAATATACCCGCCTACCCAATACCATCTTTCCACCTGACATCAACTTGTACCTGGCGCACAGTCGGTAACTCCACACGCATTTTTTCTTGAGTTATGTTCGGCCGCGCACGATGTCAGTTGATGGCGACGCGTATTCTGATAGCGGTTCGCATATGAATCTTTCAGTGACGACGAACATTTACCAGGAGAATTTCATGAATAAGCCAATCGAAAATCAACATAAAAATACAGAAAAAACTTTCCCTCCATCACAGGAAGTGGAGAAACTGAAGCATAAGCAAGAACAAAATGAAGTAGCCGGCCGACACAAAAATGACGGCCAAAAGGACCACAAGGGTGCGCGTTAGAAATCAAATGCACGAAATATATTTTCTGAACCGATCCGCTTTGGCAGCGCGCTTTTGTAGCGCGCTTTTGTAGCGTTATATGCTGCGATAAAAAACGGCAAGCTTCAGAGGAAAATTTTCTTCACCAATCGTCAAAGCGATGAAAAAAAATTTTAATTATGTGTGCTTCCGAACCGTAGAATTTTTGTTTTTTCCTTAACCTGACTACCGGAAATGAGCAAACGGGTACCTCCGAAAATTGTTCCAGAAGTTGCCCCAAACATGGCTGTATTCCACGTTCCATTCATTAATTAACCGGAGAGCACAAATGAGTCAATTGCATGTATTTTCAAATTCACCAGTAAAAGCTTCAAGCGTAATCGGCACTAGCGTGGTCGATCCCCAGAACGAAAGCCTGGGCGATATCAAGGAAATTGTTATTGACCCAAGCTCTGGCCGCGTCGCATATGCCGTCGTGTCGTTTGGCGGTTTTCTCGGCTTGGGAGAGAAGTTGTTTGCCATTCCATTCGGCGCTTTCAAGTACAACGTCACGACCAACAAATATGTTCTCAATGTACCCAAGGAGCACCTGAAGGAAGCGCCTGGTTTCGACTCGAATCATTGGCCTGCAATGTCTGACGAGCAGTGGAACCGCGATGTGCATGCGTATTATGAGTATGCGCCATTTTGGATGTAATCCCTTCGCAATATCACTCGACATCACATTATTGGAGAAACAAAAATGAACAAGGATCAAGTCAAAGGCGTTAGCAAAGATATCGCTGGGAAAGTTCAGGAAAATGCAGGGAAAATGATCGGAAGCGATACCCAGCAGGTGAAAGGCCTGGAAAAACAGATCGAAGGCAGGGCCGATAAGGCCGTTGGCGACCTGAAGGAAACAATCAAGAATTCGGGCAAGAAGCATTAAAAGCGCCTGATCAGAAAGCGTCCCTTGCAAAATGGACGCTTCCGGAATTTTGCGTGAAAAGTTAGCATCGTCTAGCTCGTGGCATTTCACGAGACATTTTGCACGCAGTTTTTGCGAATTTACGTGGTCGAAATGAAACTTGTGAAGAAGGAAATTTAATTACAGCAACAGAAAATAGCTTGCACCATTCAAGTTTGATGGAATTTTGTCGTTATTAGAATATGGCAACTAATATCCTCCCACTTGGAATCAAAAATCGGACGAAAACCGAACTTCCGGCGTTGATTGCATTGGAAGCCATTGGGCAAGTTTGGTTTTCCGAAAGTCATCGATTTGATTTAATGTCAATAGCGCTGGTATCACAACTTTTAACGATGCCAGGAAGTGAGATCCACCTCGCTTCGTCGGCATTGATTTCAATGTTGGAGTCACATGCGCTCGATGCTGAAAAGCTACGACCTCCCACCATCCTGATCAACACTTGGCTTCAAAAGCAGCCCAATTGTCGCGTTCAAGCTGCAATTACCAAGCTGCTTAATGGAGCTAAGGCAGCGCCAAATCATTTACCGAAGAAAAAATTCGGGTAAAAGCCCTGGGCGGATTCCGCTCCATTTCAGAAAATTACAAGGTAAGCGCAGTCGCGCCGTCAATATTTTCCTGATTGCGTACGTTGGCGAACGGTACTGAACCATGCATCGGAATATCCTTGCATCTGTGAGGTAAAGTCCGCCACCAAGACGAAGCCGAGTGCGCACTCAATAGAGCGTTCGCTTCTTCGGAAATCAATACAGGACGGCGATCAATACAATTCGATTTGACCTGCCGGAGTCAAAATAAATTAATGACACGAGGTTATCATGACACAGGTAAATTCCCCATCAAAATACGCGATACGTCAATATTTGGAACGTCGGTCGCATTCGATGACGCCGCCTCCATCGCCAGAGGAAATTCGCCGGCAATTAGGTTGGCAGTTGGTGCGATTCAGTGCACCGCTATGATTAGCGCGATTGAATTATGCGGAACCATCCAATTTGTAAGCAGAAAATGCATGGCGCCACAAAAATCTCCATGGCGATGATCGCCGTTCCGGTCGCCGCTGCTGCATTCGGGCCGATTGTTTTGCCTAATTTCGGCAGGAACCCGGACAAACCTTGGCTAAATGAACAGGCGATTTTCTGTCTTCGATCTCAATATGCCATTTCACATTCAATCTAAACTGACTACACGTCCATTGAAGGTCAGCAGCGGCGTGCGAAGATTCGTGTCGTACGAGGAAGCCAAAGTATGGGCGAAGAAGAGCGGCATCCAATCCTGGAAGCAATGGTGCGAAGCAAAGCGTCCTTTGAATATGCCCTCCTGCCCATGGCGCACCTACGCGCTCTCCGGAGACTGGATCGACTGGGGAACGTTCCTGGGGACCGGCATCGTTGCGCGACAAAAGCGAAAATTTCTGTCTTACCTAGGGGCCGCGGAATGGGGGAAATTGCACGGAATCAAAACAAAGCTTGAATGGTCGTCGGCAAAAAAGCCGGCCAATATTCCCTACAAACCAGATGAAATATACACGCGCTCCGGTGATTGGAATGGCTGGCACGTATTTTTGCATAGCGTTAAATCTCCTGCCTAAGCGGACGGCCGTCTCGCTCAACAACGGCAAGGAAATTTCACAGCAGCCTCTTTTAAAAAAAGCTCGCCAACTTTCCAGTGGCGAGCCAATCTACATTAAGCGCATAGTTCCTGGAGGTCATCGGCTGCAAGCAATGCACCAAATGATTCAGCTGAAATCGGCTTGCTGAAATAATATCCTTGCCCTTCTTCACATTGGCGCTCTTTCAAGAAATTTAATTGGGCTAGGCTCTCCACACCCTCGGCGATGACCTTTAGCTTAAGGTTATTTCCCATGCCGATGACGGCGCTAACAATAATTCCATTGTCTGTTGACGAACCAATGCCGTCTACAAACGATTGGTCTATCTTGAGGACATCGAGCGGGAATAGATTCAAATAGCTCAAACTCGAATAACCCGTGCCAAAGTCGTCTACCGCCAATTGCACGCCTAAGTGCTTCAGTTTGTGAAGTATTACAGCGCTCGATTCGGCATTGTCCATCAAGACGCTTTCGGTAATTTCCAGTTGCAAGCAATGTGCGTCCAGTCCGGTCTCGGTCAAAATTGCGTGAAGACCGTCAAAGAAATCGATTTGTCGAAATTCCAATGCTGAAATGTTGACAGCAACGGATACGGGAGAAAGACCTGTGTCCACCCACTTTTTCGCTTCAGTGCAAGCTTCCCTCAACACCCAGCGACCAATGGGAATGATCAAGCCAGTCTCTTCCGCAATTCGCATGAACCGTTCGGGAAAGATCATCTCTCCGGTAGGAGGTATCCAACGCAACAATGCCTCGGCGCCAGCAATCTTTCCGCTAATTAAATTTATCTTCGGTTGATAATGGAGTGAAAATTCCTGCCTTTCCAGCGCGCGACGCAAATTCGCCTCGACCAAATGACGCTCGACCGCACGCGTATTCATTTCGCTGCGAAAGAACTGATAGTTGTTTCGGCCCCTATTCTTTGCGTAATACATCGCGGTATCGGCATTTTTGAGAAGTGTTTCGGCATCCAGTCCGTCCGACGGAAATATACTGATGCCGATGCTTGCCGTAATATGGAGATCACCTACCCCGATTTTGTGCGCGACGGCAATGGCATTGCGCACTTTTTCCGCAATGAAGGCGGCGTCTTCGTCCAAATTTCCGCCTACCAGCAGCATGACGAATTCATCGCCTCCCTGCCGGCTAACGGTATCAGAGCCACGTACGCATTCACTCAAACGCTGAGCGACCGATTGCAGCAACTTATCGCCGGTCGCATGTCCCAGGGAATCATTGATATGTTTAAAATTATCCAGATCGAGAAAAAGCAGCGCAAGCTGGCCCTGGTTTCGCTTTGCCAAGACGATGGCCTGGGAAATCCTGTCATTGAGCAAAATGCGGTTTGGCAAATTTGTTAGGAAATCATGTTGCGCTTGATGTTCCAATTTTTCACTAATCGCTTGCGTCTTGCTGACGTCGTGGAAAACAATCGCTGCACCAGTGAGTTGTCCATCCCAATCATGGATGGGAGAGGCAGTATCTTCGATTGCTACTTCGCTTCCATCTTTTCGAATCAGTATCGTATTAGGCGGCAGGTCAACTGGCATATTTTTCTGAAGCACCAGCTCAACGGTATTGCGCTCCGGGTTGCGAGTGACACCGTTAATGATCTTGAACACATCCCCAATTGGGTGGTCGTATGCCTCGTCGCGAGACCAGCCCGTCAGCCTCTCCGCTGAACGATTCAGGTAATCTATATTACCCGAACTGTCGGTACAAATCACCGCATCGCTAATTGAATTAAGCGTAATTTCCGCCCTCGATTTTTCCTTATAGAGCGCTTCCTCCACGGTCTTGCGCTGAATGACGCTGCGTAGCGATTGAGGAATCAGGCTGCTCGCGAAGAACCCCTTGGACAAGTATCCCTGGGCGCCAAGCTGCACCGCCTCAATTGCCAATGGTTCCTCTTCGCGCGCACTCAGTATTAGAATAGGCGTGTGTGGTGCGAGAGCAAATAATTGATTGAAGATGTCGATGCCGCTGCTATCGGCGAGAGAAAAATCTGCGAGAATAACATCGATACCCCCGGCACGAATCCGCTCCAAGCCCGCATCGAGCCGTGATGCACATTCCGTGGCGAACGGCCCGTCTCGCGTATTGCGAAGTACGTTTTCGAGTATGTTGGCATCAATCGAGCTGTAAGTAAGGATAAGAATGCGATGTTCCATAATTTTTTGATCTCAAATGTACTTTGAAGGCCTGGTACTATTCTCCGCCCTACGAATATATTGAGCGCGGCTGTTTATCACCGCACCTTACCGCATTGCCCAGGAATTCTGGCTAGCATCGATTTTCCGATTTGAACAAAATCGAGGAATTATTTTCAGCAATGGCGCGATTAGCAGCCCGACTATGTGCCTACCAAGATGGATCGTATGTGCGTCAACGAACAAAATCGGTCGATTTTCGACCGAAATCACGCGATTTCACGGTTGTGTCGAAATTGGCCCGGCTGAGCGAGCCATCAATTCAATTCGTTGATTGCGGGCTGGAGAACCACGCGACGCACAGTAAATTCGTAACGAACACTTTCCAAGTGCCGTGCGAGGAGCATCAATTGCATCTTGTCAATGCGCTCTTGAATGCATAGGTTGTCATATAGACATGTATGTTACAGATTAAAAATGAACGAGCGACGGTGAATCCGATCTAATCAATACTTGCACTGTTTTCATGAGGATTCTATGAACCAGGATGACGTCATGGCGTTATTTATTGAAGAGTCTGAACGTCCCAGCAGGCCACTCGGCAGGCAAAACGACCCAATTTTATTGCTCGCCAAAGTGGCGGCAGATTCGAGCGAGAATCTTTCAACCGAAAGCTTTAACGCGCTGGTTCATATAGGAGGTGCAATTTACAAGACGTGGACTGCGCAAGCCAGAGCTCGTTCAGAATTGGCCTCAACGATGAAGGAATCAATTGAATCTGTGGACCCCAATTTAGAACCTGCCGAAGAACGACGTTGCGATCACAGCAATTGAATTCATTGAGTGTCATCCAATAAGACATGAACTATTGATGATGCGGCATATTGACTCGCCTCCGCACGTCTTTTCTTTATGCTGAATTTATTCTGCCATCGAAATCCGGCATGGCAATCAGAGTTTCCCATTGGCTTATTTCCGCTACACCCTTCAGTGACCTCAAACTCCGTACGTTTGCGAACAGATGCTTGCGGTTGGCCGGTACACAATCCATCATTCAAGCTCCAATGGTTTTGAAGCTCAAATCATTTGGCCATATGTCCGAAAACCGTGAAAGAAAATCATGAAAATCGCACCAAACTTTGAAGTAAAAAGTTTTGAAAAACTGGAAGCCGGTGATTTATTTATTTACGACTTTGAGGGCGGCGCAAGCGCCGGGCTCAAAGTAAGCGATCCACATCACGATGGGCATGTTGGCGCCCTGCTACTTGGACCAAATTTCCCCAATGGCCAGGTGGGTCCACATCTTTCAGTCGCTCCAGAGAAGGCCGTTGTTTGCTTTGGAAAGGACTTTACCATTCAGCTTCCAATCGCACCTGCATTTTGGGCGATCAACGAAACCGCTCCAAGTGACGGGTGGATGGTGATTGACGACATGAAATGCATTTACTTTCGTGTCCCTTACGGCGAGCAGGGAGATTGCTTTGTCGACGCAAATACGGGGAAAATTACCACAGGCCCTTCTTCCGATGTCTGCGCTTATCCGAAATCGTGGAAAATCGCGATTGCCATAGACGGCGGCGAGGCACACGTGCTGGTGCAGCATAGTTAAATTTATCGGTTGCTGTAATTTTCTTATGGGCAGGAATTCGTGTTCATGCAGGATGGAAAAAAATCTTCCGCGGCTCCCGCAAGCGCGGGAGCCCAACCCACAGGAACGGCGGAGCGTGAAGTGCCACTTCCTGCGTTGCCTTTACTCTCTTCCTGTTTCGCTTCGCGTTGACGTTCCACCTAATTTTATCCGTTTGGTCAGTTTCTTACTTGAATTGACACGCACTGTGTTAGCACGTGCATTGCGTTAGTTGGCGAACAGACCGGAGGGCAGCCATCCAATACAGTTCCACTCTATTCACCATCAGATTTCAGAAAGATGTCTTGATCGTCTGAATGGCCAAGTAACGCTGACATGGAAGGAATAAGCATGGAATTCTCCCAAAGCGAAGGAAACCTTTTCAGGCGATACGGTGGGTTTAGTATTGTCATATTATTGCATGTGCTGGTCGCATACATAGTGCTGACGGATCTTTCTCGCAAGGTAATCAACGTGATCAAGGAGCCCACCGCCGCCGAAGTCGTTGTTGATATTTCACCTCCTCCACCGCCGGAAAAACCAATGCCGGCACCGCCCAAGGCGGCTCCTCCTGTGGCCCCGTTTGTTCCTCCGCCGGAGGTCGAAATTCAACAACCGCAGACTGTCATTGCGGACGTGTCCTCCGTCCAACAACCGGTTCAACCCACCGAACCCACTTCGCCCGCCGCCACATCAGCGGATCAAGGGCAGGCGCCACCGATTCCGGGATTCGCCGATTTAAACGGCTGCAAACCAGAATATCCTCGCGCGTCCCTGCTGGCTGAAGAGGCTGGAACGGTGCGGGTGCAATTCGATGTCGGCGCAGATGCACGTTTGCTCGGAGCGAAGATCGTTCGATCGAGCGGTTTTAAAAACCTGGATAAAGCCGCCGTGAATGCGCTTAGTCGTTGCAAGTTCAGAGCGGCCTTCCAGAACGGTGTCGCTGTACAGTCTTCGTTCGTATCGGAATATGTTTGGACGCTGAAATAGCGATGGACCCCGGCGTGGAACGGCCCAATGCATCATCCAATCCGTGGCGAGTGCGCGTAATAGAGGTTAATGTCTAGCTTACTGGGACTTCCCGCCAAGAAGTTCCACCTCGTCGCTAAGAATATGCGCGGATTCAATTAGCAACACATCTTTCGCGTCCTTTTGCTTCTTTTCTTCCGCCAGCTCGTCAAGGAACATTCGTTCATCGACTTGCAAGTCGCTTTCCTGCTGTCCTGGCATTTTGGAAGCCGCGATTTTTTCTTTTTCGGCCGTGTCTGCGCTCTTGCTTTGCTCGAGGGCGTCGCCTTCAAATGAATCGAGTTTAGCTTTCTGCATATCACGCTCTTTGCGGCGAATACTCTCGTTCAGCGAAATTACATGTCCATCACCCTGCAATTTGCGTTTGCTAATTTCTTCAAGAAGAGACTGAAAATCCGGGGTTTTTGCGATACGCGCCGCATGGCGACTCTGAAGCATTGGCAACAATGCGGTCAAATTTCCTTGCGGTGCATATTCTGCCGGCTTGATTTTCGTCCATGGCAACGCGTTGTCGAAATTCGATTCCCTGAATTCCACAGATTCAAGCGCAGAAGGAAAGTCGATATCCGGGGTCACCCCATGCAACTGGGTGGAACTCCCATTGACACGAAAGAACTGGGCAATCGTCATCTTCAGTTCGCCAAATTCCGGTTTCTCGTTGTGTGCCAGCTGGTCCAGATTGACAATGGTTTGCACCGTTCCCTTGCCAAAGCTTGTTTCACCAAGAACGATGCCCCGTCCATAATCCTGGATTGCCGCTGCAAATATTTCAGATGCAGATGCCGACCTGCGATTTATCAGCACGCCAAGCGGCCCACTCCACGCAGCTGCCGTGTCGTCGGCGCTTGACAAGTGCACCTCCCCCTCCGAATCGCGTTCCTGTACGACGGGACCGGCGCCAATAAATAGTCCTGCCAGACCAACAGCTTCATCAAGCGAGCCACCTCCGTTGCCGCGTAAATCGATTATCACAGCGTCAACCTTGTTCTCTTTCAACTCAGTCAACAGGCGCGCAACATCGCGGGTGGCGCTTTTAAAGTTCTGCTCACCCTTGCTGCGCGCGTCAAAGTCTTGATAAAACGCGGGAAGGGTAATCACCCCCACATTACGGATAATTTTCCCCTCGCTCACCTGTATGACAGACTTTCTCGCCTCATCCTCGCCAAAACTGACGGTATTGCGAACCAGAGTGACATGCCTGGTTTTACCATTTGGGCCGGCGTTACCCGGGAGTACGATGAGTCTTACCGTCGATCCTTTTGCGCCGCGTACCAGCGTTCCCACGTCGTCGAAACGCCAGCCAATGACATTGACTATTGGCCCATGTGGTCCCTGCCCCACGCCAACCAGGCGATCTCCAATATTAAGCTTGTTCGACATCGCCGCGGGACTCCCAGGCGCCAATTCACGTATCGTCAAATATTCGCCGCGCTGTTCGAACATGGCACCAACCCCCACGAGCGACAGCTTCATTTCTATATCGAATTCCTCGACCGCTTTAAGGCCAAGATAATCGGTATGCGGCTCGACGGCGGTCGCGTAGGCGTCCATGAACAGCTGAAACACATCCTCGCTTCTGAATTTGTATGTTCTGGCCAACATGTCGCTATAGCGTTTACTCAATAGGTCGCGAATACGATTGTCTTTTTCACCGGCCAGCCTCAGTTCCAACCAGTCGTTCTTGACAAGTTTGCGCCATAAATCGTGCAGTTCCACTTCCGATTTTGCCCATGGCCCCTTATCTCGATCATCCTCATAACTTTCGTCAAGCTCAAAATCGAAACTGCTTTTCAATAATTCACTTGAAAACGTATAACGTTCTGCAATACGGTTCTGGAAAACACGAAAAATATCGAACGGAATACCCAAATCTTCCTGATCAATCGCCTGGCCGAGCGTGTTGCGTGCATTGGCAAATGATGCCATGTCAGTTTCAAGAAAATATAACTTTTGCGGATCGAGCGCAGTTAAATAATGATCGAAGATCTTTGCCGACATCGCATTATCCAATTTCGTGGACTGGTAGTCGTAGCGCGCGAGTATTTGGGCGACAAGCTTCGCCAGCGGCGCTTCGCGCCCTGCGGGCGCGAGGGCTGTCAGCGCAGGCGGCGCGGGACCGTCAACGGTAGACCCTTGAGCCGTCATGGCAAATGCAAACAGTATTAAAAACAGGTTATTTTTCATGCGCGTGTTTAAAAAAAGATCGGGCTATCGGTGAATCAATATTTCGCGAGTATCGCCAATATGTGAATGAAAGCATATTCAATTCTCTCATACCTGGAGAACGCCGCCCCATTGCAAATCGATTAACATTAAATCGCGATCTGCCGCCCAATTTCGACCACATCATCGCTTGGCAGTTGGTAGATGTCGGTAGCGTGCATGGAATTCCTTAACATGGCGGCGAAAAATTCCTCGACCCTGTGAGGTAAGCCCTTGCCATCCTCGCGATGAAGGACTATTTCATGCCCTACATAATAAACCACGTCATCAAGTTGAATGCGGCAGCCTTTTTCCAAAGCTTGTCCGAGCACCGCTGGAATATCCGGTCGCTCCATGAAACCATACCTGACCGTCGCACGCCAGAAGTTTGGCCCGACCTCCGACAAGGAAAGACGCTCGGAATGTTCGATCCTGGGAATGGATTCCGACACAACGG
>Ga0302315_10004352_pt1 | contig 12420 bp, 16 predicted proteins | sample III_Palsa_N3_1_FD_200532 | JGI IMG/M metagenome (GOLD analysis project Ga0302315, IMG submission 200532) | Peat permafrost microbial communities from Stordalen Mire near Abisko, Sweden - III_Palsa_N3_1 | ecosystem: Environmental > Terrestrial > Soil > Palsa > Peat permafrost | place: Sweden... | reverse complement strand
TTCGGGTTCACGTTGTAACCTTCCACGTACCAGGTGCCGTAGTTGGCTTCAGCCGTCGTATCCTGAGTTGCTTGGCAATTGCCAGGGCCAAAGATCAACAGCGGTTGCAATAAAGTTGCTGTACCACTGCCGCCGGTTTGCAAACCCGGCCAAATGTACAGTTGCCCCGTTTTGTCGGTTGGCAACGGTGGGACTGTCGTGGTCATTGTTAACCCGACAATCGAATTCGTTGCGGGTACGTCGATTTCCATATCACCGTCAGGGGAGCCGGGTATCGGCGTAACCATAGTTGGGCCCGGAGTCGGAGTCGGAGTCGGAGTCGGAGTTGGAGTCGGAGTTGGAGTTGGAGTTGGAGTTGGAGTCGGCGTTGGTGTTGGCGTTGGTGTCGCCCCCCCACCACCTCCACCGCAGCCTGATACCAAAAGGGCGACCGCAATAAGGCTGGCAAGATATTTTGTTTTCATGGAACACTTTCTGTATTGAATGCAGTGGATTGGCACAAACCGCTACGGTTGATTTGGAAAGCTGCCTCAGTTGTCGTGCGCTACTGAGCAATCCAGCCTTTCTCCGACTTGACCATCGTGTATTCCGCAGACACTTCTATTTTTTCGCCTTTGCGCAAGGGCGTTGTTGCCAGATTTCGATTGAGGCCAGAAATAGCGACAAAGAATTGCTCGATGGCCGGACAATTCTTAGCTCGATATTCAGTTACGCGCTCGCCCGCTGCCCGCAACATTGCGTTATTCGCTCGGAGCTGTTCATCGGACGGCATTACGCCGGGATGTTGCGCAACCCATTTGGCAAGAAAGTCATCTGCCGGATACATGGCGTCTTCCGTGGCAATGTCCGCGACGATTTCATAGTCGTATGAGATCGCCATTTGATAACTATCGCCATGATCTACCCCATTTATTTTCTTGAAATTCGTGGGTTGGATAACCTTACATGTCTCCCAGGCTTTTTTGATTCCATCCTCAACGTCGCCGACACCGGGCTTGCTTGAGCAACCGGCAAGCAATAATCCGGCGATACAAATACAGGCCAGTAATCGTTTCTTTTTCATGCTTTTCTCCTTATAAACATTGTTTGTTGGACGTTTGTCCAAAGTTCTAACCTTGTTGCTGCCTCGCGTTTGCTTCCAAATGCACTAAATTGTTTCGGTATCCACATTCGAATATCTTACTTACGCGGCATTTAATGATCCTTAAATACCGGGGTCGTAAAGACCGTGGTCGCTTAAGCATCGTAACGCCATCATTACGGCATGGCAAGAATTTCCTCAAAATCCAACCGTGACCCGCTCAGACAGCTAGGCGAAGCTATTCGGGCTAGACGTCAAGCATGCGATCTTTCTCAAGAGGCGTTAGCCCATGATGCCGAGATAGATCGGTCGCATATGGGGAAAATAGAGCGTGGTGAGAGAAATGTGACACTGCTTAACATCCTTCGGATTGCAAATGCTCTGCAATGCAAACCATCAGACCTATTCATTGACGCCGAGATGTAATTTCATGGTGGCCTGAGCAAGTCAGGCACACCACGATGCGGAGTCGCAAGCGAGTTTGACTACTGCCCTCAATATTCGCTGGGAAAAAGAAGCGTGGTTGCCGACCGGTCTGCCTCGGTGATAACAAAAACGCGCGCGCCTGCAACTTCGTATACGGAAAGTATGCGGAACCCTCGCTCGACGGAGAGTTTGTTTTCTTTTGCATCTTCGAGAGGTACATCGCCCCAGTCGCCCCGAACATGAAGATCAAGATATTCCTGTGCGTTGATGCCGTGCTTGTCCAAATGTTCAAGCACTGCCGGAGTGGCGACCACCGCGCCCAGTGCAAATAATGGGGCCTTGCGTTTTACAGCTGTGCTGTTCGTCGGCGCTGCCTTGATTCTGATGGACATGAGATCACCTCAAAATGGAATGTGAAATGGGGAATTCTCCCGAAACCGACAGGCGAAAAGACACGACGATCCACAACCGCGCTTAGGCCGTTAGTAAATACCTGTCAGTTGGGGGAGAGGGAGGGAGAAAACGCTACTGAGTCGGAGTTGAGTCAGCAAACAACAAGGTATTCGGTTTGATGAAAACTATTTCTTGGCCGCCCCGGTGGTCGGCTTACCCATGACGTGCAGGGGTATTGCCCAAGCAGGTTTCAGTACAGCGAGGTCTACACGAATTTGCTTTTTGGGGTCGCTCGCCGATGGGTCCATAGCGTAAATAATAGTTTTCCCATCGTGACTGGCCTTTGCTTTATGGACTATGACGTACCGGCCCGTTTCCCAGACGGTATCGTAATCCACCATTGCAATGCAAAGGTCGGCAGGTAATTGCGTCGACGAGCACTCGACCCAGTTGCCAGCAACCCATCCAAACTTGGCCGCGAGTTTTGCCACGAAGTCGCCGTCTATCCAAGGATAGTAGGGGCCGCTCTTTGGCAGACCCAATTCCTCCGCTTTCTTGAATACGTCTTCGAGCGTTGTCAAGGCGACGATTGCTATCGCCGCGAAGGCATCACAATGCCTATCGGTTGCTGGGACATGAGGAAAAGCAGGTTGAAATCCAGCACTGGTTGACATTACAGTCGTAGGCAATGTTGCCATAAATATCTCCTTCGGTAGAATGAACAAAAGTAAAAGGCGCAGCAACGCTCTCCGGGAAGTTGAACTTCTCGGAAACGGGATCAAGCGAGTGAGGGACTTTGAAACTGATAGCACCCGAAATGAATCCGAGGCTTTTGGGAACCTGACATTGCTGCACAGTTGGTCAAGCTGTGTTGCTCTGCGGCTATCAACGATCAACCACTCGGCACCATTTTGACTATTGCCATTTTAACATCTACCCAATAGACAAGCAACGGCATTATAACTTTGACAATTCACTGCATTGATCTGAGTGTTTTTGTGCAAATTCTGGAGATTTATCGAGAAAGGCGTGATTTTTTGGTGTTTGACGAACGGTACATCGCCAGAGAATCGATCAAAACGAACCCTAAAGCGTTTTCGATGGCTGACTAATAGCTGCGTAGCGGCAATATGAAATGAATGCAGCCTGAAGTCACCAATCAAGCATGGCGCTTTGACAATATTGCTATTTTGAAAATATGATGACTTATACTTTTTTGACAGTTAACATGTAAGTTAACTATGTTGCTTTTAAATAAACTTACATTTAAAATCAATGACTTACAGATGAATTCTGGCGAGCGGTGGGAGCCTTATAGCACCCTGAAACCCCCATGGATAAAGGATTTTGTCTTTTTAAAAATAATTTATGCCCCAAAATCTGCCCCCAAAAAATTGCCCTTAAGAGAGGGCGAGCAAAGCAAGTCAACCACCTCGATCAGCTTTTCAAGAATCTGAAAAATCGACTCACAATATTTTCGTTCCTTGGGTCTGGCGATTGCACTGGCGGCGTGTTCGACGTTCCATATTTCTGTTTCAGAAATTTGATCGCTTCTTCACTGGGCATAGCTGATGCAGACTTCGCGGCACTTAAATGGTCATTGCAAAACCATTCCAGCCCTTGCGGATGTCCGAGATAGCCTTGGGGTAACGGCGCGTAGTTGGCAAATTCCACCATGTCGCCCTGCACTTCAATTGCGAACCTACCGCACACGGGGCAAATAGCCGGTTTCAAGATTTTTTCTCCGCCATGACACCCAATATCGGAATGACTAATTTGGGCAATTCAAATCCAATCGATTTCAGGTACACATTGTATATGACCGCCGCTTCATAGGGGACGATGGCTGTCGCGCCATAGTAGGGCGCGATTTCATCAATACTCGCGAAAATGCCACGGGTGCTGCCGCCCATCGATGCGCCAACGGTACGATCAAAGAAACGAAGTCGGCCGAGGACATCTTTAAACGCGTAGATTGCATGACCCCCGACAACCTTGTCGCCTTTCATGACGCGCACAGCGAGCATCAAAACACTGCCATCGCCGGGTACCATCCGAGTTATATCCTGCAGGGATGCGATCTTTCTTATCGTGCCGACCTTCGCACCTACTCGAACCAGATATGACATGCCGGTTGCGAGATTGGGTATCGTCCAGAGGTTATCCATGTGCATGCCGAGGGATTGGGCTAAATCCTCTACGCTTGAAAGCAATTTCCCGTTGCTGGATTGCCCGACCTGCCGCAGTGCTTTTGCGGAGGCGACCCAAAAACAGTTTGGGCCTCCAGTATCGGCAACCAACTTGGCCGCAGCGGTGCCGCGTACTGACTTGAGTATGTTCGCGCCCTTGCCTGCCGGGAAAATTGCGACGAATCGCATGGCGTCTGACCCCCAGCCCTTCAAGCCTCCGGCCTTAACGCCATCGCCCAATCTTAGAACATCAACAAAACCAGCGCCAAATGTCGTAATGGAGTGAGTCGTCGCCGCCACGATCATGGCCCCTTGGCTGTATCCCGAGTCCTCAACCCATTTGTCTAGTATGTGGTCAGACTCCCCTCTTTTTTCATCAAACCAATCAGCAACACTCGTAAAAACCCACATGCATACCCCTAAAGCTAATCGTTGAACTTCAAATATTGTCGTTTTAATCACAATTCAGCGGCGAATAATAACACTATTGACAACATTTTTAAACTGTCAACTTTAACAGCTTACGTATAGGCAATACGCACTCTGTGCGGATGAATGGCGACGGGCGATTTATGCTGACAGGGTTTCAGCGTGGCGAGCGCCATAGGGAGGAAATCGAATATGCACAGTCGTGACTTGTGTTTCCGAACGATGACGCGCCGCCAATGCCTAAAAGGAGATAAGCATTTTTGCACTACTTCAAAGCTGCTAACGGTCTAACCTGACCCAAATCAATCGGAAGCTAAATATTCTATTTTGGGAGTGGATCAGCAACAAATAAGTTTGATTTCTCTGCGTGACCAGCCAGTTCGTATGCAAGCGCACGAGCGTGTTCTTTTGTTCGAAAATTTTCTCGAATAATATCGCAGTGCAACGGGTTGGGATTATCCCCTTGTTTCTTAGGTGTCTTAACGATCAAATGTGTTGTGGGAACAATCTTCCGACGCAATCCCGCCCACCCTATAAATGATTCCTTAATCCCAGCACTTGCAAAGTCCGCATGTGCAATAGGAGATACAATCCTCAGCTTTTTGTCTTGGACGCTACCGCTTTCACCAATAAGATCAACGGAAAGATCTTCGCTAAATCGCGAATCAAAGAAGACTTCAAACGTATATCTAACCCCCTCACCGAATTTGGTCATTTGTCCGCTTCGAAGGCGACGACCCACAATATCAGCAGGTTGGACAGACGATGGAGATGTTGCCATTTCCAAGGAAGAAGGCTGCACAATAGGTTGTGCAGATGCCATATCTTCTTGGATATTAAATCCCCACCACTTCGCGAATCTAATTCCCAGTTGGATTATCCGAGGAAACGATGAGCGCAATTTTTTGAGTAATTTTTTCAAAACTAAGTCGATTATTTTTTATCATTATTGAGTTCGGCTTACCGGCCTTCCTCCACAATAGCTGAACACCATCTTCATCAAAAATACAGACAAGCCTAGACGAATGCAACAAAAATTCGATGACAGCAGAGCTATCTTCCATCCTATAAGTTACAGGATTTTCCTGATGTTCACTCAATAGATTATGTAGTCGAGTCTTGATGGAGTCCGCTTGGGCTTCAGTAACGACTGCATTAATCGACTGAACAGTTCCGTGTAATTGTTGAACTTCACCCGAAGGCTTTAAATACCCATCAGCATACCTTGCAGAAATGTCTTGCAGACCTTCATCAATGTAGAAGGCGGCTATTCCATTCATGATCTTTGCGCCGGCAATCCGTTCGCTAAGATTTGAATAGGCATCATCGATTCCCAATAATCGACTCAACAACAACGATGGGGAAATTCCCCCCACTATTTCGGGAAAAGTGACACGACTCGAAGTTAAAGCACCAGAAAAACCACTGCGAAGAGCTACAGTCATTTGTATTTCTCCCTGAGTTCGCCTTCAATCATTGAAAAAAACAATTCGTGCGCCAATTCATGCGCAGCATCTAACCAAGTTTTTGGAGATTCCATGAATGTTGCGCATTCGATGCCTTCAGAAAGAATTGCAGTTTCCCAAATTAACGAGTCTTTATCCTCCTTCAGTCCTCGATTGAACGAAAAGAGAACTGAACCCGGTGGTTCAGTTGATTTTATTCGTGTTAATAGTTGCAATGCATCGAAATGTTTGCCCATCTTATTTGAACGATGTATTCGGGCACCAAATCCAACTGACACATCCAATTGCTTCAGGAAATCTTCAACAGGGGTGCCATTCAATATATCGGCGTCAACATATCTCAGCCCAACACTACTTATTTTGCCATTGAAATTATTTTCGCGCCAAAATTCCTTGAGCACACCAACTACTTTTAAGCAAGTCGCAACAAATGCATCTGATGAATATCCATCTGTATCATTTATTGTAATTACTCCATTCCCTAACTGGACAAGCGGCCAGCCTGCTCCTGAAGTTCTGAACTGATATTGAACCTGATAAGGCATCATCATTCCAGGAAATTGACCAGCAGCTAGCTTTACATAATCGGGAAAGTCAGCCTGAAGTTTGGTCCTCAGTACGCCGACCATAATTTCATAATGTGGATCAGATAGCGTTGCTCCCGGAGGAAAATTGTGGGCTGTCAGTTCCCATCTGATCTCAAAAATCGCCTCCACAAGTGGTTTATGGGTTAGCGACACCAGATTGTCCATATTTTTTCGATCTCAATATTCATTCAAAGTCGGGAAGATAACGTAGCGGCAATCACACTCAGGCACGAAATAACGGGCAAAAAGTCGCTTATGCAGAGCATATTACTACTATTGGTGCCATGTTAGACGCAAAGGGTGACGTGAAACGAACCATTCCCTCGTATAGCGCTTATCGGAAACCCACCAAAATCTCATCGTCACGCTAGTGCATGAACATTCAGACCGAAAAAAGCCCAATCTCAATCAGAGGTATTAAATTGACAAATAGGCATTTTATAATAATTTCCTGAAAAAATGACCTGTCAATTACTGCAAATCCCTTTATAGACACGCGGTCGTGCTGCCAGCGAAGCTCAAAATATTCGCTCTCGAAACATGGTAAACCCGCGCCAACGCACTAACGCTTACCCCCTTCGCACGCATCGCAATAATCTCTGCGCGCTGCTCTGGCGTCGTTTTGGATGGTCGCCCCAAGGTTTTACCTTCGCTCTTTACCCTGGCAAGCCCCGCTATCGTGCGCTCCACCAGCAAATCACGTTCCATTTCCGCCACCGCCGCCAACATGGTTAGCATCATCTTGCCGGCAGCAGAGGCCAAGTCAAGTTTGCCAAGCTGAAGCACGATCACGGAGATTTTGCGGGAGGCCAACAGCTTCACGGTTGCGCCCACGTCATGCGCATCGCGGCCAAGGCGATCCAGTTTCGTGACAACGAGGGTTTCACCATCGCGGATTTTTGCCAATAGCGTACTGAATTGGGGGCGCTCGCTGGCGCGCATTTTTCCGCTGACCGTATCAGCAAACCAATAATCAATTGCATGGCCGGACTGTTCGATTTCAAGCCGTTGATTGTCTGCGGTCTGTTCCTTGGTGCTTACCCGTCCGTAGGCAAAGATTGTCATGTCTGGTTCCAATCAGGGGTGTTAGAAAACCCCGCTAGAATATCTGACACTGTTAGAAAATGCAATACTACGTTTTCCAACAGGCATTTGGATTGATTTTCGTTGATGTTAGAAAACGGTCGTTTTCTGACACCTCGCAATTTCCAACTCATTCCGAATGTAGAATTGAGTCCATTATTTTCTTTGGGCGTCAAAGATGACCGACAACTGGGATTTTTACTTCCTAAACGTAGATGACAAAGCCGCTTCAATCTTTGTTGATCTTGGTGCCGCTCCTTTGGTGCCTGATGCGAGTCTCCCATATATGGCGTATGTTCGACTGAAAATGAACTCGCCACGCGCCGATGGTCTGTCAAGCAACGAGGAATACGATACCCTCAATGCCATCGAGAATTTAATCGAGAGTCAACTGGTCGGTAATGGGACGGTCTACGTCGGGCGGTGCACGACGAACTCGTTGCGGGATTTCTTTTTCTATGTGAATCAGCCGCTTGACTGGCAAAACCGGGTCGCTCAATTTATGCGATCCTTTCCAAGTTACGCCTATGACGCCGACACACGGGAAGATGCCGCATGGTCCACGTATTTTTCCTACCTTTACCCAAGCGACGTTAATCGGCAATCAATTGAAAATCGCCGCGTCTGCTATACGCTTGAACGGAACGGTGACAAACTGATTGAAGCCCGTGAAATCGACCATTGGAGCTATTTTGCAGATTCGGATAGCCGAAATGCTTTCGTCAACGACGCTGCCGCTCTCGGTTTTTCAGTGCGGAAACTGTCGGAATCTGTTGACGATCATCGTCACTGCGCGCATCTGTGGAGAATAGACGTACCGAGCTTGGATGCTATTGATGACGTCACCATTCCGCTATTCAATCTTGCGGCCAAGCATAGCGGCGAATACGATGGCTGGGAGTCGGTCGTCGTCAAGTAACTTGCTAACCCATATCCATTACCCGTTAGATTAACCACGAGTTTTATGTCACGCCCAATGTCCCCCGAGCGCGAAAAAGAGTTCGCAGAATTGAGCGCATACGTCAATTTCTACATGGCGCGCGTTCATGGTATTGATCCGTCAAATCCGATAAGCCCTGCCACTGGCCTTAATGAAGTAGTTCGAAAATTTGGAAAATCGAAAGCACTCATTGGGCTTCGTCAAGCGACAAACGACACCATCGAAGATTTAAGTAACCGACCGGCCAACTACATTTCAATACTGGACGAAGCGTTACATGCCGCTGGCATACTTACCGTATCTGAAATTCGCCGGCGTTACGCCACATCGTTTCAGCGCATCTTACGTCGCGGCTCGATCAAGAATGAGACCGAATACTATCTAATTAATGGCATAGTTGTTGACCTAACGACCACCCTAACGAACGAAGAGCGTATCACTCTTCAAGCGATGCTTGACGCTTTTGAACATCGCAATTGAGTAATGGCATATGGATCAGGAATTTTAAGGTTCTAACCGCAATCTCAATCGGCGCAACCTTGGGGTCTCGCATGCGTTACATGAGATGCCCCCAAGGTATCAATCATTTCAACTCGCGCCCCCTCCCTCCAGAGCCGCTATCCGCGCCTCAAGTATTTCCGTTTCCAAGGCTTTACGCCGCGCCTCTGCAATCCCCGCCAAGGTCGCCCCCTCACTCGGTAACAATTCGCCGGTAGCCACCGCTTGCAAGATCGCCGCCTGCGCCAATGCCACACCTTCAATCGTGTTGGTGTCAGGCAGATCAACATTAACCGGACGTTCCCGCATCAGCGGAATCAAGCGTTCAATCACCATGCGCGCTGCCTGCAGGTCGCCACCCAGCGCCGCCGCCGTGATGACCTTGGCGATGGCTTTCACGTCCTTTTCCAACACCGCCAAGGCCAACAGCGTCGACCTGTTGCGGGTGCCCTTGGCCTTGCCCTTCGGGTTGCCGCTTTGCCCCGGTTTCCAGCGCGGTTTTAACTGCTTTTTATCGTCGTCCATTTCATTCCCCTGCATTCGTCGGTGCATTTGCAGCAGCATGAAAGCCGATGCAAAAAATCGGTTTTCCACCTCGTGCTTTGCGAGCCTCCGCAAACACGCGCTCCGTGAATGCGTTCTCGCTTTCGTCATCGCTGCGCGCCCATTCGCTGCCATGCGCTTGTAAGCGTCGCAGTTCGCCCGGCGGGTCATCCAATGCGCCCGGTTTGACCACGCGCACCCGAAACAACGTGATGGCGTTGGCGCTGTCGGACGCCTTTTTTACTTCCAATCTTTTCAGTCTTTCGCTTAATTTCATACGTTTTCTTTCTTATCCGTCGTTGCTATTGATCGGGTTTTGTTGTGCTTTCACGTCAGTCATCATCCGGTGCCCAGGTGTGCCCGGCCACTGCGGTAAAGAGCGCATCGCCCATGATTTTTTCCAGCTTGGCCTTGTTCACATATAACGCCGGCCCCATGAAGGGCCGGGCCGGGATGCGGTCGGTGCCAAACTCCTGATCGGCGGCGATGTCCATCTTTGAGCCGATCACTGCTTTATCGTCTTCCACCTCGTGCTGGATGCTGGCGTATAGCTGCCCGGTCACCATCAGCGGCGAATCACCGACGCCCATACGGTCATGGTGCGCCAGCGTGCTAGCGGCTAATTGTTCCCATGCCGGATACGGCCCAGCGGCGGGTTGGTAGTAGCCGATGGATGCCTTGGCGGTTTTCTCGATCAGCTTGGCCGATCGTTCCAAGCCGCTTGTCGTTTGCTTGTGTATGGCACGCTCCAAGGTTCCCAAGTGGGCAATGAATGCCGCCACGTCGTTAAATGCGCGCATGCTGTTTTCCTTTCATGGCATCAACCCGAACGGCCCCATCGCCGGACTAAGCCGGAATGCCGTGCTGTTAATGCCGCTCGTTCCTTGCGTGGTGGAACCGATCATGTAAGACGCCACATCCTTGCCATCGATGTAGTTATTGACGGTCAGATGCAGCGCGGTATTGGCGTCGTCATTGTCCTTTTTCCTTGGTGACAGGTGGGTACCTTGATTGGCTGGGAAAGCTGGGGGCGATGCTGCATATCGATTGGTCGGTGGCAATGGTGGTGCCGGCAGTGTCTTGGCCGGGCCGATGCCGATTAGAGAAAGCGCCTTGTCGCGGTAGGCAAAGATGGTCTTATCGATGTCGTCCGTGTGCTTTTTAAATCCCCGCACACTGTCGATGAATTTCAATGCGCCGGATTTAGGGTCAACCCTCCTTAAATCCTCCTCGTCTTCCTTACTGCCGGCAATCGCCATTGCTTCGCTTAGCACATGGCCGATGCCATTCTTTTGATCGTCCGACAGGTGATTATTGATGACGTTGCCCACTGCTTGCCCCGCTTGCCATGCGGCATAGACCAGACCGAAGGCGGTAATTGCCTTGCCGACCATCCCGATACCGTCGCCCACCAGACCAAACCCGCTGCCTATCTTGCCGATACCGGCAACACCGCCGATTTCGGCAAATTCGAGCGCCAGACCGAGACCCTTAAAGGCGCTGGTCGCCAATGTGATGGTGCCGCCGATTGCCATTGCCGAACCGAGCGCGATAAAACCATACGTCAGGTCTTTGGTCAGATTCGGGTGTCGCTCAGTCCATTGACTCATTTCATCCAGCCCATGCGCCAGCGACCCCAGCCCGGTAGTGATTTTCGGGATGAAGGTCACCCCTATCATGGTGCTAAGATTTTTCCACGATTCAGCGGCGGCGGTTTCTGCACCTTCCGGTGATTTCAAATAGGAGTCGTAAGCGCCGCCGTAGTCTTTGGCGTTGGCAAAAATATTGGCATCCTTGACGAATTTCAGGTGATTGACGATCAATTCCCCCAAGTCCTTGGAGGTGCCCCGGTTGAAATTCTTCGTCACCAACATGCCGACTTCTTCATCCGACAGATTCATGCCGTATTTCTTGCGTATCGCCGGCACCAGATAATCGTTAATCAAGACATCGGGCCGGTGCGCGGCAATGTCGAGATATTGATCTTTTAAGCCGCCCGTAATTGGCATCATGGCTTTCATCAGCTTGGCTTTTTCCTTGGCCGGCATTGCCAAGCTGCCGACCGCATCATTGACCAGTGCCACTTGCGCCTTACTCACTCCGACTTGCAGCATGCCCAAATCAGCCAGAAACCCCTTGGCCTTGTTATCCATGTGGCCGCCGATCAGCGAACTGAATGCCGTCATACCCGCCGTGCCTGCGGTGGAACCAGACTTCGCTTGCATGAAGGCGGCGAACTCGCCGTACAGGTAATCCTTGTCGTACAGGGTGTAAGCCATGCCGCCCGTTTGCGATGCCGCAAAGAAGTCCTTACCGCCGACCTTGCCCTTGGAGCCGAAATACACTTGTGACTGGCGTTTCAGTTCCTCCTTAAACGTCGCATCGTCGTTGATGACCTTGCCGCCGCGTTGCTCCAAGGCTTTGACAGAATCGTTGGCAAGCCCCGCAACATCCTGCCCACCATTGGCGACCTTGGCGGCAAAGACGTATTTGGCGTAATCGTCTGACGATCTCAAGGCATGGTGTAAGTCCCCGAATGCCGTATGCAGGTCATTAATCTGCTTGATGTTGTCGGTGATGTTGGTGCCCAATATCTTGTGCGACATGGCCGCCGCTTGCGCATAGGCTGAGGCGTTGTCGAGGGCAGATAGATTGAGGCTTTCAAAATCGGTTTTGGCCTGCATATACTTTTTGGCTTCCTCATAGGGGCCTTTCAGTAAATCCAAGCCCCCGAAGCCCAAGGCGGCAACACCGCCACCGATGACGCCCAATGACTTCAACTTTG
>Ga0302315_10004351_pt1 | contig 12421 bp, 9 predicted proteins | sample III_Palsa_N3_1_FD_200532 | JGI IMG/M metagenome (GOLD analysis project Ga0302315, IMG submission 200532) | Peat permafrost microbial communities from Stordalen Mire near Abisko, Sweden - III_Palsa_N3_1 | ecosystem: Environmental > Terrestrial > Soil > Palsa > Peat permafrost | place: Sweden... | reverse complement strand
TAATATTACAAAACAATTATCAAGTGTGCGGCCGCGCATAAATGCCAATGGCGCAATTTCAATAGTACGGTTCTCTAAATAAACCTTCAGTTTTTCAGCCGGTATCATATCGTCCAACGCATCGTATAAGGGGCGCAGGTACGGGTCTATTTTTTCTTTCAGGTCGCCGGGTAAAAATCCCAGGTTCTCGCCTGCCTCAACCGCCGGGCGGGTCAGGATGATACGTTTTATCTCCTTATTTTTCAGCGCCCTTACCGCCAGTGCAACTGCAGTATAAGTTTTACCGGTACCCGCGGGGCCAATGGCAAAAAGGATATCGCTCTGGTTTATACAGTCAACCATTTTACGCTGGTTGGCAGTACGTGCTTTAACCATTACGCCGTTAGGGCCAAAAACAATCACCTCTCCACTGGCAAATTTATCAACCGTCGTTTCGGTAGTTGATGATGAAGGGGTTTTAGTCCCTAATATCCGCTCAAGGTCGGTAATATTAAGCGACTCAAATTTTTCAACATGCTGCAACAAATGGTTAAACCTTTCCTGAAAAGTGGCTATTTCCTGCTCATCCCCCAAAATCTTCACATCACTGCCGCGTGCAACTATTTTAAGCTTAGGATATTGTTTCTTTATGATCTCAAAATGATCATTGTTCGGCCCCCATAATACAGCGGGGTTTATATTTTCAATTGATAATTTAAGTTCGTTCAATATAAATTGATTTATTTAGTTGCAGATTTTTATGAATTAAAAATTGAATATTTGCAGCATCTAATGCTTCTACAAGATTAGTAATAAATTTTTAAAATATTAATGGCAATAATAACATTAACTACAGATTTGGGCGATAAAGATATTTATCAGGCTGCACTAAAGGGCAGCATCCTGAAACTGCTGCCAACTGTGAATATTGTTGATATTACCAATAACGTAGCCCCCTTTAATATACAGCAGGCTGCCTTCATTTTAAAAAATAGCTTTCATTATTTTCCGGATGCTACTGTGCACCTCATCGGTATCGATACGGTTTTCAATACCTCCACCCGTTACCTGGCCATCAAATACCGTAACCACTATTTTGTTGGTGCCGATAACGGCATATTCTCGCTGATGTTTAATGCCGCGCCTGACGAAGTGGTTGAAATAAACATTATGCAGGACCTGAAGTTCCTGCATTTTCCGCTGGCCGATATTTTTGTAAAAGCGGCCTGCCACCTGGCAAACGGCGGTACATTAAGCCAGATAGGCTTGCCCGTGCTCAGTATTGAAAACAAGATGAACTTGCAGCCGGTTATCGAAAAAAACCTGATAAAAGGCTCGGTGATATATATCGATTCGTTCCAGAACGTTATTACCAATGTGACCAAGGAGCTTTTTAACCGCGTGCAGCAAGGGCGGCATTTTGTTTTGTATTTTAAACGCAACGAAACCATTAATCATTTAAGCTGGCACTATAACGAGGTGCCCGAAGGCGAAAAGTTGTGTATGTTTGGCATTAGCGACCATTTGGAAATTGCTATAAACAAAGGTAATGCCAGCGGGTTATTAGGTTTAAGTTTGGGTGATAGTGTGATTATTGATTTTGAATAAAACTTATGCGGAAAATACCAATAGTATTGCTTTTACTATGCTGTTTTAGTGCCGGTGCTTTTGCCCAGGTAAGCAGCGCCGATTCGTTAGCTTACCAGAACCAGCGTAAAAAGATAAACACCATGCTGGCCGGGCGCCGCACAAAGTTTGGCGAATATGATAAAAGCTTAACCGAGCATACCGGGATTTTTGGCCTGCAAACCAAAAAAGACATCCGCCACTCCAACGATATTTTAATGGACATTGTTAAAACTGATGATGAAATTTTTGTCCAGCTAAAAATACTGCTCGATTATACCAGTTTTCAGCAAAAGCAAAAGCAGGTGCAAGTACAGGTCCGTTCGGTTGCGGCCGATAACAGCAACATCGACTTTATGACCACCATAAACAAGCTGCGGGCCGACAACGATTTGCTAAAACAGCAAACCGCCGACTATGAGCAGGCCGCACAAAAAAAGGCGCAAATAGCTATGTTGATAATTATTGGGCTTATAGTGGCTATATTGTTGTTACTAAGAGATAAATTCGTAAAAAAAGGCAAATAATAGCATAGCAAATTCATTCCCCCTCTGTTTTTGCACTATTGGCACTATACTATAAATGAAATTAACCATACACGGGGCGGCCCGGCAGGTAACCGGAAGCATGCATTTGCTGCAGGTAGGCCAATTTAAAATATTGATAGATTGTGGGCTCGATTACGAAAAAGACCGCAACATACAATTAAACGAAGATTTCCCCTTTAACCCCGGCGATATTGACGTGGTGATACTCACCCATGCGCATATCGATCATTCGGGAAACCTGCCTACATTGGTGCGTTTGGGTTTTAACGGGCAAATATTATGCACCCCACCCACTGCCGATCTTACTGAGCTGCTGCTGATGGATTCGGTAAGCATTTTTATGCACAAGGCGCAAAAAAAAGGCAGGCATGGTAAAAAAGGCAAATTTAACAGCGGCAGCCAACCCCTTTATTTACAAAAGCATGTAATGGATACGGTGGAACGTTTTATAACCATCGGCTTTAACAGGCCGTTCCGCATTAATGGCGATATTGAGCTTACTTTTGTGCCCGTAGGCCATTTATTAGGCGCGGCGGCAGCTGTATTAAAGGTTACCGACCACGGCCTAGAAAAAACCATTGCTTTTACTGGCGATATCGGCCGCAAAAATTACCCCGTGCTCGACGATCCGCAGGAACTGCCACAGGTAGATTACCTGGTTACCGAATCAACTTACGGCGGGCGTTTTCACACCAAAGGCAAATCAGTTCAGGAAACCTTGATTGAAGTAATTGACAAGGCCTGCATTAAAGAGCAGGGCCGGATGATTATCCCGGCGTTTAGCATTGGGCGCACGCAATCGCTGGTGTTCGCACTCAATAAAATATTCAGCAGCGGTTTATTGCCGCCGGTAAAGGTTTTTGTGGATAGCCCGATGGCCAGCCATGCAACGGGCATCTTCCGTAAATACCATAATTTGGTAAACCAGGAAGCGCAGGATTTTTACAGCAAACAGGGCGATGAATTTGAGTTTGACAACCTGACTTATGTGGAAACCCTTAAGGATAGCCGACAGGTTTCCAATTATTTTGAGCCCTGCATTATCATCTCCTCGGCAGGCATGTTGGAAGGTGGCCGTATACAGGACCACCTGTTTTACAATATTCAGAATTATTACTGTACCATACTTTTTATAGGCTATTGCGCTAAAGGCACTTTAGGCCACCGCTTATTGCGCGGCGATTCCATCGTCCACATCAAAGACCGCGACCTGGCCGTTTACGCCACCATCAAACAAACCGACGTGCTCAGCGCCCACGGCGATCATGATGACCTGATGAACGTTGCCAGGCATCAGGATAAAACCCAGCTAAAAACCGTTTTCCTTGTTCACGGCGAAACAGAAAGCATGCAGGCATTAGCAGATAGCCTGGAGGTTGAAGGCTATAAAACGGTGATACCCGAAAAAGGATTGGCGTATGAATTATAATAGACACTAATTTTATCGAATTTAAGCGAATTTCACAAATGCCTGTTACGCTGTATACAATAGCTGATTGGTGTAATTCGATCAATTCGTGAAAATTCGTGTTTATTGTTTATTCACTATTAAGTCCGAAAATGAAATAGGCACTAATTTTATCGAATTATGCGAATTTCACGAATGCCTGTTACGCTGTATATAATAGCTGATTGGTGTAATTCGATTAATTCGTGAAAATTCGTGTTTATTCACTCTTAATAACTTTCAAATAAAAATGGCATAAGTTTTTCAACTCATGCCATTCAAAAATTCCGTGGAATTCGTATAATTTTTATTTATTAAAATGCGCTATTATCAAGCTCGCCAACTCCACACCAATGCGTTCTTGCGCTTCGTTAGTAGCTGCGCCGATGTGCGGGGTTAATGATATTTTAGGATGCGTAATGATCTCCTCGCGTGGTGTAGGTTCGTTATCGAACACATCCAGCGCAGCAAAAGATACCTGTCCGCTGTTTAAGGCATCAACCAGGGCCAATTCGTCAATCAAACCACCGCGTGATATATTTACCAGGCCAACACCTTTTTTCATTTGTGCCAGTTCCTCAGCGCCTATCAGGGCTTTATCAACAAACGGGGTATGCAGGGTAATAAAATCAGCAGTTTTGATGATCTCGTCCAGTGTAGCGGTTTTTACAGATACGTTAACTTTGGTTCCGCCACCTAAAACCAGTTCCAGTTCAGGGTTAAATGGATAAAGGTCATACGCCAGCACATCCATACCAACACCAAAGGCTATTTTAGCCACCTCACGGCCAATACGGCCAAAGCCTACAATACCCAAAGTTTTTCCGCGCAGCTCAATACCTTTGGCATAAGCTTTTTTCAGATCGTTAAATTTTGTGTTGCCCACAACCGGCATCTTGCGGTTGCTATCGGCTAAAAACCTTACTCCTCCAAATAGTTGTGCAAACACCAGTTCGGCAACTGATAATGAAGATGATGCAGGCGTATTATAAACACCAATGCCTTTTTCTTTGGCATAATCCACATCAATATTATCAACACCTACCCCACCGCGACCTATCAGCTTCAGGTTTGGTGTAGCATCAATCAACGCTTTACGCACCTTGGTGGCGCTGCGCACAGTAATAGCATCGTAGTTGCCTAATTTTGCAGGCAATTCATCCTGCGGTATGTTATTGGTATCCACTTCAAATCCCGCATCTTCCAGCATTTTTTTGCCTATCGGGTCGATACCATCGTTAGCTAATATTTTGATCATGTTTTGGTTGATTAAGTTGATTGGGTGAGTGGTTGATTAGGTTGAAAAAGAAGAACTACTCACTTTATCAACTCAATCAACCATTCAACTATTTGTTTTTTTCCGCAAATTCCTGCATGGCATCTATCAGCACATATACGCTGGTGATGGGCAGTGCATTGTATATCGAGGCCCTGAAACCGCCTGCACTCCTGTGGCCTTTTATACCTACTATGCCTTTTTCATCGCATAATTTAAGGAAAGGTTTTTCAAGGGCAGGGTCGTTAGTTACAAAGCAAACGTTCATGTTCGAGCGGTCTTCAGGAACGCAAACGCCTTTGAATAGCGGGTTGCGGTCAATCTCCTGGTATAAAACTTTTGCTTTAGCATTGTTTTCTTTCTCGATAGCTTCAACACCACCTTTTGATTTTAACCAGTTAAGGGTAAGCATCGAAACGTATATGGCAAATACCGGCGGTGTGTTATACATCGATCCGCCTTCTATTTGTACCTGGTAGTTGAACATAGCCGGTATTTTGCGGCCTGTTTTGCCTAAAATATCGTCTTTAACAATTACTAAAGTAACACCTGCAGGGCCCATGTTTTTTTGCGCGCCTGCGTAAATCAAGCCAAAATCAGCAACGTTTACTTTGCGGCTGAAGATATCCGACGACATATCGCAAACCACCGGCACCGGTGATTTTTTAAACTCATGCAGTTGGGTACCGTAAATGGTATTGTTTGATGTAATGTGGAAATAAGCAGCATCGGCAGGAATTTCATAATCCTTAGGGATGTAAGTAAAATTTGCCTCTTTTGCTGTTGCAACAACTACGGCTTCGCCAAAGAATTTAACCTCTTTGATAGCCTTGTTTGCCCACACACCCGACTCCAGGTACGCAGCCTTGCCACCCTCTGGTAAAAGGTTATAAGGCGCTAATGCAAACTGTGTGCTTGCGCCGCCTTGTAAAAACAATACGGAGTAACCCTCCGGAACTTCAAAAAGCTCTTTTACTAATTTTACAGCCTCATTTAAAACAGCCTCGAACTCCGGTGCGCGGTGCGATATCTCCAGGATAGATAATCCAGTCCCGTTAAAATCGATCACGCCGGCCGCTGCCTGCTTTAAAACTTCATGAGGTAAAATGCCTGGTCCGGCACCAAAATTATGTTTCACTTTTATAGCTAAATACCCAATTATTAACCTGGTACTTAGACGCGCCGAAGTTAGTTAATTTGACAAAATATATAGACTTTATTTGCTTTTTTTTGAAGCATGGGCTATTAATTGCCATAAGGCAATTATATTTTGCAGGGCTGCATTTACACCAAAAAATGTATCGGCTAAAGCATATCAGGCTGCTGTAATACGCTCAGGATGTTTAAGATCGGCAATAGCTTTTAACTGGTCGGCTGCTGAAAACACGGAGTTACCGGCTACAAAAACATTGACGCCCGCCGCCAAAAGTTTGGCCACATTGCCTGCATCTACACCCCCATCAACCTCTATCAGCAGGTTGGGGTTACAGGCATTTTTTAGTTCAACAATATCTTTTAGTTTTTTGTAGGTATGTTCAATAAATTTTTGCCCGCCAAAGCCGGGGTTAACCGACATGATGAGCACCATATCCAAATCGGCAACAATATCAACCAAAGCGGCTACCGGCGTATGCGGGTTTAGCGCTACGCAAGCCTTGCAGCCCAGTTCTTTTATAAATTGTACCGTACGGTGCAAATGCGGGCAGGCTTCGTAATGTACGGTTATACTGCTTGCACCTGATTCTTTAAATTCTTTGATGTAACGGTCAGGGTCAACAATCATCAAATGTACATCCAGCGGTTTTTTGGCATGCTTGTATACCGCCTTAACCACCGGGAAACCAAACGAAATATTCGGCACAAACATCCCATCCATAATATCCACATGGATCAGATCAGCCTCGCTGTTATTGATCATTTCAATATCGCGTTGCAAATTGGCAAAATCAGCGGCTAAAATTGATGGGGCTACTAAGTGGTTCATGGGCACAAATATAGATAGAATTGTTTAACCATAAACGGATGACGGCAGTTTACTTTTCAAAAAATGGCACCACTTGCCGTTATAAAAACGAACGCTGAATGTATCGAAACCGTACAGCCGGGCAAATCAATAAAAACGCAATTATATGAAAATCAAAAGCTTATAATACAGGCTTTTATTTTGATGCAGTTTGGTATAATCAGCTAATTGCCACATGTTTAAAAATTATTTAAAAACAGCTTTCAGAAGCCTCCTGAAAAATAAAACATCTTCATTTATCAATATTTTCGGATTAACCATTGGGTTCAGCTGCTGCCTGCTCATAGGCTTATATATTCAGCACGAACTGAGCTATGACGATTTTGAGGTGAATGGCAACCGGATTGTGCGGGTGATAATGGAGTATAAATTTGATGGCGGCGATGATTTTAAAAAAGGTGATTTTACCAGTGTAAGGGTTGCCAAAGTTTTTAAACAGACGTTCCCTCAAATTGAGGACGCCGTGAAGATGGTTAAATACAAAATGCTGGTGCAATACAATGGCAACCTGGTAAACGAAAATGCCTTTATGTATGCCGATCCCGGTTTTTTTAATGTTTTCTCATTTAAACTTTTACAGGGCAACTCACAAACCGCGCTTGCGGCCCCCAACCGGGTGGTGCTCACACAAGCCACCGCCAACCGCTACTTTCCCAATGAAAACCCGGTAGGCAAGATGCTGCGTGTAGGTGCCGATAGCAGCTTGTATTATGTAAGCGGTATTGTGGCCGATTGCCCGTCAAACTCGCAAATAAAGTTCGATTTCCTGGCTTCATTTTCATCGCTAAAGCTGGAAAGCAAGGAAAAATCATACTGGGACGCCAATTACACCACCTACTTTTTACTAAAGCACCAGGATGATATAGCTTCTTTGCAGGCGAAAATTGCACCCTTTATGAAAAAGGAAATGGCCGGCCAGGGTGCTACGGTAAATTATATGCTTGAACCGATGAAGGCTATCCATTTACATTCGGAATTTGAAGGCTTTGAGCCGAATAGCAACATTGTTTACATTTATATTCTGGAGGCGGTTGCTGCCATGATCCTGATAATTGCCTGTTTCACCTACATCAACCTTAACACGGCCCGCTCAATTGAACGGGCAAAGGAAGTGGGCGTACGCAAGGTAATTGGCGCGGGCAACAAACAGCTTTTTTGGCAATTTATGGGGGAATCGGTTATGCTGTGCACCATAGCTACCGTGCTTAGTATAATATTATCAATTATACTGCTCCCCTATTTTAACCAGTTAACAGAAAAACAGTTGCTGCCGGGCGTTATTTTTTCTCCGTTATTTATAGTCGTAGCGCTTGGTTTAATTTTAACGGTGATCATGCTTGCAGGTAGTTATCCTGCACTCATCCTTTCAAATTTTCAGCCTGTAAAGGTGTTAAAGGGCTCATTTAAAAATACGGCGTCGGGGCAAATGGTGCGCAAATCACTTATTGTATTTCAGTTCACAATTTCTATTATCCTGCTGGTTTCAACCTTTATTATGCAAAGGCAGCTTAAGTATATTCAGAATAAAAATTTAGGATATAACCGTGAGCAAATATTAATGTTGCCGAATGGCTTCCAAAACAGACCTGATAAAAAATGAGTTTAAAACAAACAATAATATTGTAAGCGTTTCTACCTGTTACGATGCGCCTGTACATATTGGCGGCGGCTATAATATGCGTTCATCCTTAATGCCCGAAAACCAGCAAATAGCTGTAACCGCCGACCCGGTAGACCAAGATTTCATAAAAACAACCGGGTTAAAATTAGTTACAGGTAATGATATTACAGCACAGGATATAACGAATGCCTCCTACGACGATCAAACTAAGGTGAGCTACCATTTTATATTAAACGAATCGGCTGCCCGCCAGTTAGGCTGGACACCTGCCGAAGCTGTAGGCAAAAAAATGTTCCTGGATGATTCGCGGCCGGGGTACGTAGCAGGCGTTGTACGGGATTTTAATTTTGAATCGTTGCATAATACTATTAAGCCGCTTGTGCTGTTTCCTGAACTGGGCGGAAGGACTATATTAGTAAAAATAAAAGCGGACAACATTGCGCAAACCATAGCCTTTTTACAATCCAGATGGAAGGCCCTGATCCCCTACATGCCGTTTGAATACCATTTTATGGACGATGATTTTAACGAACTATATAGCTCGGATATACGCCTGGGTACGGTTTTAAATATTTTTGCTGCAATTGCCATTGTATTGGCTTGTTTAGGCTTATTGGGCCTATCGTCCTATTCTGCTAAGCAACGCGTTAAGGAAATAGGTATCCGTAAGGTTTTGGGTGCAAGTATGGTGGATATAGTTACTGCACTATCTGTAAATTTTGTTAAACTGGTTTTCTTGGCCATCATTATAGCTTCGCCGGTTGCATGGTGGGTAATGAATAAATGGTTGCAAAACTTCGCTTATAAAGCTAATATGAACTGGTGGGTATTTTTGATTTCGGCATTGGTAGCTTTAGCTATCGCGATAATTACCATAGGTTTTCAGGCTATAAAAGCTGCTACTATGAACCCGGTAAAAAGCCTTAAAACAGAATAAAAAACACAGTTTATTGCGGGGCTAAAATTCATTGCCAACCGCAATAAAGCCTGTTCGTGTCAGCAATCGCTTTAAAACAGCGCACGTCATGCCAATTACTTGTTTCGGCATCCCACATGCAAGGTATACGAGGGCTTAGTCTACAATAGGCAAGTCGCAGACCTGACAAGTGTGAATATCCTGTGAGATACCGAAACAAGTTCGGCAAGACATCACTTTTCTACTTTAAAACACATCAGGGCTAAAGAGAAGGCCTTTAAAAGCGATTTCCTGCTGTTCGTGTAATAAATTGCGGTGTCCGTTTTAATAGTTTGTAAGAAAATAAGTGTGGATTATGTGTTAACTGCGTTTTAATCACAGTTTAGCAGCAAGTCATAATACTTCTTCATTAAAACAGTATCGTAGTTAACCAATGAGTTGTAGGCTTCTGATACCAGTTCGTTCAAAATAGAGGCGCCGAGCTGCCCCCCACCGTTGGGGATAGATTCATAATACTTTATCAGATCTTTAACCCTGATTATTTCATATAATAACTGCTGGATCAATTCGGTTTGCGAACCGCTCTGTATACCAGGTGAATTATTATTCAGAAAATCTAAAGGATCACTGGAAGTAGATGTCATTTTCAAATAAAGATCGGCTTTAAATCAGCTGTACATTTATGTTAACTAATTCAAAGCCTAAAAAAAGCATTTTGTTTTAAAATTAAAAAATAAAATTAGAACAAAATTAAAATAGCCCCCGTTTCCGGGGGCTATATAGCTTTATTTTATAACAAATGCCGTTTTATAAACAATTACTGCTTTGCAGGTTCAGGTTTTGGCAATAATACTTTGCGCGATAGTTTAAATTTACCTTGCTTATCAATATCAAGTAATTTAACACGTACCTCATCACCAATCTGGAATATACCGTCCATTGTTTCAATGCGGCGGTGGTCAATTTCCGATATGTGCAACAAGCCGTCTTTACCCGGCATAATTTCAACAAATGCGCCAAAAGGCATAATTGATTTTACCTTACCTTCGTATATCTCGCCAACTTCAGGTTTTGAAGCGATGGCTTTGATACGCGATACCGCTTTATCAATGGCTTCTTTGTTATCAGCAAATATCTGAACTACGCCCTGGTTGCCAACTTCCTCTATCGAGATAGTAGCACCAGTTTCACGCTGCATTTCCTGGATAATCTTTCCTCCCGGGCCAATTACCGCACCAATGTATTCTTTATCAATACGGATGGTGATAATGCGTGGTGCATGTGGTTTGTAGTCCTCGCGAGGTGCGGTAATGGTTTTAGCCATTTCGCCAAGTATGTGTAAACGGCCTTCTTTAGCCTGGTTTAAAGCGTTTGTTAACACTTCATACGATAACCCGTTTATCTTCAAGTCCATTTGAACAGCAACTATACCATTTTTAGTACCAGTTACTTTAAAGTCCATATCACCTAAGTGGTCTTCATCGCCTAAAATGTCAGAAAGGATAGCATATTTAGTACCCATTTCGTTAGTGATCAAACCCATCGCGATACCTGATACAGGATTAGTAATTTTGATACCTGCATCCATCAAAGCTAATGTACCGGCACAAACCGTAGCCATTGATGATGAACCATTTGATTCTAATATGTCAGATACTATACGGATAGTGTAAGGGTTTGCATCCTCGGCAGGCAATACACGTTTTAATGAACGCATAGCTAAATTACCATGACCAATTTCACGACGGCCTGCACCCCTGTTAGGGCGGACTTCGCCAGTTGAGAAACCAGGAAAATTGTAGTGTAACAAAAATTTCTGGTACCCGTTGATGAACGCACCATCAATCATTTGCTCGTCATCCTTAGCGCCTAAGGTAACCGAAGTTAATGATTGTGTTTCGCCACGTGTAAACACTGCCGAACCGTGAGCTGCCGGTAAATAACCAACTTCGCTCCATATCGGGCGTATCTGGGTAGTTGTACGGCCGTCAAGGCGTTTGCCTTCGTCCAATACTAAATTACGGATAGCGTCATACTCCACATCGTGATAGTATTTTTTGGCTAACGATTTGGTAATATCATCTATTTCGCCTAAAGTAGCTATGTATTCGTCGCGTACGGCTTTAAATTTAGCGCCACGCTCATCTTTACCTGATGCTTCACCAGCAATAGCGTAAACTTTATCGTAAGTAGCAGCGTAGATAGCTTTTTCTAACTCATCATTGCTATGCTCGTGGCTGTAAACACGTTTTTGGGTTTTGCCAACTTCTTCAGTTAGTTGTTTTTGTACAAAGCATTGTATTTTAATAGCTTCGTGTGCAAATTTAATGGCTTCAACTAATTCAGCTTCTTGTATTTCGGCACTTTCGCCTTCAACCATGTTAATGTCATACTCGCTACCGGCAACAATAAATTCTAACGTTGCGGTTTGCAATTGGCTTAAAGTTGGGTTGATAACTAATTTACCATCAACTTTAGCTACGCGGACTTCTGATATAGGGCCGTTGAAAGGGATATCAGAAACAGATAATGCTGCCGAAGCGGCTAAACCTGCTAAACAATCAGGCATGATATCTTTATCAGCCGATATTAAGGTTATCATTACTTGTGTATCAGCATGATAATCTTCGGGGAACATTGGGCGCAATGCGCGGTCAACCAAACGTGAGATCAAAACCTCATAGTCTGACAGGCGTGCTTCGCGACGTAAAAATCCACCGGGTATACGACCGGTAGCAGCGTATTTTTCTTGATAGTCAACAGAAAGCGGTAAAAAATCAACGCCTTCTTTTGCTTCTAATGATGAAACCACGGTAGCTAATAACATGGTATCACCCATTTTTATCACTACCGATCCATCAGCTTGTTTGGCCAGTTTTCCTGTTTCGATCTCGATGGTGCGGCCGTCACCTAAATCGATTACTTTTTTAATTACATTCATCTTTTTTGTGTTGTGGTGCGCTTTCATCTTTAGGGCGCGCCGGT